>Ga0197143_1000033_pt1 | contig 148672 bp, 126 predicted proteins | sample GBS70_MetaG_FD_148603 | JGI IMG/M metagenome (GOLD analysis project Ga0197143, IMG submission 148603) | Sediment microbial communities from Great Boiling Springs, Gerlach, Nevada, United States - GBS 70_MetaG | ecosystem: Environmental > Aquatic > Thermal springs > Hot (42-90C) > Sediment... | reverse complement strand
TTGGCACCTCGATGTCGGCTCATCGCATCCTGGGGCTGGAGAAGGTCCCAAGGGTTGGGCTGTTCGCCCATTAAAGCGGTACGTGAGCTGGGTTCAGAACGTCGTGAGACAGTTCGGTCCCTATCTGTGGCGGGCGGAGGATGCTTGAGGGGTCTCGCCCCCAGTACGAGAGGACCGGGGTGACCGGACCTCTGGTGTGGCTGTTGTCGCGCCAGCGGCACAGCAGCGTAGCCATGTCCGGAAAGGATAAGCGCTGAAAGCATCTCAAGCGCGAAGCCTACCCCAAGATGAGGCATCCCACACCGTCAAGGTGGTAAGGACCCAGGGAGACTACCTGGTTGATAGGCTCCACGTGTACGCGCGGCAACGCGCTCAGCGGAGGAGTACTAATCGTCCGAGGTCTTACCACCCCGTTGGGGCTGTTGTGCTCTAACTTCCCGCGCCTCTGCGGCGCCCCGCTTCCGAAATAGACCCCGTCACGCTCCCATCTGTGCCCTTGCGCACCTCTGCGCCGAAGATCCCGACAACAACTCCGGCTCGGTGACGATAGGGCGGGGGAAACACCTCTTCCCATTCCGAACAGAGAAGTTAAGCCCCGCACCGCCGATGGTACTGCCGGGTTACCCCGGTGGGAGAGTAGGTAGTTGCCGAGCCGGTTTTTTGTTTTTCCCCGCCCTCCATTCGTCCATACCAGCGGCATCCATAACCTGCAAGCACCGCTCATGGACACCGCACTGTGCCGCCTGAGCATCCACAACGCTGAATTCTATGCTTACCACGGCGCCAAAGACGCCGAACGCATCCTGGGCGGGAAATTCCAAGTCGATGCCGATCTCTTCTACGACGCCACCGCTGCCGCTCGCTCGGATAACCTGCACTTCGCTCTCAACTACGAGCGCGTGCTCGAGTGCATCCAGTACGTCGTCTACGAAAACTCCTACCACTTGCTGGAGACACTGGCATTCCGTCTGCTGCGGGCACTGTTTCAACACTTCCCCCAACTTCGCCATGCCCGTGTCCGCGTCCGTAAGCTCTATGTTCCGCTCCGATATGCGGTCGAGTGGATTGAGGTCGAACAGGAAGCCCATCGGGACTCTCCACTCCTTGCTACCGACACCCCCCATGCCTAATGGCACCCCCTGCACAACTTGTGCTCATCGGCATCGGTAGCAACACCGGCGCTCGTGCCGAACTCCTCCAAGCCGCGGTCGCGCAGCTCTCCGCACTGCTCCCGGAATGCCGCTGCTCCTCCATCTACGAAACCGAACCGTGGCAATGCCCACCGAATACACCGGCCTTCCTCAACGCCGTCGTGCTCGGCTTGAGCAGCCTTCCACCGGACCTCCTCTGGGGTGAACTGGCACGGCTGGAGCGTTCCTTTGGTCGTCTCCGAACAGCTGCTCCTGCATGGGTGCGTCCGCTTGACCTGGACCTGCTCCTCTATGGCTCCTGGATTCTCCGCTCACCGCTTCTGACCGTGCCACACCCGCGGCTCCACCAGCGGCGCTTTGTGCTGGTGCCCGCTGCGGAGGTTGCCCCAACGGTTCGCCATCCCCTCTTCAGGCTCCCCCTCCAGGAGCTGCTCCACCGCTGCGACGACCCACGGTGCGTTCGTCTCTACGCCCCGAGCCCAATCCCGGCAGCGCAATGCCCTTCCCCGAGTGGCTCATAGAGCAGATACGGCAGCGCACAGACCTTGTGGAGCTGGTCTCCGAAGTCGTTCCGCTCAAACGTGTGGGCAAGAACTACGCCGGACTATGCCCCTTCCATGCTGAGGACACCCCGTCATTCTACGTCCACCCCGACTGGGGCATCTTCAAATGCTTCGGCTGCGGCAAGGGAGGCAATGCCATCACCTTCGTGATGGAGTACTACCGCATGAGCTTCCCGGAGGCGGTGCGCTTCTTAGCCGAACGCGCCGGAATCGAGCTGCCTGAGGAGTCCACAGAGGAGCAGGAGCTCTCCCATACGCAGCAGCTCTACCGCGTCCTTCAGGCAGCTGCCCGGCTGTACCATTCGCTCCTGTTCAGCCCTGCGGGGGCAACCGCCTACCGCTATGCCCTGGGACGGGGATTGTCCGAGCAGACCCTCAGGCAGTTCCAGTTGGGATACGCCCCGAATGCGTGGGATACAGTGCTCACCGAGCTCCGCCGCCAAGGCTTTTCGGAAGCGCTCCTACTGGAGGCTGGACTGCTGGTGCGCTCCGAACAGGGGACACTGTACGACCGCTTCCGTGACCGCTTAATCTTCCCCATCCACGACACCGTCGGGCGCGTAGTCGGCTTCGGCGCACGGCGATTGCGCGAGGAGGAGCCCACGCCCAAGTACATCAACTCTCCGGCAACGCCTCTCTACGACAAGAGCAAGCTACTCTACGGGCTCTACCACGCTCGCCACGCTTTGCGCTCGAGCGGCTATGCCCTGCTGGTCGAAGGCTACATGGATGCGCTGGCACTGCACCAAGCTGGCTTGGATACAGCCGTTGCAACAGCAGGAACCGCGCTGAGCCGCGATCAGCTCCGCCTTCTGCGCCGCTACTGCCAACAGCTTTTTGTGGTCTACGATGCCGATTCCGCCGGACAGCAGGCAACGCTGCGCGCGCTCGAACTTGCCCTTGCCGAAGGCTTCGATGTACGCATCGTCGTGCTCCCGGCAGGGGAGGACCCCGCCAGCTTTCTGCAAAGCCAAGGGAAAGAAGCCTTTCTGATGCGCCTGCGTTCGGCGGTGCCCTTTCTGGAATTTGTGCTGCTGGAATACCAGCGCCAGGGAGCGCTGGACACCCCCGAAGGGCAGGTCCAAGCCGTTCGGCACGCCGTGCGCTTGATTGCAACGATTCCAGACCGGCTTCTCCATGAGTTTCTCCTGCGCCGGCTGGCTGCTCGCTTCGCTTTGCCGGAATCGTTGCTCTACGCTGAGCTCCAAGCCCTGGGGGCGAACCAAAGCAGCACCGCATCTCCATCGCCTCCGCCCCGTCCGAGCACAGGAGCTGCCGCACCCGTCCCTTCACCGCTGAAGGAGCTCCTCACCGAAGAGCGGGAGATTCTGCGCGCACTGCTGCTGCAGCCGCACCTACGCCATCAGTTGCAGCCCGGGCAACCGGAATCGGTGCTGCTCTCTGAACGTGCCCGCCAACTCTGGCAGCTCATCCAAGAGCTGACACAGCGGTATGCGGAGCCCGTGCTCACTATCGCCGCCGATCCCCAACTACAGCAGAGCACCGAGGGGCAGCTCTTGCTGGAACTGGCAATCGTACAGCAATCCCCCAGCCCTCGGTGGCTGGAGTACGTGCAGGAGTTTCGTGAGTTGGACTGGGGTGCTGTGCTACGTGAGAATTTACTTCGCCTGCGCCTGCGCAGCATCGAACAGCGTTTACAGCAGTTGCGCACCGCGCAAGCCCAGGCGCAGTCCTGGGCACAGCAGCAGCAGCTCTTGCACCAAATCCAGGAGCTGCTCGATGAACGTCTCCGCTGCCAGCAGCAACTGGAGCACAAATGATGCCTGTGGCACGACTCCGCCCACTGCTGCTTGCGCTTGGAGCCGCCGTAGCCTTCTGGCTGTACGCCAAGCTCAGCCTTTCGTATACGGTTACGCTCTCGGTGCCCGTTTCCGCTGAGCTTGCCGAACAGGCGGCTTTGGCAACTCCGCTCCCGCCGGAGCTGCTGCTCTACGTGCACGGTTCGGGATGGCAGCTCCTGGGATTGCTGCTCTGGGAACGCCCGCGCCAGTGTGTGCTGCCGCTCCAAGGGGTACAGCCGCCAGCACTGGTGCGCTTCTCGCGCGAACAGCTCCTGCGCCTGCTGCGGCTGCCGACAACGGCAACGGTCTTCCACATCGTGCCGGACACGATCTCGGTTCGGCTGGAGAGGGCTATCCAGCGCAGCGTCCCCGTCGAACTCCGTGTTCGGCTTCGCCTCCCTCCTGGATTTGTGCTCTCAGGACCGCTCACGGTCGAGCCTCAACAGGTGCAGCTCCGCGGAGCAGCCGAAGCGGTGGTGCAGCTTCCCCAGGTCGCCACTGTGGATACCCAGCTTGAGGTGCGCACGGCTCGCCTTCAGGCGAGCATCCCCCTGCAGCTCCCGCATAGTCTTGCACTGAGCGTTTCCCCGACGCGGGTCTTCCTGCAGGGCAACGTAGAGCAGGAAGCCGAAGCCGTCATCGAAGATGTTCCCGTCGCCCTGCTCCGTGCTCCTCTCCACATGCCCCATCAGGTGCTCCCACCAAGGGTACGGCTGTGGGTACGGGGTCCCCTGAGCCGCGTGCAGGAGCTTACTCCGGAGGCATTCTCCGTCGCGGTCCATTACGAAGAGCTGCTGCGGGATACGCTCGGGCAGTTGCTCCCGCAAATCCGAGCTCCCCAGGGCATTGTGGTCTTCCGAGTCGAACCGCCCATGCTCCTGCACATCCGGAACAGCCCATAGTTGCAAGCTCTTCCGTACGAGGGCAGCGCAATATTTTTGTGTTGGACGGCTTCCGTTTGTTCCGCTGCGGAGGCACTCATGCAGACGCTTGAGGAGCGGATTCGTCAAGCACAGACGGTGCAGGGCATTCCGCCAGAGCGCGCCCACTTTCCCTTTCCCTCTATCGGCGCTGTGCTGGAGGCACACCTACGGGAGCGTCCCCAGAAGCCCTTCTTGATTTACTACTCCGAGCACAACGAGCGCTCGCAGTACACCTATGCTGATTTTGCCGAGCGCGTACTCCGAACCGCTGCCTTTCTGCAAGCGCAGGGCATCGGGAAGGGAGACCGCATTGCAACGGCAGCCCATAACCACCCCGATACCATTGTGCAGTACTTTGCTGCGTGGGTCCTGGGTGCCTGCGTCGTCCCGCTGAACATGACCGAGGAGGACTCCCGCTTGCGCTACATCCTGGAGAACTCCAACGCTCGGCTGCTCTTCTGCCGGGAGGAATACCTGGAGCGGCTTGAGCGCTTTTGCCCCGACTCCATCTGTACCATTCCGGTCTACAACGACCCGAATCGGGCAGAGGGCTTCCACCGGCTCATCGCTGCCCACGAGCCCGCTGCCGTGCCGCCGGAGAAGCTCTGGGATGCCGAAGCACTCATCGTCTACACCAGCGGGACTACGGGACTGCCCAAAGGTGTCGTTTTAGTGCAGCGCAATCTCTTCGCCGATGGCTACGAGATCGCCCGCTGGCATGGTATCGGCGAGCACTCGCGCATGATGTGCGTGCTCCCAGTGCACCATGTCAATGGCACCATTGTCACTCACGTCACCCCGTTCCTGGTGGGCGCATCGGTGGTGTTGAACCGGAAGTTCCAAACCGAGCACTTCTTCCCGCGCATCGTTGCCGAAGGTGTTGAGGTGGTCTCGGTTGTACCCACACTTTTGGCATTCCTGCTGGAGGCGGATGCAGACCCACTTGGAGCACCGCAACGCGGCTTCCGCCACGTCATCTGCGGGGCGGGACCGCTGACGTGCGAACTGGCGGAGCGCTTCGAACGGCACTATGGCATCCCCATCATCCATGGCTACGGGCTTTCGGAGACGACGTGCTACTCCTGCTTCCTGCCGACCGGGCAACCCTGGCAGGAGCACCGCCATTGGATGCAGGACTACGGCTTCCCCAGCATTGGACTGGCGATCCCGTGCAACGAGATGGCAATCCACGATCCCCAGGGGCGCGAGCTGCCCGAGGGCGAGCGTGGCGAGATTGTCATCCGCGGCTGGAACGTCATGAAGGGCTACTTTGCCAATCCGGATGCCAACGAAGCTGCCTTCACCTACGGCTGGTTCCGCAGTGGGGACGAGGGCTTCTTCCGCACCGACGCACAGGGACGCCGCTACTTCTTCATCACCGGACGGCTCAAAGAGCTCATCATCCGCGGCGGAGTCAACATTGCCCCGCTGGAGATTGACGAGGTACTTGCCCGTGCCCCTGGAGTCCGCGCCGGCATTGCCGTGGGCTTTGAGCACGATCTCTACGGCGAGGAGGTCGGGGCGCTGGTCATCCCCGCCGAAGGGGCTTCACCGGAGCGGATTCTCGCCTACTGCGCGCAGCGCCTCCCCTTTCACAAGACACCAAAGGTGGTGCTCTTCACCGATGCGCTCCCGGTGACCTCAACGGGCAAGTACCAGCGCAATCGGGTCAAGCATCTCTTTGCCCAGTGGCGCAACGTGCAATTCCGAGCCGAGGAGTTCCAGCGGCTCATCGCCAGGCAGCAGAGCTCGGGAGCGCCGGAACCGTAGTTCCTCGGGCAACGTCACCACGGGCATGCGCGCCCGCACCCAGGCACTGCGCCGGATGATATAGGGCGTCGGCTGCACTGGGGACCAGCGCCGAGGGTTGGGTAGCACCGCCGCCAGCAACGCCGCTTGCCGCTCCGTGAGCTGCCGTGCCGGAACTCCGAAGTAGCGCCGCGCGGCTGCCTCCGCTCCGTAGATCCCGTCGCCCCACTCCACGATGTTGGCGTAGACCTCCAGGATCCGCCGCTTGCCCCAGAAGGTCTCCAGCAGCACCGTCAAGTAGGCTTCAACGGCTTTGCGCAGATAGCTCCGCAAGGGGAGCAAAAAGGCGTTTTTTGCCGTTTGCATCGAGATGGTGCTGGCACCGTAGAGGCGGCGTCCTTTGAGCCGTTCGTTCCGTTGGCGCGCCTGCTGGATTGCCCGCCAGTCGAAACCGTAGTGGAAGGCGAACCGAGCATCCTCTGCGGCAATGAGCGCGCGCAGCAACGACGGCGATATCCGCTCCACCGGCACCCACTCCCGCTCAATCCCCACCCAATGCCCTTGAAGTGCTCCCTCCAGCATGCGCCAGACCATCAGCGGGGTCACCACCGGTGGGACCACCGCGTAGCCCAGCACCCACAGTAGGGATAGCACATACGCCCACAGAAGAGCCGATTCCACCCGGCTCCACAGGCGCCGTAGCCACCCCCGCTTCATTGCTCCGCCTGGAGCAGTGCCTCCGCCACGCGCCAGTCCTCTGGAGTGGTGAGCTTGAGATTGAGCAGCTCCCCTTCGACCACCACGACCGGAAAGCCCAGCAGCTCTACCAGGGTGGCATCATCGGTAGCAGAGAGCCCCAGCCGCCGAGCATGCGCATGGGCTGCAACGAGCCACTCCCGCCGGAAGGCTTGAGGAGTCTGAATCCGGCGCAACTGCTCGCGCGCCAGAGTCTGCACCACTTCCCCCGTGGGGGCGACCTTCTTGATGGTCTCCGCAGGAGGGAGCCCCGGGACAGCCGCCCCGTGCTGTTGAGCAGCCCGCAGGACGCGTTCGACCAGTGCCGCCGTTGCAAACGGGCGTGCCGCATCGTGTACGAGCACCAGCTCCGCGCGTTGTACCTCGGGCGTCTCCAGAGCTGCCCGCACGGAATCTTGCCGATGCTCTCCGCCAGTCACGATGCGGGATAGCTTCTGCACCCCGTACTCCTCCGCCCACCGCTGCAGGAGCTCCTGGTAGCCGGGCGGCACTGCTGCCACGATCTCCGCTACCGCCTCAGCCTCCTGCAGGCACTGCGCGGCGCGGATAAGCAGCGGAATCCCACGCAAGGGGAGAAACTGCTTCGGAACGTGCGCTCCGAAGCGCTCACCACGTCCGGCTGCCGCCAGAATCCCTACAACGCTCATGGCTGGCTACCTGCGGTAGTAGTGCCGATAGGCGTTCGCCACCACTCCTGCCATTGCCATGTTCACCACCATCGCCGAACCACCCGCGCTGACGAAGGGGAGCGGTAACCCAATGACCGGCACCAAGCCCAACACCATCCCCACGTTCACCGCCGTATGGTATCCCCACACGGCAGCAATTCCGGCAACGCAGATGCTCCAGAACCGATCCCCGTGTACCCGAAACGCCACCCCCAGCACATGCCAGAGCAACCCGAAGAGCGCCGCCAGCAGGAGCACTGCTCCAACGAAGCCGAACTCCTCCGCCGGCACGCAGAAGATGAAGTCTGTCCACTGCTTGGGGATGTAGCGCAGTTGCGTCTGCGTCCCCTGCTGGAACCCTTTGCCCAGGAGCCCACCGCTGCCGATTGCCAATACCGACTGCGTCACATGGTAACCAATGCCATGGGGATCGCGTTCGGGCTGGAAGAATGCCTCAATGCGAGCCTGCTGATGCGGCTTGAGCATTGAATACACCGCCGAGGCTCCCCATCCTGCCGCGCCAAGCACGGCAATGGAGAGCACCGCAACGAGGAGCGGCGGACGAAACAGGAACACCACCACCGCCGCCCCAACAACACCGAGCAGCACGGCAGTCCGGCTCACAAGACCCAGCAGCACCATCCCTGCCATCAGGATCGGCAGCACCACCAGCAACGGTGGCGCCCCTGCCCACCATAGGAGTACCAATGCAAGCGCAGCGAAGACCGTTGCTGACCCCACATCGGGCTGGAGCAACACCAAGCCCATTGGAGCAGCAACGATGAGCAGGAAGCGCAGCAGGACAGGAACCTGCTGCAGCTCACGCCCCTCCTCGCTCAACAACCGCGCCACCAAGAGGATGACCCCAAGCTTTGCCAGCTCCGCCGGCTGGAAGCTCATCCCCCCCAGCACAAGCCAGCTCTTCGAGCCATATACGGTCCGCCCAATGAGAAGCACCAGCCCTAACAACCCGATGCTGGCAGCGTAGAAGACCGGCGCTGTTCGCAGGAGCCACTCCCTGGGCAGGAACGCCGCAATGAGAAATGCCCCAGCTCCAATCCCGACCGCCACGAGCTGTCGTGTGAAGAAGTGCAGCATTCCCGAACTGCTTGTGGCGCTGTAGATGCTGATGAGCCCGATGCTGACCAGCACCACCAGCAGCAGCAACAGCGTCCAATCCACCGCCTGCACAGCCCGACGCCACGCTGGAGCAACGGTCTCAGCCATCGCAGGGCACCCGAGCTTGCGGGACAAGCCGACGCAAGGCTTCGCAGTACCGTTGCCGCGTCTGCTCGATCACCTCCGGCGGAAGCTGCGGCGCCGGAGGCTGCCTATTCCAGCCGATGCGCTCCAGGTAATCGCGCACGAACTGCTTGTCCATATCCACCGCCACGCCCTTTGACTCGTACTCCTCGGCAAGCCAGAAGCGCGAGGAATCCGGTGTCAGCAGCTCATCAATGAGCAGGAGCTGCCCATCGGAGGCGTAGCCGAACTCCAGCTTGGTATCCACCAGGATAAGCCCGCGCTGGCGGCAATATTCGGCGGCGCGGCGGTAGAGCTCCACCGTCAACTCCCGAAGCCGATGTGCCAATGCACTCCCCAGTTCGGTCTCCAGTTGCGCGAAGGTAATGTTCTCATCGTGCCCCTGGAGCACCTTTCGGGCAGGCGTGAAGAGCACCGTCGGCAGCGGGCTCCCCAGGCACAGCCCTGGCGGGAGCGGGATGCCGGCAACACTGCCACACTGCTGATACTCCCTCCAGGCTGAACCGGCTAAATACCCGCGCGCAACGCACTCGACCGGGATTGGCTGCGCCCGACGCACCACCAGTGCCCGCCCCCGAAGCAGCCCCGCGTACGGGCGCAGCGGTGGCAATTCCGTGGGGTCCTCCTCCAGTACATGGTTGGGCACAAAGTCAGCAAAGTAGCGGAACCAGAAGAGTGACAGCTGCGTCAGGATAACCCCCTTGCCCGGAATCGGCTGAGGCAGCACGACATCAAAGGCGGAGATCCGGTCGGTGGCAACCATCAGGAGCCGCTGCGCGTCCAGCTCGTAGAGGTCGCGTACCTTCCCCCGCCGCAGCAGCGGGAGCGGGAGTGCTGTTTCCCGGACAGCTTCCATGAACGCCATCTGCCGTTGCGCTGCAAAACTACGTCGGCGGAGCCGTCAACTGCCCTATGCACGAGCCGATGCTCGTCTTCAGCATCCCACAAGCGCACTGCAGCAATGGATGCAATCCGCACCGAAGGGCTAACGAAGGTCTTCCGCACCCCCATCAAACAGGAGGGGCTGTGGGGTTCGGTGCGGTCGTTCTTCCGGCGCCAGTACCGGGAGCACGTCGCCGTCGCAGAAATCTCGCTGCGGGTCAAGGAGGGGGAGTTCGTCGGATTGCTCGGCGAGAACGGCGCAGGGAAGACCACGTTGGTGAAGTTGCTGGCGGGACTTCTCTACCCCACCGCCGGCACTGCGCGGGTGCTGGGCTATATTCCATGGGAGCGCTCCAATGCCTTCCGACGCCAGTTTGCGCTCGTCATGGGGCAGCGCAGCCAGCTCTGGTGGGATCTCCCCGCTGCCGACAGCTTCCTGCTCAACAAAGCCCTCTACGGCATTCCCGAGGAGCAGTTCCGGCGCCGGCGCGACGAGCTCGCCGAACGGCTCGGTGTTGCCGACCGGCTGCACGTTCAGGTCCGCCGGCTCTCGTTGGGCGAGCGCATGAAGTGCGAAATCCTGGCTGCCCTGCTGCATGCACCACGGCTGCTGTTCCTGGACGAGCCAACGCTGGGACTGGACATCATTGCACAGCATTCTGTGCGGGAGTTCCTGCGCGAATACAACCGGAGGCACGAGGTCACCATCGTGCTGACAAGCCACGACATGGATGACATCGAGCACCTGTGCTCGCGGGTGCTGGTTTTGAGCGCCGGGCGGCTCGTCTTCGATGGTTCTCTCGAAGAGCTGGCACGCCGCTATGCTGAGGAGAAGCTCCTGCGTGTGGAATTTGCCACGCCCGTAGATCCGACTGCGCTTGCTCCTTTTGGGCGCCTGCGGGAAGCCACGCCCTACCGTGCCGTTCTGAGCGTTCCCCGTGCCGAGGTTGCCTCCCGTGCGGCAGCGCTGCTCAACCACTTCCCCGTTACCGACGTCACCGTGCAGGAGCTGCCGGTGGAGGAGATCGTTCGCCGCCTCTTTGAACAGCGCGATGGCTTTGGAGGTGCTTCCAATTCGGCTGCGGCGGTGCAGTAATTTTGTCTACGCCCATCCACGGTTACCCGCTAATGGCTCAGCGCCCTATTGTGGCAAAGTTCGGCGGGGCAGTGCTGCAATCGCCTGCGGGATTTGAAGCGTTGTGTAGTCGGGTGCGCGAGCTGCTCCCAACTCCGCTGGTACTGGTTATCTCCGCACTGGCGGGGGTCACGCGCAGGCTCGAATCTGCCGCCCGCACCGCCGAGCGCGGCGACGACGCCGCAGCCCACCACCATGCCGAAGCGCTCGTGAAGATGCACCTGGAGTATTGCCAGCAGCTCTTCCCAGAGCCGTCTCTTCGCCGGCACGTTGAGGGCGCACTCCTCCAGATCGCCGAACAGCTTCGGCGCTACCTGCGCGGCATCGCGATCACGCAGGAGCTTACTCCCAGGACGCTGGACCGCGTCCGCGCCTGCGGTGAGCTGTGGGCATTTGCGCTGGTCGAAGCATTCCTCCGCCGGGAGGGCTTTGCACTGGTGCCGCTGCCGGCACCCGAACTCATCGTCACAGATGCCCGGCACGGCTTTGCCCAGCCCTTGTGGGAGCCCACACAGCAACAGCTCCAGCAGAAGCTCCTGCCGGCACTGCAGCCCAACACGATAGTGCTCACCCAAGGCTTCATTGCCCGCTCCCAACAGGGCGAACTCACCACCATGGGTCAGGAAAGCTCCGCCCTGACTGCTGCGCTCCTGGCGGCGATGCTGCACAGCTCCCCGCTCCTGCTGTGGACCGACGTTGCCGGTATTCGGCGCTGCGATCCCAAGCTGGTTCCCGATGCTGCGCTGCTGCCGCAGCTCTCGTATGCCCAGGCGCATCGGCTTGCTGTGTACGGACTCAAACTACTCTATCCGCGCATGCTCTCAGTGCTTGAGCAGCACGGTGTGGAAGCCGAGATTCGCTCGGCGTTCTGCCCCACCGACGGCTGCACTCGGATTGGTCCTGCCGACGGGGAACTGCCGCCGGTTCTCCTCACACGGGATGGGCTCCGCTTGTACCGCTTCGGCTGTGAGCAAGTCCCACCCCAGCTCCGGCTGCTGGAGCCGGATGGCTGCTCACTCTTTGCCCGCTGGGAGGATGGCGAGACCTTCGCCGTGCTTGCCAGCTCCGACCTCGCCGTTGTGGGCATGCCCGAGAGCGGCTCTGAAGGCACCCTGCTGACTTTGCTCGATGCTACCCCGCCGCTGCAGCACGCAGTGCTACAGAATTGCTCTGGAGACCTCTCCACAGCGCTATTGTGGATGCGTCCACGGCTTCTGCAGTGCTTTCTCCCGGGACAACCTACTCCATCGTTCCTTCAGCAGCTCTACGGACTGCTACAGTGATGCACGAAGTGCCTCAAGGGCTGCGTCTTAGGGAGCTGCACAAGCCAACGCGTGGATATGCCCAAGCCCACGCTGTTTGAGCGGCTCAAGCTCCAAGCCGAAGAGGCTGCACCGCCCCGTGCACTCCGCTACTCGCCGCGCCTGCGTGCAGCGCTGCTGGGCTGTACCGTTGTGCTCTGCGCGCTCTTCTTCCCGTGGCATTTTGAGCAGTTTCCGCCCCGGTGGACCCCCTCTGCGCATGCTATCGGCTCGCGCTGGCAGGGTCCGCCGTTGTACGCAGAGTACCCCTTCGTGGTATACAAGCCCGCAGAGCAGTACGAGCGCCAGCGCCAGGAAGCCATGGATTCCGTGCCCCCGGTGTTCCTACCGGATGCAACTGCCGAAAGGGCTGCACTGGAGCAGCTTCGGGCGATGCTGGACAGCCTCCGCACCGGCTCCCTGCCGCTGCGCTTCGACAATAGCATCGTATGGGGCAGGCTTACCCCGGCGGAGCACTCGCGGGGGATTGCGCAGCTCCAGCAGGTGCTCGAGCAGCTCCTCCGTTGGCTCTACCGCGCGGGCGTGCTCGACATTGCGCTGCAGAGTATCCCACATTCCCACGTACTCGTCCAGTTCAGCGCTGTAGAGCACCGGCGGCTTCCGGTGGCGCAACTGATGGACTCCAGCAGGGCTTTCCGAATCGCCGTGGAAACCCTTGCAGCCCTCTCCGACCAACGCTTGCGCTCTATTGGCATGGAGCTGTTTGAGCGCCTGTTCCGTCCCAATCTGTTCTACAGTGCCGAGCACACCGAACGGCTGCGCCAGGCAGCCGCGGCAGCGATTCCGCGCACTTTGGGCTTTGTGCGCGCCGGTGAGCTCATCGTCGCTCCCGGCGACCTCATCACAGACACACTTGCGGCAAAGCTGTGGTCGTACCCGCAAGCACGGCTATTGCAGCCGCAGCCACGGCTCCAGTTGCTGCTCCAGCAGGCTGTGGGCAACTTTGGGCATGCCGGGCTGGTGTGCGCGATTCTCTTCATCTACCTGGCATTCCTGCGCCGGCGCATCTTTCGGGACAATTGGCAGCTTGCGGGACTGAACAGCGCCCTTGTACTCACCGCCGCGATGAGCTGGCTTTCGCTGCGCCTTGAGCCTGCGCCGGCTGAGTATCTGATCCTGCTGCCGGCGGTCTCCATGGCGGTGGCAATCCTTCTGGACTCCCGAACGGCGTTCTACACGACCGTCACAGCGGCACTGCTCATTGCGGGCATTCGCGGAGGGGATTACCCTACTGGCGTTGCACTGATGCTCGGCGGGATGCTGGCAGCCTATACCGTGCGCGACATCGAAAGCCGCGCTCAGCTCTTCCGCTCGATGTTCTTCATCGCCGTCGGACTTGTGCTGGCAATCGTCCTGCTGGGCATCGGGCACGGGACGGAGGTCCGTACCATCCTGCTCCGCAGCGCATTCGCCTTGGGGAATGCCGTCGTCTCGCCCATTGCCACCTTCGGCGTGTTACTGCTGCTGGAGCGCTTCTTCAACATCACCACGGACATGCAGCTTCAGCAGTACACGACGCTGGAGCATCCACTGCTGCAGGAGCTCCAGCAGAAAGCCCCGGGCACCTACCAGCACAGCCTCAACGTTGCCCACCTGGCGGAGATGGCTGCCCGCGCCATCGGCGCTCGAACCGTGTTGGTCCGGGTGGGAGCCTACTTCCACGACATCGGGAAGCTGACCAAGCCGGAGTACTTCGCCGAAAACCAGATTGGGCTGGACAACAAGCACGATCGCCTGCCGCCGCACAAGAGCGCGGCGATCATCCGCGAACACATCACTGAGGGTATCGAACTGGCGCGTGCATACCGGCTGCCGCCACAGATTGTGGACTTCATCCCGCAGCATCACGGCACGATGCTCATCCGTGCCTTCTGGAACAAAGCGCTCGAACATGCTCGGCGCCAGGGCACCCCGCCGCCCTCGGAGGAGGACTTCCGCTACCCCGGTCCCAAACCGCAGACCAAAGAGGCTGCCATCCTCATGTTGGCGGACGCTGCCGAAGCGCTCTCCCACGTCATCCCGCACAACGAGCCCGAAGCGCTCGCCGAGGCGCTGGATCGTGCCATCCACGAACGCATCCTCGACGGGCAGTTCGATGAATGCCCGCTGAGCTTCCGCGAGCTCCGAAGAGTCCGCGACGCCTTACTCAACGGTCTCCGTGGACTACAGCATCCGCGCGTTGCCTATGAGCAGCAGCCCGCGCAATGAGCCCGGTGCCTCCGCACTGAAAGCCTTCCAGAACTACCTGCGCTTTGAGCTGGGGCTTACCGAGAACACTATCGCTGCCTACACCCACCATGTGCGCAACTTCCTGGAGTTCCTCACAGCGCACGAAGGCTCTGCTACCGAGCTCGGGCGCGTCACCGGCGAGCAGGTACAGCGCTTCCTGGAGCTGCTCTCCGAGCTTGGGCTCTCCGCGGCATCCCAAGCCAACTACGCCGCAGCACTGCGGGCATTCTTCCGACTGCTGATGCTGGAGGGAGTGTGCCAGGATGACCCGACCGAGCTTTTACATCTGCCGCGCTACCGACGTCCCCTTCCCGAAGTGCTCAGCTACGCCGAGGTAGAGCGCCTCCTGGAGCAGCCCGATACATCCCTGCCCTTGGGAGTGCGCGACCGGGCAATCCTGGAGCTCCTCTACAGTTGCGGTCTGCGCGTTTCGGAGTTGTGTGCGCTGCGCCTGGCAGACCTTCTCCGAAGCGAAGAGCTGCTGCGGGTGCGCGGCAAGGGTTCAAAAGAGCGGCTCGTCCCCATTGGGAAGCCCGCCCTGCAGTGGCTTGAGCGCTACCTGCAGGAGGTTCGCCCGCTGCTGGCACGCCCGCAAAGCCGCGACATCATCTTCCTCAACGCCCGCGGCGGGCAGCTCTCGCGCATGAGCGTCTGGAAATTGGTCCGACACGCCGCCGAGCGCGCCGGAATCGAGCGGCGAATCCATCCCCATACGCTGCGCCACTCCTTTGCAACGCACCTTCTCGAAGGCGGAGCCGATCTGCGCGCCGTGCAGGAGATGCTCGGGCATGCCAGCATCACGACGACGCAGATCTACACCCACGTTGACCGCCTGTACGTGCAAGAGGTGTACCGCACCTTTCACCCGCGTGCCGAATGCTGCCAACGCTCGCCGTGAGCTTGTATATCGGCACCCAGATGATGGCGCCTCCGATCGAGCTGGGGGTGGACCGATTTCTCCGGCTCTACGCCGATAGCCTTGCCGGCAAGCGCATTGCGGTGCTTACCCATGCGGCTGCGCGCACCAGCAGCGGAGAGCTCAGTGCCCAAGCCCTCCGCACCCGCTTCCGCGTTGTCGCCCTCTGGGCACCGGAGCACGGCTTCTGGGGAACTGCGCCGGCGGGAGTACCCGTGCCCGACACGACCTTTGAGGGCGTCCCTGTGTACTCGCTCTACGGACCCCGGCGCCGCCCGCCCGAACAATGGTTCGACTCCATTGACGCCGTCGTCGTGGACCTGCAGGATGCGGGCTTTCGCGCCTACACCTACATCAGCACGCTGTACTGGGTGCTGGACGCATGTGCGGCTACGGGCAAGCCCGTGTACGTGCTCGATCGCCCCAACCCGCTCGGCGGTGTGGTGGTCGAAGGCGCCGTACTGGACACGGCATTGCGCTCGTTCGTCGGGATTGCGCCAATCCCCTACGTTCACGGCTGCACAATTGGAGAGCTGGCACAGCTCTTCGTTGCCGAAGGGTGGCTGCCCCGGGCACCCGATGGTCGTCCGCGCCGTCCCCGGCTGACCGTTGTCCCAATGCAGGGTTGGCGTCGCAGCATGCTCTGGGAGGATACCGGGCTGAGCTGGATCCCACCCTCGCCGAACCTCCCCACCCCAGTGGCTGCCCGCGCAGCGGTCGTCACCGGCATCCTGGGGGAGATGGGACTCTACAGCATCGGTATCGGCACTGACGCTCCATTCCAATACCTTGGGGCACCGGAGCTGCCGGCAGAATCGCTCCTTGTAGCACAACGACGCCTTGCAGCCGCAGGGGTCGAGATCCGCCCTGCGGAGTTCATCCCCACGAAGGGGCGATTCGCCGGACAGCGCTGCCGAGGGATATTCCTCCAGCCTGTCTCCTCGCGGGCTGAGTTGTTCGCTGCATTTCTGGAGCTGGCGCAACTCCTCCGTCGCCTGAGTCCCGATTGGTGTAGCCGCCTCTCCTCTTCGGCTCACCAGATGTTGCCCAAAGTGCTGGGGCAGCAGCGCTTCTTTGAGGACCTCTGCAGTGGTGCTTCGCTGGAGCGCTGGCGGCGCCATGGCGTGGCGGAGTTCCTCGCCAAGCGGGAGCGCGTCCTGCTCTATCCTCCGTAATCGCGACAAAAGGGCTAATTTTGCGCCAATCGGCTGTACCAGCACGTACATCCTTGCACAACGGGTGGGACACAACCATGCCTTCTCCGAAGCTGGCACTTGTTGAGGAGCTTCTCGCCGCTGAAGCCGAGGCGCTCCGCAAGGAGAAAAGCGGGAGCGAAGTTGCCATCGAGGATTTCGGTCCGGGCGACCTGGTGGATGTCGGCATCCGAGTGGTCGAGGGCGACAAGGAGCGCATCCAGCACTTCCAGGGCATTGTGCTCTACAAGCGCGGGCAGGGACCGAGCACGACCTTCTGCGTGCGCAAGCTCTCGCATGGTGTGGGGGTGGAGCGCATCTTCCCGCTGTATTCGCCCATGATTGAGAGCGTGCGCGTGCTGCGGCGCGGGCGCGTACGGCGGGCGCGGATCTACTTCATCCGCCAGATGTCGGAAAAGCGCATTCGCCAAAAGCTGCGCTACAGCTCCTGAGCGCGCTGCACACCGTGAATGCGGCAGTTGCTCCAACACCAGCGCACGGGCAGGCTTCAACTTGAGGAGGTTCCCGTGCCTGAATGCGTGCCCGGTGGTGTGCTGGTGCGTACAGCCTACTCCGTCATCAGCTTGGGAACGGAGCGGAGCTCCGTGAGCACGGCACAAGCTTCCCTGATTGCAAAGGCACTCCAGCGCCCCGACCTGGTCCGGCAGGTACTCGATACGCTCCGGCGCGAAGGGCTGCAGGCAACATGGGAGAAGGTACGCGCCCGCCTGGACGCCCTCAAACCCTTGGGCTATAGTGCCGCCGGGGTCGTTGTGGAATCGCGTACGCCGAAATTCGCCCCGGGCGACCGCGTCGCCTGCGCAGGAGCAGGCTTTGCCGTGCACGCCGAATACATCACGGTCCCGGAGCTCTTGACCGCCCGCATTCCAGAGGGCGTATCCCTGGAAGCCGCTGCGTATACCACCCTGGGGGCAATCGCCCTCCACGGCATCCGGCAAGCCGAGGTGCAATTGGGGGAATCCGTCGTGGTCATCGGATTAGGGCTGCTGGGCTTGTTGACCGTAGAGCTGCTGAGCTCTGCAGGCTGCCGGGTCGCTGGGGTAGACATTGACGAGCGGACCTTCCCATTGGCGCAGCAGCTCGGCTGCGCGCTGACACTGCCGAGTGCCTTCTCCAGCGTCGAAGCCCTGCGGGCATGGGCGGGCGGGCATGGTGCCGATGCTCTCATCATCACCGCCAGCACTTCCTCCAATGAGCCGCTTGAATTGGCAATTGCGCTGGCTCGCTCCCGTGCCCGAATCGTCATCGTAGGAGCTGTACCCATGAATGTGCCCCGGCAGCCCTTCTACGAGAAGGAGCTCCAGCTGCGCATCGCCCGTAGCTATGGTCCGGGGCGCTACGATCCCGCCTATGAGCTGCTGGGGCAGGATTATCCACTGGACTATGTCCGCTGGACCGAACAGCGCAATATGGAGGCATTCCTCCAGTTGGTTGCCGCCGGGAAGGTGCACCCCGAGCGGCTCACCACGCACCGCTTCCCGTTCGAGCGCGCTCTGGACGCCTACGAGCTGGTCACACGCCCAGGCTCGGAACGCCCGATCGGTATCGTGCTGGAGTACACCGCGCCTTCGGGGCTTGATCGCACACTTGTCCGCCAACGCCTGCGCAGTAAGCGCCCTGGAAAGCTCTCAGCAGCGCTTATCGGTGCGGGCAACTTTGCCCGGTCGCACTTGGTTCCGGCATTTCGGCAGGCGGGAGTGCACTTCATCGGTGTTGCAACGGCGACGCCGAGCTCGGCATACGCGGCTGCCGAACGGCTGGGATGCCATCTTATGAGCACCGATGGAGCAGCACTCATTGCCCACCCCGACATCGAGTTCGTCGTATGCGCCTCACGGCACGACAGCCACGCCCACTACGTTCGGCTGGCGCTTGAGGCAGGCAAGCCCATCTTCGTGGAGAAGCCGCTGGCAATCTCCCCACAGCAGCTCCGAGAGCTCGAGCGCACACTTGCCCAATACGGCGGCATGCTCATGGTCGGCTTCAACCGTCGCTTCAGCCAAGTGTTGCGCGACCTTGCCGAGTTCTTCGCCCCCCGCTCCCACCCCATGAGCATCCTCTACCGCGTCAACGCCGGGCAGCTTCCCGAAGGGCATTGGCTCGCTTTGCCCGACCAAGGCGGGCGCATCATCGGCGAAGCCTGCCACTTCATCGACTGCATGGTCTTCCTGACGAATTCGCCTCCGGTGCGTGTCAGCGCAATGCAGCTCCCCGGCAGCACCCTTGCCAACCCGAACGTTGCCGCCACAATCTACTTTCGGGACGGCTCGATGGGGACGCTCCTGTACTTGAGCAATGGCTCCCCGGCTGTTCCCAAGGAGTACTGCGAAGTCTTCTGCCAAGGGCAGAGCGCACGGATGGAGGACTTCCGCACCCTGGAGCTCTGCAGCGGGCGCAAATGCACCCGACGCCGCTACGACGGCTCGAAAGGGCATGCCGAAGAGGTCCGCGCCTTCGTGCAGGCTCTGCAGACGGGGCAGCCTGCGCCGATCCCTTATGAACAGCTCCGCGCCGTAACGGCAACGACCTTTGCCATCGAGCATGCATTGCGCACCGGCACGGCGGTTGACATCGAAGCCTTCTTGCAGCAGGAATGGGCACAAGCGAGGTAGCCACTTCGGCTTCTCTGCAGTGGTCTCCCGAGCCCCTGCCTAAGGCAGCTTCGGGGAGTGTGGCAACCTCCGGCTCCATGCACCATTGTGCCAGTATCGCCCATGCTGGGTAAGCTCCGCGCCGCTGGGGTATTGCTGCCGGTCTTCTCGTTGCCTTCCCGCTTTGGGATTGGAGACCTGGGTCCCGCCGCACGCCGATTCATCCGGCTATGTGCCCAGTATGGCTTCCGCTACTGGCAGCTTCTGCCCTGGGGACCGACATCGCTTGAACTGGACAACTCCCCATACGCAGCACTTTCGGCATTTGCTGGTAATCCGCTCTGGATTAGCCCTGAGGAGCTCTACGCTATCGGACTCCTGCGCCGGCGTGAGCTTCTGTGGCTGCAGCCGGCGGAGCCTTCGATCGATTACCCTCGGGTGGCTGCGGAACGGAGCCAGCTCCTGGAGCGCTGCTACGAGCGCTTCCGCACGCGGCACGAGCTCCAAGCAGCGTTCGAGCAATTTGCCCTTCAGCAGCGGTGGTGGCTGGAGCCCTGGGCGCTTTTTGCGACCATCGCCGAGCAGGTCGGCTCCGCGCACTGGAGCTCGTGGGACTCCGAACTCCGACAGCGGCATCCCGAGGCGTTGCGCCGGATTGCTCATCGCTGGCGCCATCGCGTGGAGTTCCACCAGTGGGTGCAGTTTGAGTTCTTCCGCCAATGGGAACAGCTGCACCAGTACTGCCGAGCACACGGCATCGCGCTCATTGGGGATTTGGCGCTCTTCCTTGCCCATTCGAGCGCAGATGTCTGGTACTGGTCGGAGGGCTTCCTGTTGGATACGGCGGGCAATCCGACCGTCGTCGCCGGAGCTCCGCCCGATGCGTTTGCCCCGCGTGGGCAGCGCTGGGGGCATCCGCTGTACAACTGGGAATGGCACCTGAGAACGAAGTTCCAGTGGTGGTGCCGCCGTGTAGCCCATGTCCTGGCGATGGTTGAGCTCTTGCGGCTCGACCACTTCCGCGGCTACGCTGCTTGCTGGGCAGTGCCGGTGCATGCCCTGGATGCAAGTGTCGGCAGCTGGCTTGCCACCCCGGGGGATGCCCTGCTGAGCGCCCTGGTACAGTACTGCGGCTGCTTGCCGGCAATTGCCGAGGACCTGGGCACTATCACTCCGGATGTGGAGCTTCTCCGGATTCGATGGCGTCTGCCGGGCTCGCGTGTGCTCCTGTTTGCTTTTCCGACGCCACAGAGCAGTCCACACGCTCCACACAACGTCGAGCCCGAGAGTGTACTCTACACCAGCGTGCACGATACGGCTCCGCTGCGTGCATGGTTTGAGTCCGCCGAACCGGAGCTTCGCGCCAGTATCGCCCGCTACGTTGGAAAGCCTCTGCACAGCTCTACTGTGCATTGGGAACTGCTACGGCTTGCCTGTGCTTCTGCTGCACAACTGCTTATCGTACCGGCACAGGACCTCTGTGGCTGCACCGGGCGCATCAATGTCCCGGGGACATCGCACATGAACTGGCGATGGCGCCTTCCTCCCAATCTGCCGACGCGCCGCCAGTGGGAGCGCGCCGCTGAGCTGCTCGCCCTCTATGGAAGAGCTGAATTCGGACCTGTTCCTCAACCTCGCCATGCCAGATGAGAACGCTTGCCTCGTACATGCGCGCGTGGACCGTGGACGACGCCGCCGAGCTCTACAACATCGGTGGATGGGGAGCCGGGTACTTTATCATCAACGAGCGGGGAAACGTCGCCGTCCGCCCTCGCAAAGACAAACCCACCAGCATCGACCTCAAGGAGCTCATGGATGAGCTCCTGCTGCGCGATATCACTCCGCCGGTGCTGCTGCGTTTCCTGGACATTCTGGATGACCGGCTGGAGCGGCTATGCCTGTGCTTCCGCCAAGCCTCCGCCGAATACGGCTATCAGGGGCTCTACTACAACGTCTACCCCATCAAGGTCAACCAGCAGCGCCCCGTCGTGGAGGAGATCGTGCGCTCTGGTTCTCGGCTCACCGTCGGGCTGGAAGCCGGCTCCAAACCTGAGCTGCACGCCGTGCTGGCGATTGCAGACAATCCAGAAGCGCTGATCATCTGCAACGGCTACAAGGACACCGACTTCATCGAACTGGCGCTGCTGGCACAGAAGATGGGCAAGCGCATCTTCCTGGTCATCGAAAAGCCTAACGAGCTGGGGCTCATTGCCGAAGCTGCCCAACGGCTGCACGTTGCCCCGAATTTGGGCATCCGCATCCGCCTGGCAAGCACCGGGAGCGGACGCTGGGAGGATTCCGGTGGAGATAGTAGCAAATTCGGGCTCAACGCCAGTGAGCTCCTTGAGGTGCTGGAACTTGCCAGCCACCATGGATTGCAAGAGTGTGTGCGCCTGATTCACTTCCACCTGGGCAGCCAAATCTCCAATATCCGCCGCATCAAGAATGCCCTGCGTGAGGCGGCGCAGTTCTACGTTCAGCTCCGCTTGATGGGCTATCCTATCGAGTTCGTGGACGTCGGTGGTGGACTTGGGGTCGACTACGACGGCACCCGCTCCTCCGCCCCCAGCAGCGCGAACTACTCGCTGCAGGAGTACGCCAACGACGTCATCTACACCTTGTTGGAGGCAGCCAACCAGCGCCAGCTCCCGCATCCGCACGTCATCACCGAAGCCGGACGGGCACTGACGGCGCACCACTCCGTCCTCATTGTCAACATCCTGGAGGTTGCAAGCCCACCGAGCTGGCCCGAAACCATGGAGCCCGACCCCGAACTGCACGACCTGGTCCACGAGCTCTACAGCCTCCTCCAGACTCTCTCCTCGCGCACGATGCTGGAGGCATGGCACGATGCCCAGCAGTACCGCGAGCAGTTGCTGGAGCTCTTCAACATTGGGCTCATTGACCTGCGCACCCGCGCCCTGGGCGAACGGCTCTTCTGGAGCATCGCCTACCGAATCCACGAGCTCTCGCAAGAGCTGCGCCATCTGCCCGAGGAGCTGCGCATCCTGCCGCGAATGCTGGCGGATAAGTACTTTGCCAACTTCTCCATCTTCCAGTCCCTCCCCGATGCGTGGGCAGTGGACCAGCTCTTCCCCATCATGCCCATCCATCGCCTCACAGAGCGCCCCACTCGGCTGGCAACCCTGCACGATATCACGTGCGACTCCGACGGGCGGCTTGAGCGCTTCGTCTGCAACCGCAGCATCAGCCCCTATATTCCACTCCACGAGCTGCGCCCGGGCGAGCCGTATTACCTGGGCATCTTCCTGGTGGGTGCCTACCAGGAGATCTTGGGCGACCTGCACAACCTCTTCGGCGATACGAACACAGTCCACCTGCGCATCGACGACTCCGGCTATGCCATCGAGCAGGTGATTGACGGGGAAACCGTTGCCGATGTCCTCGGCTATGTGCAGTTCAATGCCAAGCGCCTGGTGCGCACGATGGAAGCCCGGGTTGCCCGAGCGGTCAAGGAGGGGCGCATCTCCTTGCAGGAGGGACGGGAATTTTTGGCAATTTACCGCTCCGGGCTGTACGGCTACACGTACCTGGAGTGATGCTGCGGCGCCTTGTGCTGCTGTTTGTGCTCGGCTCCGAGCTCAAAGCGCAGGAGTTGGTCTCCTCCTACCACCACTACAGCGCTCAGGGCATCTCGGCGATGGTGCACCGAGGCTTCCGTTCGGCAGCAGATGAGCGTGCTTGGACGATCGCTCTGGCGGCTTCGCTACTTCTGGCGCAGCTTCGTCCCTCACTGCACCTGGTTGGGGTTGTGAGCCATTTTCTGCAGGCGAATTCGCTCAACGACATTGGCTTCAATCCGCGCAGCGCCCGCTGGGAGGAACAGCTCCTGCTGCGGTGGAGCACCCCGAATGGCTACCACGCCGTGGGGCTGCTGCACTTCTGTAAGCACGAAATCGACAACGCCGATCCCCCTGATGCCGACACACCTCGCGCGGGCTATCGCCCGACCAAACGCGTCATCATTCTGCACGGACCCTTCGTTGCAACGGAATTCAAGGATGCTCTGCCGTACGGGGTCGAGTGGGCTATTGGGCTGCGGGCAGCGCTGTTTGCCATTGCACAGGATTACCGTATCCCCTCCAGCACCGAAGAGTCCTGGAGACGGCTCCGCGCCAGTGTTGCTGTCTCCGCCCGCGCAGTGGCTGTCTCCGCGCCTGTGCGTATTTTTGGGCAACTGAGCTACCGTGGTGCATTCTTCGAGAGCCCAATTCGGCTGCGACATGATCTGCGAGGGGAAGCGGGCATCCGCCTATTGGCGACACCGATCGAATTCTTCGGGTATGCAGAGCGTGTCTTCGACGACCTCTCCCGTCCCTTCCCGCATCCCTCGCGGACGTACGGAATCGGCGCCCGGTGGCAGGAACGCTAAAGGTCTAACTACTGATGTGCAATAGCCATGCGGCGCTACTGCTTTGGTGTGGGATTGACCCTGAGTGTGCTCTCTGCTCCTACCATGGCGCTCCCCTTGCACTGGGTGCAGGGATTTGTGGAGAATGCTGGGCAATGGAATGTGCCGTACCGCTTTGTCTACGCCTCCCCAGGCTTGACGCTTGGAATCCTCCCGAACGCGATGGTGCTGGACGCCTTTGAACAGCAGCGGTTGCCTGCACAACAGGACCGCTACGCTGTACCGCTGTCTGTGCTCCACCGGCGCGGACAGGTGGTGTGGATGGAATTCCTCGGAGCATCCCCAGCACCGGCAGTGGAAGCTCTAACCGACGCTGTGCAGCAGCTCACCTTCTTCCGTGCCTCTGCAAGCCCCCGTGTTGCACGGGTGTTCTCGCGGGTACATATCCGCCATCTCTACCCCGGTATCACGCTGCTCCTGCATGCAACTCCGGAGGGTCCACGGTATGACTTTTGGCTGGAGCCCGGTGCCGATCCGCAGCAGTTGAGGATTGCCCTCCGCGGGGCATCGAACCTGACGCTCTCGCCCGATGGGCGCGAGCTGCGCCTGTGGTGGGCAGCCGAGCACCCCATCGTGTTGCATTCCCAACTGCAGGCGTACCAAGCTGTCGGAGCACACCTGCGCCCTGTACCCGTCCGATTCGCTCTACAGAAACTGCCCGACGGCACCCCGACCGTGCACTTTGAGCTGGGGGCATACAACCCAGCACTGCCGCTTGTAATTGACCCGCTCATCTTCATCACCTGCATCGGCAGCGGGGCGGACGAACTCGCCCCTGCAGTCCAAGTCCTACGTGACGGTTCAGTGCTAACCCTCCTACAGGTTGAAGAGCTTCCCTTCCGAATGACGCCCGGAGCGTACGACACAACGTACAACGGGCTGACCGATATCGTCCTCGCCCGTTTCGACCCTACGCTGCGGCGCCTGCTCTTTGCGACCTACTTGGGTGGCAGCGGCACCGAGCTCGCCGTTGGTGCCGGTGTTGACGCAGAAGGGAACCTCTACGCTATCGGCAATACGAACTCGCCGGACTTCCCGACAACGGTCGGCGCATTCCGCCAGCAGCTCAATGGCGGGATGGACGTGTTCGTGACCAAGCTCTCGCCCACTGGAGCTGCGCTGCGTTTCTCTACCTACATCGGCGGGAACAACGACGATATCGCCACAACCGCTGTCGTGCGCTCCGACGGCATTGCGGTCATTGCCGGTCGCACGCGCTCGGCAAACTACCCCACAACTTCGGCAGCGCACCAGCGGACCCACGCCGGCAACTGGGATGTCTTCATGACTGGTTTGAGCAATACGGGCGCTTCGTTGAGCTTTTCGACCTTCCTGGGCGGTGCCGATAATGAATCGGCATGGGCTGTGGCTGTAGACCCGGAGGGCTACACCTACCTGTGTGGGGAGACCGCCTCCTCCAACTTCCCCAACTTTCCGGTCCCAAGCCGGGGAAACCCGGGCAACCGTCCCTACGACCGCGACTACAACGGCGGTGGCGATGCCTTCGTTGCAAAGTTTGCCCCCACGAGCGCTTCGCTCCGCTACTGCACCTTCCTGGGTGGGAGTGCCCAGGACTACGCTACCGCAATCGTCCCGCGTGATAATGGCGAGGTATGGGTTGCCGGAGCCACCCGCTCGACGAACTTCCCCATCACGGGGCTGACCTACAACAACCGCCACAGTGGTGGGCAGGATGTCTTCGTGGCGCGCTTCTCCTCCTCAGGGCTGGGTACCAGCGCCCTGCTCTATTCCACTTTCCTGGGTGGCTCGGCGGACGAGGAAGCTCGTGCCATCCTGGAGCTGAGGAGCCGCCCCGTGCTGGTTGGCTGGACTCGTTCGGCGAACTTCCCCGTGACCTCCGATGCCCACAACCGTACACCGCTGGGTGGGCAGGATCTCTTTATTACCAGCTTTGCCGATGTCACAGCAACGCAGCTCGAGTACAGCACCTTTGCCGGCTCCCTCCGCGATGAGCTGCCGCTTGCCGCCGTTGCTGCCGATGCCCGGGGCAACCTCTTCCTGGCAGGGCAGACGAATTCGCCGAACCTGTGCGCTCTCTCCGAAGAGGTGCAATCCGGCTACGGCGGTGGGAACAGCGACGCCTTCCTGGCAAAGTACGTCTTCGTGAAGCTGCAACTAACCGCCCCGCGCGGTGGGGAGCGCTTCTGCGCCGGTTCCCAAATACCCTTCTCCTGGCAAGCCGAAGGCATAACACTTGCCCCGGGGGACACCTTCCGCATCGAGCTCAGCAGTGATGGTGCGCAGTGGAGCCCAATCGGCAGTAGCACGTCAACGGTGTACACTTGGACCATCCCCACGAATTGGACTGCCGGACGTTACTGGGCACGCGTGGTGCACATCGTCTCCGGATTGAGCGCCGCAGCAGACTCTGCCTTCACCATCGTCCATCCTCCCACAATCACCGTGCACCCCCCCGACAGCGTTGCGCTCTGCGTAGGCGATACGCTCGTGCTGAGCGTCAGCGCCGCTGGGGATTCGCTCTCCTACCAATGGCTCAAGGATGGCACGCCGCTGCCTGGGGCAATTGCCCCGCAGCTTCGGCTGCCGATTACCTCGCTGGCACAGGCAGGACGCTACAGCGTGCGTGTTCGGGGTATCTGCTCGCCGGAGCAGACCAGCCGCGCCACACAAGTCTTGGTCGAGGAACGCCCACGCATTCTCCAATCCCCCAGCGCTACAACGGCATCGGCTGGCACGGCGGTGTGCCTGACCGTGAGCGTCGGTGGAGGACGTACCCGCCAGCTCCAATGGCTCAAGGACGGCGTCCCCATCCCCGGAGCGCGCGATACGAGCTACTGCATCCCGAACGTCACGCTGGCGGATTCGGGTGAGTACCGTTGCGTCGTATGGAATCGGTGCGGCAGCGATACCAGCGCTCCGGCACGGCTCAGCGTGGTGAGCGTCGGCGAACTGCCCAGCCCGCCACCTGTTCGTATCCACCTGCTGCCTGCTCCGGACCATCCACAGCTCCTGCGAGTGGAGAGCAGCGCTCTGCCCGCCCGAACGGTGCTGTACTCACTTCTGGGGCAGCCGCTTCGCTTCGGCAGAACAGAGCTCGTGCTGGAGGGAATTGCCGCAGGCACATACATGCTTGTGGTGGAGTTCCCGCGGCAGCGCGTGAGCTTCCCAATTTTGCTGTTGCGCTAACGCGGAAGAAGAGCGCGCGAGAAGGGCTCCGGCAGCAACTGCTCCAGCCACCACAGTTGCCGCGCCGAGCTGTGCACGGCTTCTGAGAGCACCAGCAGGCGCGGGGCAAATTCGTAGAGCAGCTGCCGGCAGGCACCACATGGCGGAATCGGCACCGCCGCGCGGGACACCAGGGCAAGCGCCAGAAAAGTGCGGCGTTGATGGACCACCGCACTGCTGAGTGCCCCCCGTTCCGCACAGAGGGTAAGTCCGTAGCTGCTGCACTCCACGTTACAGCCGCGCCACAGCGTCCCATCGAGCGCAACGAGCGCAGCCCCAACGGGGAAGCCCGAATACGGTGCCCACGCACTCTGGAGCGAACGCCGAGCAGCCTTCACCGCTGCCTGCAGCCGACGCACAACATACGCATACACGGCTGGCTGCTCCCGAATCCACCGCCGCCCACTCTGGCACAGCTCCGGGTGACCGACTTGACGGACCGCCCAATATGCCCACACGGCTTGGTACAACGCCTCCGCAGCAGTAGGCTTCATGCAGTTGTGCTGTGCGCTTCCAGTGATGCCGAAGTTGTACCGAGCGCAGACCGACCCCATGCCACATCCAGGCGGCGGGCAGCCAGGGCATCATTGAGCCGCCGTACCGGTGTCCGATGAGGAGCCGAGCGCAGCACCTCTGGCTGCTGCTGCGCCTCCTGAGCAATCGCAATGAGGGCATCGGCGAAGGCATCCAAGGTCTCGCGCGTCTCCGTCTCCGTCGGCTCGATGAGCAATGCCTCCGGCACGATCAAGGGGAAGTACACCGTGGGAGCGTGGAAGCCATAGTCGAGCAGCCGCTTAGCAATGTCCATTGTCCGAACGCCGAAGCGCTTCAGCTGTGCTGCGCTGAGCACAAACTCGTGCATCGGCGTCTCCGGATAGGGCTGCTCGTACACTCCGCGGAGCCGGCTCAGCAGATAGTTTGCGTTGAGCACTGCGTCATGGCTCACCCGGCGCAGCCCCTCTGCTCCCAGCATCCGGATGTATGCGTACGCGCGCACGAAGATCGAGAAGTTCCCAAAGAAGCTGTGGACTCGCCCGATGCTGTGCGGGGCGTCTTCGTCGAGCTCATAGCGCCCGTTCCGGTACACGATGCGCGGAACGGGAAGGTAGGGCAGGAGCGATTCCGCCACGCAGACCGGTCCCGCTCCAGGTCCTCCCCCACCGTGCGGCGTGGAGAAGGTCTTGTGCAAGTTGATGTGGACGCAGTCGACCCCCATATCTCCAGGGCGTACCAATCCAACCAGCGCATTGAGATTAGCGCCGTCCATGTAGAGGAGTGCGCCGCTGTCGTGCACCAGGCGCTCGATGAGCAGGATCTCACGTTCGAAGATGCCCAAAGTGTTGGGATTTGTCAGCATCAGCGCGGCGACGTCATCTCCCAGATGGCGCTCCAGCTCGCGGCAGTCAATCCGTCCGTGCTCATTGGAGCGGATGGTAACCACTTCAAATCCCGCTATGGCAGCAGAGGCGGGGTTTGTCCCGTGTGCAGAATCCGGAATGAGCACTTTACGGCGGCGCTGCAGCTCTCCCCGGTGCTCGAAGTATGCCCGAATCATAAGCACGCCGGTAAGCTCGCCATGTGCCCCTGCAGCCGGTTGGAGAGAGACTCCGGGCAACCCCACAATGCACTTGAGCAGTTCACCGAGCTCGTACATCAGCTGCAGAGCGCCCTGGAAAGTCTCCTCAGGCTGCCAAGGATGCACGTGCTGGAAGCCGTCCAGCGCAGCCACCGCCTCGTTGAGCTTGGGGTTGTACTTCATCGTGCAGGAGCCCAGCGGGTAGAAGCCGATATCGATGGCATAGTTCAGCTGGGAAAGCCGCGTGTAGTGGCGCACCAGCTCCAGCTCCGACAGCTCCGGAAGCTCAGGCGGCTCCGTCCGGAGGTACTGCTGTGGAATCAGCTCCTCGGGCGGGCGCTCCGGCACATCCAGCGGAGGGAGCGAGAAAGCACAGCGACCGGGACGGGATTTCTCAAAGATGAGCGGTTCCATTGGCGTTCGCCTCTGTTGGCTGTTCCTTCAACTTCTCCAGGGCATCGCGTGCGGCATCCTGTTCGGCTTCGCGCTTGCTGCGCCCGCGCCCAACACCCAGGCAGCGCTGCTGGGCGTAGACGCCGACGACGAACTCCTTGGCATGATCGGGACCGTGCTCCTCGAGTACCCGATATACCGGAGCGCTCCAGCCCTGGGCTTGGACGTATTCCAGCAGCAGGCTCTTGTAGTTGGTGTCCTGCAGCAGTTGCTCCTGCTCCATAATGGGCAACAACCGCTGCAGGACGAACTCCCGCACCGCGTCCAAGCCGTGGTCCAGGTAAACTGCTGCAATGAGCGCCTCCAATGCATCGGCAAGGAAGGCATCATTACCGTGCTGGAGCGCCTGGGCAGCACTGGGGCTCATCAACAGCACGGTGCCGATGCCCAAGCGACGGGCGCAGACGGTCAGCGTTCTCCGGTTGACCAGCCAGGTGCGGATCTTGGTCAGCTCGCCTTCGGGGAACTCCGGGTAGCGGGCAAATAGGTATTCCGCCGCCAAAAAGCCTAAGAGCGCATCACCGAGGAACTCCAACCGTTCGTTTGAGCGCCCTCCTCGGGCACTGACCCGTGTGACGGCGGAGCGGTGGACCAGCGCCTGCTCGTAGTACTCCGCGTGCTGCACCGGTAATCCCACGATCTCCTCCAAGCGCTTGCGCTGATGAGGTTCCAACACCCCCAAGCGCGGGAAGAGCTGGTGACGGTTCTGCACAATAGGAGAACGGGCACAGCGGCGGGACCAGCCCAGCTTACTCCTCAAACGCTGCAAAGCAAAGCGAAACATTATGCCCTCCAAAACCGAAGGCATTGCTCAGCGCCACCCGCACCTGCCGCCGCACCGGAACGTTGGGCACGTAGAAGAGATCGCACTCCGGGTCTGGCGTCTGGTAGTTGATGGTCGGCGGCAGCGTTTGGTGCACAATTGCCAGGACCGTTGCGATGGCTTCGACCGCACCGGCGGCGCCAAGCAGATGCCCCGTCATGGATTTCGTCGAGCTGACCGCCAAGCGGTAGGCATGCTCCCCGAAGACAGCCTTGATGGCTTGCGTCTCGGTCTTATCGTTGTAGGGCGTGGAGGTACCGTGTGCGTTGATGTAGTCCACCTCGGTGGGTTCAACGCCGGCATCCTCCAATGCCCAGCGCATTGCCAACGCCGCTCCTTCCCCATCGGGGATGGGCTGAGTGATGTGGTAGGCATCGTCGCTCAAGCCAAAACCCAGCAGTTCGGCGTAAATCTTGGGAGCGTTGCGCCGGACGGCATGGTCGAGCGCCTCCAGAATCAGAATGCCCGCTCCCTCGCCCATGACGAAGCCGTCGCGCTCAGCATCGAAGGGACGACTGGCGGTCTGCGGAGAGTCGTTGCGTGTGGAAAGCGCCTTCATGGCACTGAAGCCCGCCACCCCCATAGGGCAGATCGCCGCCTCGCTGCCGCCGGCAATCACCACATCGGCAATGCCGCGCTCGATGAGCATCATGGCATCGGCAATGGCATGGGCAGAGGTCGCACACGCAGAGACGGTGCTGTAATTGGGACCTTTGAGCCCGTAGCGGATGGCGATCAACCCCGGCGCGATGTCCACGATGAACATCGGCACAAAGTACGGGGAGATACGATCCGGCTTCCCGTTGCGCTCAAAGAGGCGCTGCTGCTGCTCGTGGTAGGTCCACATCCCCCCGACGCCCGAGCCCACAACAACGCCAACGCGCGTCGGATCCAGCCGCGAAAAATCCAGCTCGGCATCCTCCACCGCCATCACCGCTGCCGACATGGCAAACTGTGCAAAGAGGTCCATGCGCTGGAGCTCCTTGCGGCTCATGTGGAGGAGTGGGTCATACCCCTTGACTTCACAGGCGAAGCGGGTATCAAACTCGCTGGCATCAAAGCGAGTGATGGGGGCAGCCCCGCTGCGCCCCTCCATCATTGCCTGCCAAAACTCGGCAACGGTATTGCCGATTGGAGTAACTGCCCCCAGCCCGGTCACAACGACTCGGCGCCGGTGTGATTTGCGCACCATGAGCGCTACGCCGCTTTATCCGCCTTCGCCACTACCGCCCGAGGCTCGTTCTGCAAGGCGCTGTTCAATGTAGCGGATGGCATCCCCGACGGTGCGGATCTGCTCGGCGTCGCTGTCCTCGATGGTCAAATCGAAGGAGCGCTCAAACTCCATGATGAGCTCGACGATATCGAGTGAGTCGGCGCCCAGGTCGTTCATGAAGGAGGCTTCGGGCGTCACCTGGGACTCCTCCACGCCGAGCTTCTGCACGATGATTTCCCGGACACGCTGCTCCACGTTCATCAGCGGTACTGCTGTAACCGTTGAACAAACCCCACAGACAGCATCGGGCGGCGGTCAGATGCTCATCCCGCCATCCACGACGATTGTTTGCCCTGTGATATAGGATGCCTCAGCCGAGGCAAGGAAGGCAACCACAGCCGCAATCTCCTCTGGAGTGGCAACGCGCCCCAGAGGCACAGCTTCCTGCAAGGCGCGGCGCTGTGCTTCGGGAAGCTGCCCGGTCATTGCCGTTTCAACGTATCCCGGTGCCACGCAATTTACCAAAATGTTGCGAGAGGCAAGCTCCTTCGCCAGCGCCCGCGTGAACCCGATGAGTCCTGCCTTCGAAGCCGCATAGTTTGCCTGCCCCGGATTGCCCAGAATTCCAACCACTGAGCCGATATTGATGATGCGTCCGGAACGCTGCGGCAACATCAGCCGCACCGCAGCGCGCGACCAGAGAAATGCCCCGCGCAGGTTCGTGGCAATGACCTCCTCCCACTCCTGGAGCGTCATGCGCACGAGCAAGCGGTCGAGCGTGACGCCAGCGTTGTTGACCAGAATATCCAGCCGTCCAGCTTCGCGGTGAATCTGCTCGATGCAGCGCTCGACATCCTCCTCGCTGGCAACATTGGCGGACAGGAAGCGCACGGCGTATCCCTGCGCCTGCAGCTCGGATTCCAACTGCCGCGCCCGCTCCGCGCTGCGATGGTACGTTGCGTAGACTCGTGCCCCTTCGGCTGCCAGGCGCCGGACAATGGCTTCGCCGATCCCGCGAGAGCCTCCGGTCACGATCGCTACCTGTCCACTCAACCGCTGCGTCATTGCACCACCGACTGTGCACGGACTCGCTCAACGTCCTCCGCCGTATCAATGCCGGCGATGCTAACGCCGGTCAACGTGCGCTTGACCAGCCCCTGGAGCACTCGACCGGGTCCGAGCTCGTAGAAGCTGCGCACCCCATCGGCGTGCATGCGCTGCAGGATTTGTAGCCAACGCACGGGAGCGGTCAACTGCGCAATGAGTGCCCGTTGAATGGCATCGGGCTCGGTCAAGGGCTCCGCCAGGGCATTACTGTAGATGGGCACCTGAGCCCTGCGGAACGCCGTCTCCTGTATTGCCTGCGCCAACTGCTCCCGTGCGGGCTCCATGAGCGGCGAATGGAATGCCCCGCTGACAGACAGCGGGATTACGCTCCGCGCACCGGCAGCGCGCAGGCGCCCCAGCGCTTGCTGCACAGCTTCCGCCTCACCGGAGATCACCACCTGCTCGGGGGAATTGTAGTTAGCCACCACAAGCACCCGCCCCGTCTCTTGCGCCAGCTCAGCGCACAGGCGTTCGACTTCCTGAGCAGCCACCCCGATGACGGCAGCCATAGCGCCGGGAGCTTGCTGCCCAGCAGCAAACATCAGTTCGCCACGGAGGGCAACCAGGCGCAGAGCATCGGCAAACTCCAGCACCCCTGCGGCGTAGAGTGCCGAATACTCCCCCAGAGAGTGCCCGGCAACGGCATCCAGCTGCAGATGCCCTCGGACAAGTTCGGCAACGATCGCCGAATGGACAAACAGCGCGGGCTGCGTATAGCGTGTCTGCCGCAGCAATTCCTCCGGTCCCTCAAAGCAGATTTGCCCCAGCTCAAAGCCCAGCAACTCCTCAGCTTCTTGCAGACGCTGGCGTGCCTGGGGAAACCGCTCCACCAGCCCCTGCATCATCCCCACATACTGCGACCCCTGACCGGGGAAGAGCCACGCTACCATCCCTCAATCCTTGGGCTTGGGCAGGCTCCAACGCATGTACACCGCACCCCAGGTGTAGCCCGCGCCGAAGCTCACCAGGATGAGCCGGTCGCCGTAGTCGAGCCGTCCGGCAGCGTACCACTCTGAAAGGCACAGTGGGATGGTTGCTGCCGTTGTGTTGCCGTAGCGGTCAATGTTGACCATGACCTTGTCCATACTCAGCCCCATGCGCTCCGCCGTTGCAGTGATAATGCGCAGGTTCGCCTGATGCGGGACCAGCCATGCAATATCCTCTGCCCGCAAACCGTTGCGCTGCATGATTTCGAGCGTCACCTCCGCCATGCGCACGACGGCTTCTTTGAAGACCGTCCGCCCTTCCTGATGCACATAGTGTTCGCGGTTTTTCACCGTCTCCAGCGACGGTGGTCTTGCACTCCCTCCAGCGGGCATGTATAAGAATTTGCCGCCTTCGCCATTCATGTAGAGCACGTAGTCCAGCACACCAACGTGCTCGTCGTCGGTGGGTTCCAGCAGGACGACCCCTCCACCATCCCCAAACAGTACTGCCGTAGAGCGGTCCTGAAAGTCCATAATCGCGCTCATCTTATCTGCACCGCACAACAGCAGCCGTTTTGCTGCACCGGATTCCACCAGCTTGGCTGCCGTCACCAGCGCGAAGATGAACCCCGAGCACGCCGCCGAGAGGTCGAATCCCCAGGCGTTGACTGCCCCGAGCTTCTGCTGCACTACCGCTGCGGTACTGGGGAAGAAGTAGTCCGGTGTCACCGTTGCCACGATGATGCAATCGATGTCCTTCGGTGTGATTCCGCGCTGCTCCAAGCACATCCGGGCAGCGGGCACAATCAGGTCCGAGGTTGCTCCGTTGCGGGCAAAGCGACGTTCGCGGATCCCCGTGCGCTCGCGAATCCATTCGTCGCTTGTGTCCAGGTAACTCTCGAAGTAGCTGTTGGGGTAGACCTCCTCCGGCACGTAGTGTCCGACCGCAGTGATTGCAGCTCGGGGCATTGGGGCTCCTCCTTTACGAGGCACTGACAGCCGATAGCTGCATTGCGCTCTCTAAGCGCTGTACGAAGGAGCGCCGAACCGCCTCCTGTGCCCGCACGAGCATATTGCGCAGCGCCAGCGGCGTCGAGCGTCCATGCCCGATGATCACCGTGCCGCGCACGCCCAAAATCGGCACTCCGCCGTAGTGCTGGTAATCGAACTCTCGGAAGGCACGGCGAAGGGCTGGTCGAAGCAACCACAACAGCATCCGCCGCCAGAGGCCTCCCTGCGCCAACCCTTGCAAGCGAGCCCGGAAGGCAGCCGCAAGGCTTTCGCCGAACTTCAACACGATATTGCCCACGATTCCATCACAGACTACCACATCGGCAACTCCCCGCAGCACATCGCGCCCCTCGATGTTACCGATGAAGTTGAGCCAGCTTTGCTTGAGCAGCTGATAGGTCTCGCGCAATGTTCGTCCACCCTTGCCCGCCTCCTCCCCCACGTTGAGCAAGCCCACTCGGGGGGAGTCCACTCCGAGCATCTCCCGCGCATACACGCTGCCCATGACGGCGAACTCGTACAGATGGCGCGGGCGACACTCCACGTTAGCGCCCACGTCCAGCAATACCGCTGGTCGGGTCCGCTCCGTTGGGACCAACGTCGCAATCGTCGGACGCCCCACACCCGTAATCCGCCCCAACAGTAGCGTTGCTGCGGTCAGCACAGCGCCGGTATTGCCCGCCGTCACAAAGGCATCGAGCTCGCCCTCGCGCTGCAGTTGCATCCCCAGCACCAGCGACGATGCAGGCTTGCTCCGCACCGCAAGGGTTGGGTCATCTTGCATCGTGACGACCTCCTCGGCATGCACGAAGGGATAGCGCGGTAGCCGGATTTTGAGGCGTTGTACCGCTTCCTTGACGCGCTCGGCATGCCCGATGAGCACCAGCTCCACCTCCTCGGGGAGCTGCCGCTCCGCATCGGCCACAGCCAAAAGCTCGTTGACCGGGGCGAAATCCCCGCCCATCAGGTCCACCCCGATCCGAATACGGCGCCGGCTCATCCAACCTCGAGCACTTTGCGACCCCGATAGAACCCGCACGCCGGGCAGACTCGATGCGGTGCCTTGGGCTCCCCACACTGTGGGCACTGCACCACTGTCACGGGAGCATGCTTGTAGTGCGTGCGGCGCTTGTCCCGGCGCGAACGCGAATGGCGTCGTTTTGGATTCGGCATCGCCCTTGCAGTGCTTACTCGGACTGATTCAGCAGCTTCCGCAGCGGCGCCCAGGGATCCTCCAAGGGCTCCGGACGAGCTGCATACTGCGGGTAGAGCTCCTCAAAGGAACGGTCCCTGTACTGCGGAGCCACCCGCTTCATTGGCAAATGCACAGCCAGCTCCTGGCGCACATCCTCGGAGAGGTCAATATGGGTTGCATCCTCGCGGATAAGTTGCACCTCGTAAGTGCGGTCCCGCTGCTCCCCCTGTTGCAGTAAGAACAGCTGCGTATCTGCCAGGTAAGCAACTTGAACCGGCGCCTCAATCCATTCGGTGTATTCCTCCAGGCTGCGATCGCAGACCAGCCGGGCTTGGCACCGAACGCTCCCTTCGAAGGTGTAGCGCCGACCGACCTTCTCCAAGGTGCCTGTCAGGATAACCTCGCCGAAGAACTCCGGTGCCATATCCGGCACTTCCTCTGCCGCCACAACCAGGTGGATAGGATAGCGTCCGTCGCGCAATCCTTGGATGCGAATGAGCACCATTGCCTGCCTTCTTCGGGCATGGCACAGTCGTCAAACTGCAAATATACGCAGCTTCTCGGCGCCCTTCGGCACGGCAGCGCTGCGCTGTTTGGTAATTTTGCTGCTGCCTTGATGTGCCTCTGCCTGCGGCAACGGCTGTGCGCTGGTGGCTCTGTGGACATGCGCTCGCATTGCTTTCCGTGCTTGCCCAAGACAGTGTGCAGCTGTTGCTGCCGGATACCCTCGTGCGCCAAGGCACGCAGGTTCGCCTGCCCATCTTCGCCCGGTGGGACTTCCCGCAGGCACCTCAGCAGCTGACAGCCGAGCTTCTCTACGGACCCAACCGACTCCGCGTGCTTGGGATTGAGGCAAACACCTCCGACGGCAGCTCGTATGGGCTTGCGCTGCTGCGGGATTCCATTCTGAGCGCCGATACTGCCGTGCTCGCCTTCGCCTGTACGCCTCCTCCCCGAACCATTGATGCCTTACTGGGCTGGTTGACGGTGGAGATCCTCGCCGGACGGGATACCGCCGCATGGCTCCAGCCCGTCCGCTTGTACGCCGATAGCATCCTCCTTCCGCTGAGCTCTCGCCGAGCATGGCTGCGCATCGAGGGCTCGCCGCCGGTGGAACCGATCCCTGCCGAAGGGCTCTTCCGCAATGTGCCTAATCCCTTTGCTACGAATACCTGGCTGGAGTATGCAGTCGTGCAGCCCGGGTGGGTAGAGTTCCGCATCTTCACTGCCCAAGGAAAGCTGCTTGCGCAGGAGCGGCGGTACCACCCACGCGCCGAACGCGCTCGGCTGCTCTTCCAAGCGCCCAGCTGGGAGTTGGCCAGCGGGGAATACTTCGTCCTCATGCTCACCGAAACCGGAGCGGTATACTCCCTGCGGATGCTATGCGCCAAATGAGCAGAGCCGCTTGCCTTGCACTCCTTGGAGCGCTCCTGCCGGTGACCATACTGGCGCAGCCGAGCAGCTCTGAGGGGCGGGAATTCTGGCTATGCTTTCAGCGCAACCATGAGGAGAGCCCAAACGATCCCTTGGAGCTCCAGCTGTTTCTGACCAGCCAACACGCCGCGCGGGTTGTGCTCAGCATTGAAGGGCTGGGCTGGCAACGGCGACTCCAGCTCCGCGCCGGGGAAATCACTCCCGTGCCGATTCCGCCAGAGGCGGCTATCACTACCTCCGGCGTTGCACAGCGGCTGGCAGTCCATGTGGTCGCCGATAGCCCTATTGCCGTCTACGGGCTCAACCGTCGCTACCAGAGTACGGACACCTACATCGGGCTGCCGGTCTCCGTGCTGGGTACGGAATACCGCGTGATGAGTTACCGACGGCTCTCCTCCAACTTCACACCGCAAGTGGCGGTCATCGCAACGCGCGACAGTACAGTGGTCCAGTTCTTCCCACCCAAAGCAGCGCGCGAACTCTTCGACGACAGCTCCATCGCCGTATCCGTTCGGCAGCTCCCCGCCGTTCAACCCGGCACAACTCTCCGCGAACCGCTGAGCGTCATGCTCAACCGCGGAGAGGTGTATCAACTGTCCGGACCTCCGACAGGTGAGCCCGAGGATCTCACTGGCACGCTCATCCGCGCTTCGCACCCCATTGCGGTCTTCAGCGGGCATGTCTGCGCCTACGTACCGCTGACCATCGCCGCATGCAACCACCTGGTCGAGCAGCTTCCCCCGGTGGAGACCTGGGGACGCCACTTCTACGTGGGCACTCTGCGGCAGCGTTCGCGGTACGTGGTCCGTGTACTGGCGCATCTGCCGCAGACGCGCATCTTTATCAACGACCAACCGGTCGCCACCTTGGAGGCAGGGGCATTCTGGGAACAGACCTTCACCGAAACCGTGCAGATCACCGCTGACAAGCCAATTCTGGTGGCGCAGTTCTCCGAGGGCTTCCGCAACGGCGATTCCATCGGCGATCCGATGATGCTGCTCATCACCCCGACCCAGCAGTTCCTCACGCGCTACCGCTTCGCTACCCCTGTGCAGGGCTCGTGGCGCCACTTCATCAACGTCGTCATCCCTTTTGAAGCTATCTCAACGCTTCGCTTCGATGGGGCACCCGTGCGGGCATCCTTCTCCCGCATTGCCAACAGCCGCTACGGCATTGCGCAGCTTGAAATCCCCTACGGCGCGCACCTCATCGAGGCTGCCCAACCCTTCGGGCTCTACGCCTATGGCTTTGGGTATGGACGGGATTCCTACGATGCCTACGGGAATGCCGTCGGTCAATCCTTTACGGACCTGCGCCGCCAGCAGGATCTGCTCGCTCCAGAGGCACAACTGCTGCAGCGCTCGGATGGCGTCTCCGTGGTCTCCATCCGCGATGACCGCCCAAGCGATTTGGGCTTGCGCGAGGTACGTGTCCTCGCCGCCGAGAACCTCCAGGGAACCCTGCCCTCTATCACACCGGGGATGCTCCGAGCCGAGGCACGATTTGCCCCTCAAGCCCCCAGCCGCAACGGGCATGCCGTCCTGGCACTGACAGACCTTGCCGGCAACCGCTCCGTGTACACGATCTGCTACACGTACGACATCCAAGAGGAGCGCCGAATCTTCGTGCTGTGCCAGGGGGATGACTACAGCGAATGCATCCGACCGCTCCGCGTTTGGCTCTTCGGGGCATATCTCCGGCTGGCAAACGTGTACCATGCTGCGCAACTGCCGCGGATAGACCCGCTGCCGGCGCTCAACGGAACGTTTGGGAATGCCACTGGTTGGGGAGGAGTCGGTGGCCTCCTGGCGGGTTGGCGCCTCAAGCCCTCCTGGAGTATCCTTCTCCGGCTGGGGATAGAGCTCTACGGCGGAGAGCTTGCTGCACCGGACACGCTGTTGCAACACGTCCGGTTGCCCGATGGGCAGGTAGTCCCCTTTCAGGAGGAGCAGCGCCTGCGCCTTCGAGCACCGTATGCCACACTCTCTGCCGGTGGACTCTGGCACTTGCTTCCGAACCTGTACCTCTTGGGCGAACTCCAGGCAGCCATGAAGCTGGGAAGCGCCATCACACTGTACCGGCGCATCCTCCAGCCGTCGGGGTACATCTATTCCGAAACCGGCTCGCCAGAGCGCACCGAGCCGATCTCCTCGCTCTCAGCACTACGCCAGTTCTGGTGGGGACTTGTGCTAGGCGCCGGCGTGCAGTACCGGCTGACCCCTCAGTGGAACGCGTTCGGAGAGCTTGTCTACTCACACGGGCTCAGCAGCCTTGTGCCCCAGGGGCGTTGGTACCTGCGCCAGTTGGGTATCCGGCTGGGTGTGCTTCTGCGCTATTGGGAGTAAGCCGCTTACGAAGTCGCCTCTGCTTCCGCCGTCTCCCGTGGCGCGATGACGGTGGCAATCACCGTCTCCCCATGTTCAAGAATCCGGATGCCGGGAAGCTGCACATCGCGCACATGGACGGCATGCCCAACGTCCAAGCCCGAAACATCCAGCTCAATGTGCTCGGGCAGGTTGCGCGGCAAGCACGAAATCCGCACCGTGTGAAGGGCGTGCTCCAGGATCCCGCCACGGGTGACCCCGACGGGGGTGCCGACCAATTTGACCGGAACTTCCACCTCAACCGGCTGGTCTGCCACAACAGCCTGCAGGTCGAAGTGGATCAGGGCATCGGTGAGCGGATCGAGGGCGAAATCCTTGAGCACGCATTCGTAGCTCTGCTCCATCCCCTCGATGCGGAGTTGCACCAGGCGTGTCTCGCGTGTGTAGACCAGCGGTCGCAGTGCCGTCGGGCGAGCAGCAATTGGGATAGGCTCAATCCCTGGACCGTAGAAAATCCCCGGCACCAGCCCCTGGCGGCGCAGTTGCTTGACAGCAGCCTTCCCCGTCGGACGCCGGACAACGGTGAGCTGCACTGGATTCATCGCCATTGCCAACTCCTCTCAGCTTAGCGGACGATTTCGAAGAGGGAACTAATCGAGGTGTTCTGATGTGTACGCAAGATCGCTTCGGCAAAGAGCTGGGCAACCGAGATGACGCGCAGTTTTGGGGAGCTGCGCCGCAGCGGAATTGTATCTGTGACGTAGACGTACGCAATGGCATCGCTTTGCTCGATGCGCTCGATGGCACTGCCGGAGAGCACCGCATGCGTACAGGCACCGATGACCCGCCGCGCGCCGGCGCGCACCAGCGCTTCAGCGCAGTTCACCAAGGTGCCCGCTGTGTCAATGATATCGTCCACGATCACTGCGTCCCTCCCCTCAACATCCCCGATAACATGGAGGATCTCCGCGACGTTGTGCTGGGGACGGCGCTTATCTACCAGGACCAGCTCCGCATCCAGCCGCTTTGCGTAGGAGCGCGCCAGTCGAGCGCTTCCCACGTCCGGGGCGACAACGGCAACGTTCTCCAGATGCTCCTCCCACAGCGCGCGCATCAGCACGGTGGAGGCGTAGAGATGGTCCATGGGGATATCGAAGAAGCCCTGAATCTGCGGCGAGTGCAAGTCCATCGTGATGACTCGGTCAGCCCCGGCAGTGGTGATGAGGTTGGCAACCAGCTTTGCCGTAATAGAGACGCGCGGCTGATCCTTACGGTCCTGCCGAGCGTAGCCGAAGTAGGGAATTACCGCCGTAATCCGGCGTGCCGAAGCTCGGCGGGCAGCGTCAATGAGGATGAGCAGCTCCAGCAAGTTATCCGCCGGCGCAAAGGTTGACTGCACGATGAAAAGGTCTACGCCGCGGATGTTCTCCTCGTATTTGACCCAGATTTCGCCATCGCTGAAATTGCGGATGGTGACATCGGTCAGAGGGCAGCCCAGTGCGTCGGCAATGCGCTGTGCCAATTCGGGGTTAGAGCGCCCCGCCGCAATTTTGAGATCCTCCATCGTACTGCTTTCGTTCGGAAGGAGCTGGGGCGGTAGGATTCGAACCTACGCATGGCGGCTCCAAAGGCCGCTGCCTTACCGCTTGGCTACGCCCCAGTAGCACTGCAAAATTAGCGCTTCTGCCCGTTGCTGACGGCTTCCTTCGAGAGGGGGTCTGAATATGCCCAGGGGTTGTAATTTTGTATCCTCAAAGCAGCACCGCAGGTGCCCTGCGTCGGCAGGGCAGCGGTGCTATTTGTCATATCGGCGGCTCCGGACAGGACGCCGCCATGCGCTAGCGGCTGGCAGATCGAACTTCGTCGGGATGCAGTGGTCGGAGCCATTGCAGCGCTGTCTTCCAGCATCCCGCCCCTTCATCTGCCAGGGCTGCGGTTGCGCCGACGCATTCGGCGCAATGATGTGCTCTGCTCCGGATAGCGGAGCAGGGGGTGCAACAACATGGAGGGGTTTGCCATGCAGGCACTTGGAAGGCAGATTCTCATCGAACTCTACCAGTGCGATCCCGAGGTGCTCAACTCCGAGGAGCGGATTCGGGATATCCTGGTAGAGGCAACTCGGCGTTCGGGCGCCACGATCGTCTCCCACACCTTCCACACCTTTAGTCCGCACGGCGTCAGCGGTGTGGTGGTCATCGCGGAATCGCACGTTGCCATCCACACGTGGCCCGAATACGGCTACGCCGCCGTTGACGTCTTCACGTGTGGGGAGCGCATCGATCCGTGGATGATCGCTGAGTACCTGCAGCAGGAGCTGCACGCTCGCAGCAGCTCCTGCATGGAGCTCAAGCGCGGTCTCTTCCGCGAGCCGGTCTCCCACAAGCCTCTTGCGGCGGAGACGCTCGCGGCTGCGCCGTAACTGCGCTTCCCTGCAGTCGTACGTATCGCCTGGGACAGCACAGGTGGGTGGAGAACTGCGCTTCTCTGAATTTTTCAGCCACGGAGCTGGGCTGACCACCAGCCTGGATGCCCTGTTGCACTGCGAGCACAGCGGCATTCAACACATCTGCGTTGTGCAGAGCCCGGTCTTCGGGCGCATGCTCCTGCTCGACGGCATGGTCATGCTCACCGAGTGGGATGAGTTCATCTACCACGAGATGCTGGTGCATCCTGCCCTCTTCCTGCTACCGTCCCCTGAAAAGGTGCTCATCATTGGCGGTGGCGATGGTGGAGCGCTCCGCGAAGTCCTCCGCCATCCCTCGATCGAGCACGTTGACCTTGTAGAGATCGACCCCCGCGTGGTCGCCGTTGCGCAATCCTACTTCCCTGCCGTTGCCGCTGGGTTTTCCGACCCACGTGTCCACCTGCACTACGCCGATGGTGCGGAATTCGTCCGCTCTGCCCCTTCGGGCTTCTACGACGCAGTGTTCGTTGATTCCACCGACCCCGCCGGCATTGCCGAGAGCCTCTTCGGCGAAGCCTTCTACAGCGAATGCCAGCGCGTACTCCACGCCATGGGCGTGCTGGCGCTGCAATCGGAATCCCCCCTGCACCCCGTCTACCGCCAAACCCTTCCTCGGGTCCACCGGCTCCTACGCCCCCTGTTCCGCTACGTTGCCAGCTACCTGGCGCCGATCCCCACCTACCCCACAGGCATGTGGTCCTTCACCCTTGCCTCCCGGCACTACCATCCCGTGGAGGATTTCTCACCTGCCAACGCCCAGCAGCGCATGGAGCGCCTGAGCGGCAAAGTGCGCTACTACACCGCCGAGCTCCATCGGGCAGCCTTCGCGCTCCCTGGCTTCGTCCAGGAGCTCATCGGCGAAGGACCTGCTCAACCAGCTCCATGAGCCGTCCGACGACGCGAGCGATATCGAAGCGCTCGCACGCCAACTGATACGCCCGTTCTGCTGCACGGCAGCGACGCTCCTCATCGGCAAGCCAGGATGCAACGCTGCGGACGAGCGCATGCTCATCCGCAACCACTTCGCCCACACCGTACTGCGAGAGTATCCCGTCGGGGTCATTCCCAAGGCTGATGACTGGAACACCGTGCAGGCACGCTTGAATGAGCGTGTTGGGGAGCCCCTCAAACTCTAACTCCGAGGTCAGCACAAACAACGATGCCTGGGCAAAGAACTCTGCCGTCTGCAGAAACGGCACTGCCCCAAGATAGCGGAAATTTGATAGCCCGTCAGCATCCCGCAGTACGAACTCGAGGAAGCGCCGATCTGGCGCTGCACCCGCCATGAGGAAGTAAGCATCACTCCCCTGCAGTGCTCGCGCCAGGCGCACAAAGAGCTGAGGACGCTTCATCGGAGTGATATTCGCCAGCCACAGCACTACCGGAGGCGAGGGCTTGGAACGCGGTGGCGGCGGCAGCGGATGTCCAGAACCCAAAAGGTACGCCCTCCGCCCCAGCACCGACTCCAGCGTCCGTTGCTGATGGCAAGTCTGCGCCAAGAGGAGATGAGCATGCTGCAGCGCTCGTTCGATGAGGAGATCGGCGACAGCGGCTTCTGCAAGCCGCAATGGCAGCATCCACCAGGGGCGGCGGCGCCAGCGGAGGCGTTTACGCACATACTTCCACCGATAGGCGCTGTTATCGGCATTGCTGCTCCAGACAAACACCGCTCCCGAACGGTGCGCATACCGAGCTGCCAGGACGGTCTCGGGCAGCTTTCCCCGCTGGTAGACCACATCTGGACGAAACGCGTGCAGCACCTCCTCTGCATCGCGCTGCCAGCGCGGCTGCAACCATCCCCACAGTCCCGCTGAATATGCCGGCAGCGACACCAGTTGCAGTTTCCCCTCGGCACGTTCCCACGCCCGCCGATGCCCCGACAGCAAGACCAACACCTCTGCGCCTCGGCGTACCAGCTCACGCGCCAAATAATACACCTGCACACTGGAGCCGGTAACCGTGCCTTCTGCTTCCTCTACCCACACTTGCGAAAGCAATGCCCAGCGCATTGCTCTACGGGCTCAAGTATACCCGTAAAAACGCCGGATTGCTGCCGCGACAGCCTCCACTTGAGCCTCCTCCAGCTCCGGAAACATTGGCAGCGCAAGCACTTCTTGGGCTGCTGTCTCCGCCTGCGGAAAATCCCCCGCGCGGTACCCCAAAAACCGGTACGCCTCCTGCAGGTGAATCGGGATGGGGTAGTACACGTTCGCCTGGATGCCGTGTGTCTCCAGGTATTCCCAGAGCCGATCGCGCTGCTGTGCCCGCACGACGTAGACGTGCCAATTCACCTCGTTGTAGGGGCGCACCACCGGATGGCGAATCTGGGGAATCTGCAGCAGCTCCCGATACAACTGCGCCAACCGCGCACGGCGCTGATTCCAGCTCATCAAGTACGGCAGCTTCACTCGCAGAAAGGCAGCTTGGAGTTCGTCCAAACGGCTGTTGATCCCACACAGCACAGAACGGTACGGTGACACCTGCCCGTAGTTGCGCAGTAATCGGAGCCGTTCGGCAAGCTCTGCATCATCTGTCACCACCATGCCTGCATCCCCATAGGCACCGAGGTTCTTTGTCGGGTAGAAGCTGAAGCACCCCATGCATCCGAAGGTGCCGAGCATCCGCCCATGGTGCTTACTGCCGTGCGCCTGCGCAGCATCCTCAATCAGGACCACTCCGGCATCGGCAGCAAGCCGGAGCAATGGCTCCATCTCCGCGCTCTGCCCGAACAGATGCACCACCACAATTGCCCGAGTGCGCTCGGAGAGAGCCGCTGCCACCAGCGCCGGATCCAGCGTGTACGTCTCCGGGTCAATATCCACCAGCACGGGACGGGCGCCGCTCATCAGGATTGCTGCCACCGTAGGAATCGCCGTAAACGCAGGAGCAACGACCTCATCCCCGTGCCCTATCCCCACAGCGCGCAACGCCAGAGAGAGCGCCTCCGTGCCGGAGGCGACCCCAACGGCGTACCGCACGCCGAGAAATTCGGCAAACTCCCGCTCGAACGCCTCCAGCTCAGCCCCTAAGATGTAGCGTCCGCTGCGCAGCACCCGCTCGGCTGCCTGCAAAAGCTGCGGGAGCAGCCCCTCCGCTTGGGGACGGAGATCACAGCGGAGGATTCGATAGCCCTGGCTCATTGCACCACGCGCAGCGATAAGCGACGCTGAATCCAGCGGGCAATTCGGGGCTCAACCCACAGTACTGCAAGCGCGCACAATCCACCTGCCAGCAGGTCCACAGCATAGTGGTAGCGCAAATAGACCGTTGCCACAATCAAGCTCGCTCCCAATACCGCCAATACCCAGCGCAGGTGGACCCGGAAGCGGAATGCCAACGCCACGGTCAGCAGCGTCATCATCGTATGCCCACTCGGCATACAGTCTCGATGCACGGAGCGCTCAGGCTCCTCTGCCCCCGCCGAGATTCCCCCACCGGCGTTGACGTAGGCTCGCCAGATCGGTGTCAACCACACGCCGGGGAGCTCTTCGTCGAGCCGGGCAAACTCGTGCAACGTGAAGCGCGGTCCAATTGCCGGCAGTGCGAAGTAGCACAGGTACGACACGTAGAAGCCAAACGCCAGCGTCCGTGCCAGCACCATTGCCGCCCCCATCCGCCGCTTTCGGAAAAGCTCCGCAGCGCACATCAGGGGGAGAAAGTAGAACAGCATGTACGCCGTTTGCAAGTACTCCGTCAGCACTGGGTGGGCAAAGCGGGCGATCCACTGCGTTGGATGCACGCCGAAGAGGGCGTAATCCCAACGGATGAGCAGGTCGTCGTAGAGCTTGGGATTGACAATGGGGACGTACGCGTGCACCTGCTGGTACATCAGGTAAATAGCGGGCACCAGGTAGAACCAATGCGCCCAGCGAATCCACGCCGGCGCCCCTGGTCGGTCCGCCCATGCCAGCAGGAGCACCAACATGCTCACTACTCCATTGAGTAGCAGCCAGAAGGTAGCATCCTCCACCGCCGGATATAGCGCTATCGCCAACGCAGAGTAGATTGCCACAATCCCCAGCGTGTAGAGGTCGTACAGCCGTAAGCGCGACCAAAGCTGCTCCCCCTTCCACCGCCGGCGCTCCGCGGGGTGGAAGGCTGTGCGCGTGCGGTATTCCATCAACGCGTCCCGACCGGCTTCCCCTCTGTTACCGTGCGATAGATGTGTGCCAGCTCGTGCGGCGCAAGCTGCTCGGCACGGCGGTCCAGAGGAATCCCTGCGTGGGCAAGCAACTCCTCACCCTGCCGCCAGCTCCCGCAATGCTGTTCAAGCCAATGCCGGAGCGCATTCCGCAGTTGCTTGCGCCGCTGCCCAAAGGCAGCATGCAAAAATGCAAGAAAGCCCTCGTACTCCGCACCGGTCCACCCATCCTCCAAGAACTCCAGCGAAACCACAGCAGAGACCACCGCCGGCGGAGGCGAAAACATACGCGGGGAAAGCTGGAAGTGCATTCGCGCCCGCGCCACCGCCCAGCACGCCACCGTGGGGATTCCGTACTCGGGTGTCCCCGGCGATGCCACCAAGCGCAAGGCGACCTCCCGCTGGAGCATGATCACCGCGCGCCCGAGCCAGCGCGCATGCGCAAAGAGCCGAAACAGTAGCGGCGAGCTGATGTTGTACGGCAAATTCCCCACCACTAACAGCTTCCGTCCCGTCCGCTCCAGCGCCTCCCTGGCAAGCGATTCCAGGTCAAACTCCAGCACATCCTGATGCACCAGACGGAGCTGGGGGAACTGCTCTGCAGGGAAGCGCTCGCGGAGATGCTCGATACAGCGAGGATCGATCTCCACCGCCACCAGTTCCCGACAGCACGGCAGCAGAAACTGGGTCAAAGATCCCGTCCCGGCACCGATCTCCAGCACCATCTCCTCCGCTGTTGCCCCCAGAAGCTCCACAATCCGCTGCGCTGCCGAGACCGAGGTCAGGAAATGCTGTCCCCACCGCTTACGCGCTCGTATGCTACGAACCTCCGTGGAGCGCCGTGTGCAGTCGCTCATACACCTCTTCTAACGCCTGCGAGACTACCTTGACCTCCGCCAGCACTGGCATGAAGTTTGTATCCCCATGCCAGCGCGGGACGATATGGATATGCAGATGCTCCGGCAGCCCAGCCCCGGCAGCCCGCCCAAGGTTGAGCCCAACATTGAACCCGTGTGGGGAGAGCTCAGACTTGAGCGCACGCAACACTTCGCGCACACGCACCATCAGCTCACACAGCTCCATGTCGGAGAGCTCCTCCATCTCCCCCACGTGTCGATAGGGAGCCACCATGACATGCCCGCTGTTGTAGGGGTAGCGATTGAGCAGCGCAAAACAGCTCTCCCACCGCGCCACAACGAGCAGCTCCCGATCGTACTCCCGAGCACTCTTTGCCGCTGCACACAGAAAGCACTCCGACATCTCCTCTGCGCGCGCAAACGAGGCAACATACTGTGCCCGCCACGGTGCCCACAGCCGCTCCATCGGGGCAACTCCTGGTCAGGGTACAAAAAAGCATTCGGGTCCTGTGCGCCAGGACCCCGAATGCTTCATCCAGCCTATGACACGCTTGCTAAAACGCCGTACGGAAATCCACCCCAAGTTGCAGGGCATTTGCTCGCCAGTTCTCCCGCTTGGTGACCTTCGTGATAGCGAAATTGTAGAACATGCCCGGCATCACACGCCAGCGTCCGAGCGTGAATTCGTACTGCAGCCCTGCCTTCACCCCCAAGCGCAGCCCTGTACGCTCCTCTATGTCTCCATCGCGAATGACAATCGCGCGATCGTTGTTCTCGTACCTGTAGCCTGGTTGGGTTTCATCCCGCTCAAACACAGGGATATAGCGGCGCCCCGCGATATCCACAAACTCCGGCTCCACCAGCTCAAACCGCTGCTGCAAGGTTGCCCGCACAGGGACTCCAACGGTGGGACCCACCACAACACCGAGCGGGATAGCCCCAATATCCAACCGGTACAGCACCTCGGCGTTGAGCGCATAGTAACTCACCGAGAGCACATGCTGCGTAGAGGTTTTGATGATCACCGTCGTATCCTGCCCATCGATGGTCAGGGGAATACGGCTGGGATAAGCCCCGCCAGCCTCCTTGAATGTTGCCGGAAGATTGTCAAACATCAGCCGTACGATGATTGAGGACCGCGAGGTTCGAGGGTCGCCTAAAATGACCTCCCCCGTGGCGCCCAGGAAGAATCCATTTGCCGAGCTGCTCCGGAACACTGGGCATTCTGCCTGTGTCGCGAACGATGCGATGTTGGCAGGATGGAAGCTCCGGTTATACCCCACTGCAGGTCCGACAAACACCCGCGGCGGTACAATCTCCGGTGCCAACGGGCTTGGCTCCTGCTGCGCCAGAGCCCAGCTTCCTCCTACCAGCAGCACAGCAGCAATAACGGCTCCCCGACGCATCTTCCTCACCACTGGATGACCAACATACGATGCTGGATTCCCGCAGCCGCACTGACCCGCACGGAGTACACCCCCGACGGCAGCCCGTGCAGTTCAAATTTACGCAAAAACTCTCCCTCAGGGCACTGTAGCTGCCACTCCCGACACAGCTCTCCGTAAGCGTTGAACAATTGCACCCTTGCTGGCTGCGGTTGCGAACTCCACAAGAGCATTGCAAACTCCCCAACCGCAGGATTCGGGAAGAGTTGCCGCACGGCGACCAACGGCATCTCCTGCAGCCGTACCGTTCGGAGCTGCTCGGCACAGACACCGGGTTGCCACAACCGAAGTACGGTGCTATCGCCCAGCACACATTCGCCCCGCTGTGGTATTACCAACGCTGGAATCTGCACATGCTCCTCCGCTGCAAGGAACACCCGTATGGGAATCCGCAAACGCCACGGGGCATCCCCCAACGGAATCCTGAGCGAGGGGACGCCAACACACAGCTCCTCTGGGGAACGCTGGTCCACTTGGACAGGAACAGCATCTCCGGCAATCTCCATACGGAGCCCCCATGGGTATATCTCCCATACCCTCGGCTGGACACGTAGGCAAAGATACCCCGCCGCACTCCCATCGGAGAGTACGGGCAGGCGCCCCTCCAGCACAAGCTCCACCACCGCTCCGGGCTCTGCCCGTAGCGGTTCCTCTGGGGCAGCGATACTCCACCGCTGCCACATAACCTGTAGCTCTTTGGCAACAGTAAAATGGAGCGTGTCGAGAGAATCCCGAACACCGTTTGAAAACACCGCAACCAGGGTGCCGGCAAGCCGAATCCGTACTGCACCGGCAGGGAATCCCGGCAGCAGCAGCGGCATGCACCATTGCTCCCCAGGTCGGAACACTCGCGGCAAAAGCGGCGGAATTGCCTCCGGCGGGAGTCCCTCCAGCGGCTGCAGCTCGACCCAACGCAGTTCAACATTTCCAGTATTGCGAAGGCAGAGCTGCGCAGGGGACTCTACACACGCGGCGAGGAGCTCGGGCAGCTCCAGCTCCACAGCCCAGCTTGCCCGAAGTGTGTCTGGGAATGGCGGTTCCACCGCCATGCCCAGCAGCTCGACCCAGAGCGTATCCGTTGCGTACGGCGGCACACCGTCGTGCCGCAGGACGATGTGCGCCCGATGCACCCCAAGGCGCAAAGGACGGAAGCGCAGCGGCAGCTGCAGCGTATCCCCCGGCGAGAGCTCCAGCGGAAGCGATGGAGCGGTCAACACCGCAAACGCCGCAGCATCTGCTCCCTCCAACCACAACTGCTGCAACTGCAGCGGGGCATCCCCGGCAATCCAGAGCACTGCTGCCACGGTATCCCGAAACTCCAGCAGCCGTACCGTCCCGAAGTCCACAGCCCGGGCAGCCAGCTCCGGAGCAACTCCCTGCCCCCGCAGTACAACTTCTACCGATGGTGCCCCTACACTCGGCTCGACCTGCCAGCGCACTACTCGCTGGAATACCCCACGTCGCAGCGGACGGAATGCTACCGGGAGCGCCTTCTCCTCCCCAGGCTGCAGTTCAAGGGGTGATGGCACCGCAAGCTGCAGTTCCGCCGTATCACCACTATCCGATTGCACCCGCAGCTGCGCCGCGATATCTCCCACGTTACGCAGCAGCGCAACGGAGTCATACTGCCGCCCAACCCGACGCCGTCCCCAATCCACCATCATTCCCTGCACAACCGGGGCAATCCCACGCCCGCGGAGCAGCACCGGCACTTGCAATCCCGATGCCGTATATAGCACCACCGTATCCTCAACGTCTCCCCTCTGCAATGGGCGGAACTGCACACGCAGCCGTAGCGTATCTCCGGGTCCCAAACGGTACGGGAAGAAGCGTGCCGAGTCTACGACGAACACATCTGCCCGGCGGAAGCGGACACCCGCTGCCACGGTCGGCAGAGTTCCACGGTTTGTCCAGCCAATTTCACCCCATGCACCGCTTCCCACTAGCACATCACCGAAATCGTACCCCCAACCGGCAAGCTCTGCCAGCTCTACCGTTGCCCACACGGCTATGGCGGCACGCGTCCGGCAGCGCCCCATCAACCATACAGTGTCAACAAGGCTCGCAGTGTCGCCAGCGGGAACAACACAGATGGGGAATTCCACGGTCGCCCCTGGCGGGATGGCAACCGGCAGTGTGAGTCCAACGCGGAGGCGACGCTCGCGGAAGCTCAGTGCCGTCAGCCGCAGCGTATCCCTGCCGACATTGCGCAACCGTACTGTCGTACAGACACTATCCTGTGGCGCCAATGCTGTAAAGAGCACCTCCGAAGGCGAAACTTGAAAGCGATCTGCCCAGTAGTGCCATCGGAAGTGAGCTCTGTTTCCAGCGTTGTCCCGCGCTTCCACAAGAATGGCAGCGTCCTGCGTAGAATCTTGCACCCAGGCTCGAAGTTCATACTCATACAGCGAGCGCCGACGCAAGTCCCATTGGTAGTTTGACGTGCTGTCTGGGATGACGGTGACGAAGGCTAATCCCGAACTGTCGTCGTGGATGGAAAGGAGCAGTCCCCCGCAATCCCTGGAAGCGAAACGAATTTGCGGAGCCCTTGAATCTTGTGCCCGATCCGCCGGCAGAAGGCTGCTACCCAAGACCAAGCCGTACGAATCCGCATACCCTACGCCGTAGAGAGTCCCCACAAAGCCCCCCGTATCGCAGACCAGCTCATACGTTCGCCCTGCCAGCAGTTGGAGTCGCGCAAACGAAAACTCCGGCAGCGCCGAGACAGGCTGCCACCCGCTCACCGGCTGACCGTTCAAGCGCAGCCGCGCAGCAGCAGCGGAATCCGCCAGGAGATTAACCCAATGCTGCCGCAACTGCGGGAACCCCACAAGGGTCGTATCCGGCACCATGAAGTGCGCCTGCTGCACCCGCTGTTCAAGCGGCGGCACAATTACCATGCACGGGTCGAAGGGAATGTCAATGCTGCCGCTCACAATGCCCGAGTACATGAACTGCGCCAGCAGAAAGGGCTTGTCCGCTACCCATAGCAGCGGAGCAGCTTCAAAGGGGAAGTCAGCAACCTCTCCAACGGCGTTGAGCGTCAGCTGTACAGGATTGCCATCCCTGCCGAAGACTGTTAGCTGGGTCTGGGGAGCAACGGCGACGGCGCGGAAGAGGTCCCCCGTCCCCACAGCGAAAGGAACGGTGATATAGCGCGTCCCCAGCGCCGACAGCGGCGGCAACATCTCTGCCAGGTGGTCCTTCGTATCCGTCTCCGGCGCAAGCCCAAAGGGGAGCCCCACGCGGACGTGCCCGGCAAGCACCCCAATGGGCTTGTTCGCACGGATGACCGTGCCCGTCATATCGCCTGCGCCGCGCACTGTCGAGTCTGCCTGGACCAAGTAGCACTCCCCGCGATGGAGTACCACCGTGTGGGGTACTCCGGCATTCTTGCCTCCAGCAGTGCGCACACGCGGCACGAAGGTGACCGCCGTGGAATCCTCCGCTGCAATGACCATCCACTGGCTGCGGCGCAGCATCAGATCGCGCACGCGGTTTGCCGAAGTATCCCCGGGTCGCGGAGTGTAATGGTCGTTCGGGAGCGAGACGACCACGTACTCCTTCCCCCAGTGAGCAACCGGAATTGCGGTATAGGCATCTGTGCTGGTTGGAAAGCTGTTGAAAACGTACACCACCACTGGGGCATCGCTGCGCAGCTCAATTGCCGCATGCTGACGTTGTTCAGAGCGGCGCACCTCCAGCGATTCCGGAACCGCCAGCCACTGAATCGCCTTCGCCCCCAGCCGGTACACCAACGGGGCAGCCGAACTGGGCATCCGCACAGTCAAGGTCGTGGGGAACTTCGTGGCAACGGCGATTCGCAGGCGAACCGTCCCAGCTTGCTCGATCTCGTTGGGCATCAGAGCAACGAGGAACTCCGTACCGGCAAACATTGAGGGACGCTCCCGCGGCACCTGTGCCATCGCCTGTACAAACAGGAGCGCCCCAATCCCCGCTGCGCTACACCGTGTTGCCCACCACTGGGACATTTGCTGTATGGGCTATGGCATACCACAAATTACAAAATCCGACCTACTCGCCCTCCCGAGCCACTCGCTCCAAATACTCCATGTTGAACAGGGCAAAGCGCACCAGTGCCGCAACGTTGTGAACACGCAGCTTCTCCATAAGGTGCGCTCGATGGGTCTCGACCGTTCGCGGGCTGATTCCCAACTGCTTGGCGATCTCCTTCGAGGTCATGCCTTGTGCAATCAAGCGGAGGACACGGCACTCCTGCGCCGTCAGCCGCACGAGCGGCTCCTGCCCTGGCACGAGCACCCGCTGGCGCACCTCAGGGAGAAAGTCCAAAATCGTGGGGCTGAACACCTGTTCGCCGGCGACGGTGGCTTCGATCGCCTCCAGAAGCTCCTCCGGCGCCATGCTCTTCGTCAAATACCCGTGCGCCCCTGCCCGCAGCGCCTGTTCGATGTGAAAGGAGTCCTCGTACGAGGTCAGCATCACCACGCGGACGTTCGGCACCGTAGCGCGGATAACCCGCGCAGCTTCTATGCCATTCATCTGCGGCATGACAATATCGAGGAGCACCACATCGGGGCGATGGTGGCGCACCAGGGCAACCGCTTCCTCTCCTGTGCGTGCCTCTGCCACAAGCTCAATGCGGTCGCTGCGCCCCAGCAGATGGCGCAGCCCTACGCGCACGATCTCGTGGTCATCTGCCAGGACAAGGCGAATCCGCTCCTGCCTTGTGCGCCGCCCACTCACGCTCCTGTCCACGGACGCCTGCATGGTTGTGACCGCGCTGGTGCAGCCGTAATACCAGAGGAGCTGCCCGCGCTGTTTCACAGCAATGCTGCACCGACCAGTCGTAATTTGCAGCAAAACTACAGCATAATGCCGAAATCCTCTCAAACATCCCGACACCGCCGCGGAGCGGATGCCGAGGCGCTTGCAGCTGCCTACCTCCAGCGCCAGGGGTATCGGATCGTGGCACGCAACTTCCGATTCGGACGCGTCGGTGAAATCGACCTCATCGCCTCCAAGGGCGAGCTTCTGGTCTTTGTGGAGGTCAAAGCCCGGCGCTCTCTGCGCTTTGGGCTGCCCGAAGAGCACATGACTGCCCGTAAACGGCGTGCCTTTCTGCATGCCGTCAAGGGCTATCTGCTCGAGCACGGGCTCGAAGGTGTCCCCTGCCGTTTCGATTTTATCGCCGTAGACCTGAGCACAACCCCGCCACAGCTCCGGCACTACGAAGCCGCGTTCGGCTCAGAGGAAGCGCTGTAGCAGCCCCAGCAAGCTCATCGGGAAGAGTCCCAGCAGGAGAACTGCTGCCGTGCTCAACCACAGTGTGGTCTTCGCCGTCCCAGTCTGGATCGCAATCGGGGCTGCCGGTTCGCGGAAGTACATTGCCACCAGCACCCCAAGGTAGAAGTATGCCGATACCATCGTCCCCAGCACCGCTACCACCGCCAGCCAGGTGTAGCCAGCCTCGATGGCAGCGGTGAACAGGAAGTACTTGCCGAAGAAGCCCGCAAAGGGCGGCAAGCCAGTCAGCGAGAACAGAAACACCGCCATCATCGCTGCCAGGGCAGGATGTTGCCGGCTCAGCCCCGCGTAATCGCTCAGCTCCAAGCGGTGCTCGTTCTCCTGCTCCACCAGTGCGACCACAACGAATGCCCCCATCTGCATGAACACGTACGCCACCGCATAGAAGAGCATCCCTGCCCAGCCCCGTTCCGATTGCGCCACTACCCCCATGAGCAGGTATCCCGCATGCGCAATCGAGGAGTACGCCAGCATGCGCTTGAGATTGCGCTGCACAACCGCCAGCACATTCCCCAGCAGAATCGTTACCGCAGAGAGCACCGCCACAGCCGATTGTAGCTTCCAATCCAGCGCCGGACGCAATGCCTCGAATACGGGCACCAACGCCACCACCACCGCCGCCTTCCCCACCGTGCTCATAAATGCCGTCACCACTGTCGGCGCCCCTTGGTAGACATCTGGAACCCACTGGTGGAAGGGGACGACGGCAATCTTGAAGCCAATGCCCACCAAGAGCAGCCCAATTCCAATCCCCAAAAGCATCGGGAGCGCACTGCCCTGCTGCAATCGGGCAGCAATGGACTCGTACCCCATCGCCCCGGCGCTCCCGTATACCATCGCGATGCCGTAGAGCAGGAAGCCGGTCGCAAATGCCCCCAGCAGAAAGTACTTCAGCGCCGCCTCTACCGAGCGCGGTTGTGTGCGGAAGTATCCCGCCAGCACGTAGAACGACACCGAAAGCAGCTCGATACCCAGGAAGAACACCACCAGATGTGCCGCATGCGCCAAGATGATCGCCCCCGCCAGCGCAAACAGCAGCAACGCGTAGAATTCGTCGTATTCGCGTCCTTCGCGCTCCAGGTACGGTCGTGCTGCCAGCAATGTCAGAATCCCTGCGGCAGCAAAGACAATATCGAACAGGGCTGCCATCCCGCCGCTGCTGAGCATTCCCGAGAGGACCGTTCCCGAAGCCGGAAGCGTCCACACCGCTGCTGCCGCAACGCCCAGCAAGCCCACAACGCTGAGCCAAAAGCTCAGCCGTACACTCTGCCGAACCAGCGCGTCCACGACCATGACCGCCGTTGCCAGCAACCCAATCAGGACCACCGGCGCAACCGCAAGGATCTCCTGCACAGCGCTCATGGGCATCCTCAGCTCGGTCCAACATCCTCAAAAGGGCATAATCGCTCCAGGGTTGACCCCGACGGGGAAGCGCCCTTGCACGACGCCCGTCGCCGCGAACAGCACAACTTCCCCTGCCACCGTATAGCTGCGGGCATTGCCCACCCAGTACCGGGCAGCACTGTCCACGGCAACGGTGTACCAGGCATCGGTATCGGGCACGGGATTCCGCAGCACCAGGAACGGCGCCCCACTGATTCCTTCGCGCACATCAACACCGGCAACGCCCTCGCGCGTCAGCAGCAGCAGCGTATCCCCAGTGCTACTCCAGGCAGCATCGTAGCCGGTCAAGCGCACGCGCCAGCGCCGCCGCTCCTGGAGCGTCGGCAATTCGTATTCGACCACGCCGCCCAGAGAATCCCGCTCCCACATGCTTGGCAGATGTAGGTAAAGCGCATATAGACGCGTCCGCCGCGGATGGACCAACACGCTCACCACGTTGGGTCCAACCCGCAACAGTGCCTCCTCCCGAAGCGGGAAGAGGCGGAGCACCGAGACCGTTCCCGCGCGCGCTTCACCAGCGCGGTAATCCCCATAGCCCGAATTGGCAACGAAGAGCATCTGCTGCCAGCGCGCAATCCCCTCCGGCGCAGGTCCAACCCGGCACAGCTCTGGGAGCTCCTCCAAGCGCCGAAGGTGGACCGTTGTGACCGCATCGCCGTAGAGGTCTGTTACCACCCCCAGCGTGTCGTTGACGATACAGAGCTGGCGCGGGTAGCGGTTCTGCTGTAGCCGAATTCGCCCTATCCACCGCGCCGTCGGAACGTGGAAGCACTCGATACTGCGCGAACCGGAAACGACGACGTAGAGCGTGTCCCCTCGGCGCTGGAGGTCGTTCCCCACATCGCCCAGGCGCAGCCCCGTTCCAGCGAGCACATCTGGGATAACGCGGTCGGGGAGCTCAATTCGGGCAAGGACACTATTGTCCTGTCCCCAGAGCCCCTCGCAGAGCACGTATGCTCCAGATGCGCCTGGTTGGGTTGTCACCGGCTCCACGGGCAGCTGGCGTGAACACCCCAAGACGCCAAAGCTGGCAAGCAGGAGCACCGCCCACCATTCCCCACAGCGATGCCCATCAGCGCGGTGCATTCTCCGGCGGCAGTGGTGGACGTTGACGCAACAGCTCCTCCAACAGCTTCTGCGGCTCGGCTGCTGGCGCCGTCTGCGGCTGCGGAAGCACGATATTCGTCGTCCCAAAGCGCAACCGCTCCAGCTTTGCAACCAGCGCTTTGGTGGCAAGCTCGCTGGTGCGCAGGAACGGACCCGGGTATAGCCCAATCCAGAAGAAGAGCACAACCAGCGGCAGGAGCTGCACAGCCTCCAGCCGGCTCACATCGCGCAGATGGTAGTTATGCGGATTGCCCACCTCGCCGAACATCGTTGCGTGGTAAAACTTGAGCAGATACGCTGCGGCAAGGATCACCCCAAGCACCCCAACCGCCGCGTAGGCAAAGCTCGCCAAAAAGGGCGACCGCGCTGCCCCCAGCAAGCTCAGGAACTCTCCCACAAAGCCGTTGAGCCCGGGAAGCCCCGCCGAAGACAGCACCGCAAGCGCTAAAAGCACGGCAAAAATCGGCATAATGCGCACCAAGCCTCCAAACTCCGCCAGCTCCCGCGTATGGCGCCGCTCGTAGAGCATCCCCACACACAAAAAGAGCATACCCGTCGAAAGCCCGTGGTTGACCATCTGGATGACCGCTCCTTGCAACCCCTCCACCGTCATCGAAAAGATGCCCAGCACGATAAAGCCCAGATGGCTCACCGAGGAGTAGGCGATGAGCTTCTTCATATCGCGTTGGGCGAACGCCACGAGCGCACCGTAGACAATTCCCACAACTCCCAACCACGCCAGCAACGAAGCGTATTCGAAGCTCGCCTGCGGGAACAGCTCCAAATTGTAGCGCACCAAGCCGTACGTGCCCATCTTCAGCAGCACACCCGCCAGGATGACCGAGCCCGCCGTGGGCGCTTCCACGTGCGCATCCGGCAGCCAGGTGTGTAGCGGGAAGAGCGGGACCTTGATGCAAAACGAGAGCGCAAACGCCCAGAAGAGCCAGCGCTGCAGCTCTAACGGCAGCGTCGGAGCAATCTGGCGCAAGCGCTCGAAATCCCCAGTAAATCCGCCAGCATGCTGTTCGGCGTAGACCCCCAGCCACACAATGGCAACCAGCATGAGCAGGGAGCCGACCAGGGTGTAGAGGAAGAACTTCAGCGCCGCATACACCCGATTGCCCCCGCCCCAGATGCCGATGATGAAGTACATCGGGATGAGCACAAGCTCCCAGAAGACGTAGAACAGGAAAGTGTCCAGCGCGACGAACACCCCCAGCATCGCCGCCTCCAGCAACAGCATCATGGCGTAGTACTCCTTTTGCCGATGCTGGATCGGCTCCCAGGACGCCAGAATTGCAATCGGCACCAGTAGCGCCGTCAGCCCGACAAGCAATAGCGAAATCCCATCCACGCCGATCCGGAACCCTACATCCAGCGCTTCGATCCAGCGCACATTGGTGACCAACTGGAATCCCGGCTGCTGCGGATCGAAGTGCAGCCACACCCCAACGGCGGCTACCAACGTCAGCAGGCTCAGCAGCAGGCTCACCCAGCGAATCACCCCGACCTGCTCTCGCGGGATCAGCAGTACCGCCAGGAACCCCACCAGCGGGACCGCCAATACAGCCACGAGCAACCACTCCATTGGCACACCTCAGCGGAAGCTATAACTTGCCTCAGCCAAACAGCAGCCACGACAGCAGCAGTACAATGCCGACCAGCATCGTCAGCGCGTACGTCTGCGCAATGCCGGTCTGCATCCGGCGCAGCCGTTCGGCTATCCAGCGCACGCCCACTGCCACTCCGTTGACCGCCCCATCGATGAGCTGCACATCGAGCAAGCGCCATAAGAGGCGCTCGGATGCCTGGACAGTGGGCTCTACGACAACCTTCTCCGTTGCCTCATCCACGTAGTACTTGTGCCAGAGAAGGCGATGGAGCGCTCCCAAGCGTTCGCTAAAGCGCCGCTCCCCTGCCATCCCCTCATGGGCAAACCAGCGCCATGCCAGCGCAATGGCAAGAACGGACACCGCCGTCGCCACCAGCATGAGCGCATACTCCTCCCAGTGCACCACTGCCTGTGGCACCCGTCCGAGCAGCGCTGAAGCTGTGGCGAAGACCGGCTCCAACCAAGTCTCCAGCACATTCGGGTTTGTGCCGATTGGCAGCAGCGCGTACGGGATACCCAAGACCCCACCAACGACCGAAAGCACTGCCAACACGTACAGCGGAATGCGCATCACCGGCGGCGCTTCGTGCGGATGCACATGGTGCCGGTCGAAGCGCTCCTCGCCGTGGAACACCAAGCCGATGAGCCGGAACGTGTACAGCGCCGTGCAGAACGCCGCTACCAGCAATATCAGCCATGCTATTGCGCCGGCATGCTCGAACACGTTCCAGAGGATGGCATCCTTGGAAAAGAAACCGCTCAGCGGCGGGATCCCCGCTATTGCCAATCCTGCCACCAGAAAGACCCGATACGTATGCGGCAGAGAGCGTCGGAGCCCACCCATGAAGTGGATGTTCTGCTGCTCGTGCAGTGCATGGATCACCGCTCCCGCCCCCAGGAACAGCAGCGCCTTGAAAAAGGCATGCGTAACCACGTGGAACACCGCCGCCGAGAATGCCCCAACCCCTAACGCCGCGAACATAAAGCCCAACTGGCTGACGGTCGAGTACGCCAACACCTTCTTGATGTCCGTCTGCACCAGCCCGATTGTTGCTGCCCACAGTGCCGTCAGCACTCCAATGATGGTGATGACCGCCAAGGTCGCCGGCGCCAGCACAAAGAGCGCCGATAGGCGTGCCACCAGGAAGACCCCTGCCGTCACCATCGTCGCCGCGTGGATGAGCGCCGACACCGGTGTTGGACCCGCCATTGCATCGGGCAACCATGCTGCCAGCGGAATCTGCGCCGATTTCCCCGTGCAGGCTAAAAACAGCAGCAGCGTTGCCGCCGTAAGCACCTCCGAGCCTACCGGGAGCATCGCTGCCTGCGCCGTCAGCGTCTCGTAGTGCAGTGTGCCGAACTGCTGCACCAGTAGGAACATCCCCAGCAGCATGCCGGCATCGCCCACCCGGTTCATCAGGAAGGCTTTCCTGCCGGCATCGGTGGTCCATACAATCCCGACCCCCTCAAACCGGCGCGAATACCAGAAGCCGATGAGCAGGTAAGAGCACAGCCCAACCCCCTCCCAGCCCACGAAGGTGAGCAGCAGGTTGTTCGAGAGCACCAGCACCAGCATCATGAAGATGAACAGGTTCAGGTAGGCGAAAAAGCGCCAAAACCCCGCATCCCCGTGCATGTAGCCGATTGAGTAGACGTGGATGAGGAAGCCCACGCCCGTGACTACCAGCGCGAACACCATCGAGAGCGGATCGAGCCGGAAGGCAACCTCCACATGGAAATCCCCGGCAAAAAGCCAGCGGTAGAGCACCACCTCGTGCACGCGGAGCTCTGCGGGCATCTGCAGCAGCCACCCCAGTGCAATCAAGCTCAGCAGGAACGAAATGCCCACTGTTCCGCTTCCAATCGCGCCCAGAACTGCTTCTGAACCGATCCGCCGCCCTGTCAGCCCCAACACCACAAAGCCCAGTAGCGGTAGCAGAGGGATCAGGAGTACGAGTGTGTCCATATCGCCCTCTCCGCACTACTCCAGCACATTGACTTCTTCGGAAGCGAAGCGCTCAAACGGCAGCTCGATGGGGTAGAAGTGGATACGGAGCGTCTCATCCACGACCATCATCGTGTTGCGTTCGACCTTGATCCAGTCGGCATGGCTGCCGGTGAAGGGTTCCGAGGCGATCACCACCGCCGAGGGTGTCCCATAGGTGGGCTCCATGCCGCAGCGCTCTCCATCGCAATAGTAGCGCCTCCCGTACATATAGTACAGCGTTGCCGGCTGCGCATTGGGGTTGGTGGTGTAGCGTGTGGCAACGATACTGGTCCCGTTGGTCACGCACAGGTTCAGGTACGAATGCTCCCGTACCCCCGCCTCGATGAGCAGGCGGCTCAGCTCCTGCAGCATCGCCCAGGTTGCCTCCACCAACTCATCGCAGCTCACCTCGCCGAAGGGGTCGGGAATGTAGTTGAGCAGCAGCCCGAAGAGGTGCTCCGAATCGGTCGACCCCATAATGGCATCGTACGCCGTGTCGTTGAGTTGGCGGAGGAGCTTGCGTCGGATTGCCCGAAAGCCACCGACAATCCCATTGTGCATGAACATCAGGCGTCCGCACCAGAAGGGGTGCGAATTGACCTCCTCGACCATAAACCCCGGCGATGCCGCCCGCACATGGGCAAAGATGAGCGGCGAGTAAATCTTGCGCGCCAGGTTGCGCAAATTCAAATCGCTCCAGGCAGGCTTGATGCTCCGGAATACACACGGCTCATTATCGAGCTCCGGCACGTACCATCCTACGCCGAAGCCATCGCCGTTGACCGTGACGGACATCTCCTCGGCGCGAATCGTTTGCGCCGTAATGAGCGAATGCTTCGGCTTGTAGAGCAGCTCCTCTGCTATAATTGGCGGACCGATGTAGGCAACGAATCGGCACATGTGCTCTCTTGGCATCGGCACTGGCAGCAAAAATACGAAAGCCCTTCGGGCACATTTGGTCACCTGGGCATATCTGGTACGGCAGCGTATTTTTGTTTCCGGTCCCCCAGCCACGCTGTGGTGCCGATGGGCATACTCTGCTGGCTGCCAGCAGTATCAGTTCTGTGGCTCCTGGGATGCGGCGAGGAGCTCTCCCAGCAGCCAACCCTGGAGCTCTTTGCGCAGCTGGAGCGCTCCACGGTGACCTCGCGGGCGCTCCGGGCTCCGGAGTTCCCCACAGCGCTCCCAACGGTGGATTCGCTCCGCATTGAGCGGGTGCGCGTGCTCATGAGCCGGATTCTGCTTCAGCCGGTCAGCTCCGATAGCGCCTCGGCACGCTCGCTCAGGCTTGCTCCCACCCTTGCCGTCTTCATGTCCTCACCACAACTGCTGCTGCTGGAGGCTCCACCGCCGGGGAGCTACCGCTGGCTCAAGTTCGAGCTCCACCGCCTCACCGAAAGCGAGCGGCGCGACTACAGCGGTAATCCCACGTTGGCGGACTTTGTTGCCGACGACCGCCCCAGCATCATCATCGAAGGCACGCTCTACCGCAGGGATAGCGCGGTAGCCTTCGCATACCGCTCAACGGTGACTGCAAACGTAGCGCTTGCACTGGAGCCACCACTACAGCTCTCGCGCGATACGCTCCAACGAGTGCTCCTGCGCTTTGACCCCGCCCCTGCGTTCGTGCAGAATGGGCGAATTCTCGACCCCCGGGCGTCGGAGCAGCGGGCGGTCATCGAGAACGCTCTCCGCGAGGCATTCAAAGCTGTCAAATCTCCGTAGCCACCGTCCATGGCAGAAGGGCACACTCCGGGCTGCCGCCTTTCCGTGGTTGTGCCGGCGTACAACGAAGTGGAATCGCTGCCGGAGCTGCTCCCGCAGTTGCAGCGGATTGCCCGTCAGCTTGCTGGAGAGGCGTACGAAATCTGGGTCATTGACGATGGCTCCACTGACGGCTCCTTCGAGGTTGTGCGCCGCTTCCACGGACAGGACCCCCGGGTGCGGGGAATTCGCTTCCGCCGCAACTACGGCAAGTCCGCCGCCTTAGCCGTTGGCTTCTCCGAAGCCCGTGGCGAGTACGTCGTCACGCTCGATGCTGACCTTCAGGATGACCCGGAGGAGATCCCGCGCCTCCTTGCCAAGCTCGAAGAGGGCTACGACCTGGTCTCCGGCTGGAAGAAGCAGCGCCACGACCCGCTGAGCAAGACCCTGCCCTCGAAGCTCTTCAACACGGTGGTATCCCTGGTCAGCGGTATCCGGCTGCACGACTTCAACTGCGGGCTCAAAGCATACCGCCGCGAGGTTATCAAAGCGCTCCAGCTCTACGGCGAAATGCACCGCTACATTCCCGCACTGGCGCATTGGGAAGGCTTCCGTGTCACAGAGCTTCCCGTCCGCCACCACCCGCGCAAGTACGGACGTTCCAAATTCGGCGCCAGCCGCTTTGTCAAGGGCTTCCTGGACCTGCTGACCGTGCTCTTCACCACGCGATTCCTCAAGCGTCCGCTGCACCTGTTTGGAACGGTCGGACTGCTGTTTGCTGCCACCGGCTTTGCCATTGACCTCTACCTCGTTGTGGAATGGGCAATGGGGCGCACGGCGCTGAGCAACCGCCCTTTGGCGCTGTTTGGAATCGCGCTCATCATCGTCGGCGTTCAGCTTATCTCGATCGGGCTGCTGGGGGAACTCATTGTCAAAGGGACCCTCTCGCACAGCAGCTACAGCATCCGCGAGCGTCTGTGAAGCCAACGCAGGAGTACCCATGAGGCAATGGCTGTGGATATGGACAGGGCTGCCACTATTGGCGGCTGCGCAAGCTCGGCTGGAGCTGTCCTCAGGACTGGCAACGGCGTGGATTGTGGGCAGCAATCCCGCACGCACGCCCATCATTGCCCGCGACACAGCCCAAAGCGCGTTGGGCGCCGGATTCAGCGGCGTACAGCCGGGGATCGGCTTCTGGCTGCACCATCCCCTCACCGACGACTGGCGCATCGGTATCGGCACCGAGGTGACCTTCTTCGAGGGTCTCCAGCGCTTCCGGCTTCGGCAGATCGACATCTTCCTCCGCTACACCCAGACGGTCACCAGCGTTGCCCTGCTGCTGGAGTACACGCCAATTCGCTTCCCGCTGGCGCGCGGGTACGCCTTCCTCGGGCTGGAGCCACGGTGGAATAGCATCTCGCGCGGACACTACCGGTACGAACAGGTCGAACGCCCAACTCGCCGGGTGATTGAGCAGCTCGATACGGTGATTGTCAAGCCACCGGAGCCCGTCCACCGCTTCGGTATCGCTGCCCGCGTGGGCATCGGAGGCGAACTCATCGAAGGCTGGCACTTCCGCGCCAGCGCTGGCTGGGCATTCCTCAATGCATTGGGACGGCGCGACGAACGCGGCGAGCTCCTCACGCCCACCCGCCTTGGGGAGACGCGCGAGAGCCCTCTGTTCGTCGTCCTCACTGCGTTGTCCATTCAATACCACTTCCGTGTGCCGTAGGGTATGAGCGACCAGCGGCTGCTGGAGCTATTGGAGGAGCTTGCACTGCTTCTGGAACTGCGCGGGGAGAACCCCTTCAAAGCCGCAGCATACGCCCGTGCAGCACGAACGCTGGCAACGCAGCAGGTTGACCTTCGTCGCTTGGTCGAAGAGGGACGGCTGCGGGAGCTCCCCGGTATCGGTCCGGCGCTGGAGGAGGTCATCACCGAATACGTCCGCACAGGGCGGATTCAGCTCTACGAGCAGCTCCGCCAGGAGATTCCCGAAGGGCTACTGGAGCTGACGCAGTTGCCCGGTGTTGGAGTCAAGCGTGCGCGGATACTCTACGAGCAGTTGGGTATCTCCTCTCCGGAGGAGCTCGAACGTGCTTGCCACGAGCACCGGATCGCTGCCCTGAAGGGCTTCGGGGCAAAGACGGAGGCAGCCCTGCTGCAGGCACTGGCGCAGTGGAGGAGCGCCCGCTCTCGGCTGCATCTGCACAGGGCTTGGGAGCAGGTCCGGCTATGGCAGGAGCAGCTCCTCCAGCTTCCTGAGCTCAGCCGCGTCATCCCCACGGGAGAAGTGCGCCGGTATACGGAAACGGTTGGCGAACTGCAGCTCCTCCTGGTCTCACCGCATCCTGGGCGGCTCCTGCGGGCGCTGCAGAAGGCGTTTCCCGAATTCCGTACCGTTGCCGAAGATGAGCTCTTTGCTGAACATCGGCATCGCCGTATCCGGCTCTGGCTCAGCCGTCCGGAACATGCCGGATGGCGCCTGCTGCAGACCACGGGCTCGGAGGAGTTCGTGCGCGCCTTCTCCGAAGAGCTGCGTGCCTGCGAATATGAGCCGATAGGCTCCGAGCTGCACCATCGCGGGCATCCCATCTCTACTCACACCGAGGAGGAACTCTTCGCGCTGGTGGGGCTCCCATTTATCCCACCGGAGCTTCGGGAGAGCGCCCACGTGCTGGAGCTGGCACGCCGCGAGGGGCTGCCGAAGCTGGTCGAGCGCCGTCAGATGGTGGGCATGCTGCACGTGCACTCGACCTGGAGCGATGGGAAAGCTTCCATCCGCCAGATGGCGCTGGCTGCCAAAGCGCTTGGGTATGCCTACCTTGCTATTTGCGACCACAGCGCTGCCGCCTTTTACGCAAACGGGCTTTCGGCAGAGCGCCTCCAGCAACAATGGCACGAGATCGAGCAGCTCAACGCCGAGGGTTTGGGCATCCGCCTCCTCAAGGGCATTGAGGTGGACATCCTCCCGGATGGCTCGCTGGACTATCCCGACGAGCTGCTTGAGCAGCTGGAGTTGGTCGTTGCCTCCGTGCACTCACACTTCCGTCAATCGCGCCAGGAGATGACGCGCCGTATCCTTCGGGCACTTGAGCATCCTCATGTCCACATCCTGGGGCACCCTACGGGGCGGCTCCTATTGAGCCGACCGGCGTACGAGGTCGACGTGGAGGCGATTCTCCAGACTGCCCTGCGTCTGGGCAAGATCGTTGAGCTCAATGCCCAACCGTACCGCTTCGACCTCTCCTGGGAGGAGCTCCAGCGAGCCCGTTCGCAGGGGCTGCGCATCGCCATCAACCCCGATGCCCACACGCCCGCAGAGTTGGAGTACGTGGAGTTTGGAGTCCGGCTTGCTCGGAAGGCGCTCTTCCCGCCCGAACAGGTGGTCAACACCCTCTCGGCAGAGGAGCTGCTCGCGCTGTGCCGCTCGATGGCAGCGGCGTGACTATGAACATAGCAACGTCTCCTCCCGCTCCGGTCCCAACGAGAGCATGGTCACGGGAAGCTCTACCGAGCGTTCGATAAACTCCACATAGCGGCGCGCTGCCGCCGGGAGCTGCTCTATGCGCTCGACCCCCCGCAGCGTTTCATTCCAGCCGGGCAAGCGGACGTACTCCGGCTCGACCCGCTCCAGCGTGGAGCAATCCGGTGGGAAGAAGCGCAGGCGCTTTTCTCCGATTCGGTAGCCGACACAGATGGGGATTTCAGCAAATCCGCTGAGCACATCCAGCTTTGTGAGCGCCAGCTCCGTGATGCCGTTGATCATGACCGAATAGCGCAGTGCAACCAAATCCAGCCAGCCACAGCGGCGCGGTCGCCCAGTCGTTGCCCCGAACTCCCTGCCCCGGTGCCGCAGCTCCTCGGCAAGCTCGCCGTGCACCTCTGTGGGGAAGGGACCGTGCCCAACACGGGTTGTGTATGCCTTGACCACGCCGATAACTTTCGTCACCGCTGTCGGCGGAATTCCCAAGCCTGTGCATGCGCCTCCGCTGGTGGGATTGGAGCTGGTCACGTACGGATACGTGCCATGGTCAACGTCCAAGAGCGCTCCCTGCGCTCCCTCTGCCACAACGGTCTTCCCGTCGCGCAGCGCCTCCGACAGGAGCGCCGCCGTATCGGTCACGTATGGGTCAATGAGGCGGTCGAACTCCAGATACTGCTGCACAATCGCCTCCACATCCAGTTGGGCGTAGCCGTAGAGCTTCTGCAGCAGCGCGTTGTGCTCCTCCAGGTTCTGGCGCAGCTTTGCAGTGAAGGTTGCCCGGTCGAGCAGGTCTACAATGCGAATTCCTCGGCGGCGGAACTTGTCAATGTACGCCGGACCGATGCCCCGTCCAGTTGTGCCGATGGGCTGTGCGCTGTGCTGCTCCTGTGCTTGGTCCAGCAGCCGATGGTAGGGCATAATCAGATGTGCTCGATTGCTGATGAAGAGCCGCCCCTCCACAGCGATGCCCAGCCCTTCGAGCATGGAGATCTCCTCCAGCAGCACGCCCGGGTCGATCACCACACCGTTGCCGATAACGCACTGAACGTGCGCATGGAGGATGCCCGAGGGGATTTGATGTAGCACCAATTGCCGCCCGTCGTAGTAGACGGTATGCCCGGCATTTGGACCCCCCTGGTAGCGCGCGACGATATCGGCGCTGGCACTGAGCACGTCGACAATCTTGCCCTTGCCTTCGTCGCCCCACTGCGCACCGACGACGATTACAACCGGCACGGCTCTCCTCCATGCCGTAGAAAGACGAGCTCACGCCTGCGCTGCTGCCCGCTCAGCTTCACGCAGCTTGCGGTATTCGGCATCCAAGTCCACGCGCTGGAAGCGCTGCACGAACTCCACGACAAAAGCACTGGCAAGGTAGATCGAGGAGTACGTCCCCGTAATGATGCCGACCAACATGGTGAAGGCGAAGCCCTGCAGCACCTCCCCGCCTACCAACAGCAACGCCAGCAACACCAGCACCGTTGTCAAAACGGTATTGATCGTGCGGCTGAGCGTCTCGTTGATGCTCAAGTTCATCAACTTGATGAGGTTCATCCCCTTGTAGCGCTCGCGGTTTTCGCGAATCCGGTCGAAGATGATCACTGTGTCGTTGATGGAGAACCCCACGACCGTCAGCAGCGCCGCCAGCACAGATTGGTTGATCTCGATGCGCAAGATGCCGAAGTGGTGCACGATGGCGATCGCTGAGATCGCTATCAACACATCATGCACCAGCGCAATTGTTGCTCCCACGCCGTAGAGGAACTCAAATCGGAAGGCGATGTAGAGCAGGATTGCCACCACCGCCAGGATCACCGCCAAGAAGGCATTCCGGCGCATCTCCGCGCCGATCTTCGGTCCAACGCGGTCGGATTTGAGCAGCTCCACACTGCGCTCCGGAAACCCTTTGCGCAACGTTTCCAGCACGGCGGTGGCGGCAGTCCCACCTTCTTCGCGCTCTCGGACGCGGATGAGGAACTGCTCTGCACGACCATAGGACTTGATCTCCGCGCCAGAGAATCCCGCTTTGTCCATCACGGAGCGGATCTGCGCAATGTCGGGTTCGGGGCGTATCTGTACGGCAACCTCCGTCCCACCCACAAAGTCGATCCCGTACTCCAGCCCGTAGAGCGCCACCAGCAGCATCCCAACCGCCGTGATGGCGACCGATATCCAGATGATGGTTCGGCGTTTGCCCAGGAAGTCGATGTTGGTCTGCCGGAAGAACTCCATGGAGCTCTCTCACGCTACCGGAACAAGCCGCTGGCGGGGAAGCCCGTAGCTGAGCGTCATCCCATACGCCAACATCAATTCGATGAATGCCCGCGCCACAATGAGCACGGTGAAGAGGGTGTTGAGAATGCCGATCATGAGCGTGATAGCAAAGCCTTGGATGGGACCCGTCCCCAGGAAGTATAGGATGAGCCCGGTGATGAAGGTCGTGATGTTGCTGTCCAGAATCGCCGAAAGCGCTCGCTTATGCCCCTCATCAACGGCGGCGCGGATGGAGCGCCCGCGCCGCAGCTCTTCGCGAATGCGCTCGAAGATAAGGATGTTGGCGTCCACCGCCATCCCCATCGTCAGCACAATGCCGGCAATCCCAGGCAAGGTGAGCGTTCCCTTGAAGGCAGACAGCAGCGCCAGTATCAGCACCACGTTAACCAGCAACGCGAAGATGGTCACAGCGCCCGCGCCCGTGTAGTAGCCCACCATGAAGAGCACCACCAACCCAAACCCAATGAGCCCCGCCAGCAGCCCTCGGCGAATGGAGTCCTCACCCAAGGAGGGTCCCACAACGCGCTCCTCAACCAACTTGACCGGCGCCTTCAATGCACCCGCTTTGAGCACGATCTCCAAGAGGTGAGCCTCTTGGATACTGCTCATCCCCGTAATCTGCGAGCGCCCACCGGTAATCTTCGACTGCACAACCGGGGCAGAATATACGCGCCCATCCAGTACGATGGCAATCTTTTTCTTGATGTTCGCGCCGGTGATGCGCGCCCAGCGCTCCGCTCCTTCGGCGTTCATATCCATGAGCACAATCGGAGCATTCGTCGTGGGGTCGAAGGTTGCCCGGGCGTCCGTAACAACGTCGCCCGTCAGCTCCGGTTCGCGCTTGAGCACGTAGAAGGCGTAGACCTCCATTCCTTGCCGCTGCAGCCGCTCATCCGGCTTTGCGCTCAGGGCGACCTCGTACTCCGCCGGAAGCAGCCGCTGCACATCTGGGCGGGACAGGATCGCCTCGAACTCCGGAAGCGTGGCTTTGGGGATTTGGAAGAAGTACTCGCCTTCGGGGAAGTCGCTGCGGCGATAGTCAATCGGGACAAAGCGCTCGTTCTGCACGTAGTACGTTATGAAGAGCGAGGTGAAAGGGAAATCCTGCCGAATCCGCCGCTGCCGTTCCTCCTCGGGCAGACCGGCGTAGGGGTCTGCTGTGTCTGATGCCTGCGCCACTGTATCGGCTGCCACAGTGGTATCCGATGGAGTGGCAGCCAAGGTATCTCCCCGCTGCCGCTTGAGGTACTGGTCAATGGCGTAGAAGGCGCGCACCGCCTCCTCGTTATTGCGCACGAGCTTGAACTCCAGGCGCGCCGTTGTCTGCAGGAGCTGGCGCATCTCGGCTTCGTTCGTCACACCGGGGAGCTCCAGCATAATACGGCGGGTCCCCTGCTTTTGAATATTCGCCTCGGCAACTCCGTAGCGGTCCACACGCTGGCGAATCACCTCCTGTGCCTGGTCTATTGCGCTCTCAATGTTGCGGCGCAACCGCTCCAGAATCCTCTCCTCGCTGACCTCCCGAAGATCGCCAACGTCGTAGTAGGAGATGAGCGAACGTCCCTGCGGACGGGCAATGCGGTCAAAGACGCGCAGGAAGATGTCCAGTACCGGCTCGTCGCTGCGCTCGGCTTGGCGCCGGGTCTCCTCGATGACCTGGCGGAATACCTCGTCCACTGCCTCCCGTTCGGCGGCTTCCTCCAGCAGCTTGACCACATCCACCTCCAGTGTGACGTACATTCCCCCGCGCAGGTCCAACCCAAGCTTGAGCGCATTCTGCTTGGCGCTGCGCAGTGCCTCGCCGTAGTGCTGCTCAAACTCTGCCAGTGCAACGGAGTCACCCAAGCGCAAGAGCCGGTCCCGCTCCGCCTCCAACTGCCACGCCCGGTAGGTCGGCCACAGAATGTATATGCCAAGCGCCAAGGGCAGCACAAGCAGTGCCCATTTGCCCCAGACCTGACTGAACTTCGGTGCCACGGCTCTCTCCCCAGTTGAAACTGCCCAAAGCAAGATGCAAAAATACAGACTCCGTCCCCAGACACGACCGCTCAGGGTTGCTCGTTACTCCTCCGGTACAGACGCCCACTCCGCAATGCCGCTGCGGATCATCACGGTCGACCTATGGAACACGCTGCTGGGGGCAGCCGGCTCGGCACAACGGCACAATGCCCGCATGGAACGGCTGCGCGCCTACGCGCTCTCCTACGGTCGTGAGCCGCAGCCACAGGAGCTGCAGCAGGCTCTCCAGCGGGCATGGGAGTACTACAACGCCTGCTGGCGCGGGCAGCAGCGGACACCAACCGTTGTGGAGCTGACCGAACTCCTGTGGCGCCACCTGGGACTGCCACACGACCCAGCACAGATTGCCCGCCTGGCAGAGGAGCTTGCTGCTGACATTCTGGAGCATCCCCCGCCACTGCTACCTGGGGCACGCACTGCGCTGCTGCAGCTTGCGGCACGCTATCGGCTGGGACTGATTTCAGACACTGCATTCTCCCCCGGCAGTGTGCTGCGGGAGTTGCTGCGGCGATACGGCATTGCCGAGCTCTTCACGGCGTTCAGCTTCAGCGACGAAACTGGCGTAGCAAAACCTCATCCCCACGCCTACCGTACTGTGCTCGCCCACCTGGGCACCCCTCCTGAACAGGCGCTCCACATCGGGGATTTGGAGGAGACCGACATCCTCGGCGCAAAGCAGCTCGGCATGCACGCCGTGCTGTTCCTGGGCGACTCCGACAGCGAGTTTCCCAAGCCGCAGCACACCCGCGCCGACGCCATCGCTACGCATTGGGAGCAGGTTCCACAGCTCATCGAGCAGCTCCAGACTGCGCCGTGAAGACACTGCTGCTCAATCCTACGACAGATCCCGAAGCACTCCCCCGCGCCGCTGAACTCCTCCGGCGCGGTGAACTCGTCGCCTTCCCCACCGAAACCGTGTACGGGCTGGGCGGTTGTGTCTTCAATGCGGAAGCCATCGCCCACATCTTCGCTGTCAAAGGCAGACCGGCGGATAACCCACTCATTGTCCACATCGCCGCTCCGGAGCAGGCAGCCCAGGTTGCAGCCGAACTGCCTCCGACCTACTGGCTGCTGGCGGAGCATTTCTTCCCCGGTCCGCTCACCGTCGTTCTCCGCCGCCACCCCGCTGTGCCGCCCATCGTCTCCGGCGGATTGGATACGGTTGCCCTCCGCATGCCGCGCCATCCAATTGCCCTGGAGCTTATCCGGCTCACTGGTGAACCCCTGGCAGCCCCGTCGGCAAATCGCTCCGGGCGTCCCAGTCCAACGTGTGCAGCACATGTCCTGGAAGACCTCGATGGTGCCATCGCCGCTGTGGTGGATGGGGGTCCCTGCGAGATTGGGCTGGAGTCGACGGTGGTCAACCTGCTGAGCTCACCCCCTGTTATCCTTCGCCCAGGGGCGATCACCGCCGAGCAGCTTGCGCGTGTCCTTGGAGAGCCCGTGACCTACTGGCACGGTGGGGAACTCGCCGCCACCCCTTCACCGGGGATGAAGTATCGCCACTACGCTCCCGATGCCCGCGTGCTGCTGCTGTTCTCGTGGGAGGAGCTGCAGCGTGTGCTCAGCACCGAGCCTATCACCTCCGGCATTGTCCTGGCACCTGAGGCGGCGCCGTTTCCCCTGGAGCTTCCCCTTCGCCCCCTGCGCGCAGAAACGCTCTACGCAGAGTTCCGCGCCGCCGATCGAGCGGGGATTCACTCTATCCTGGTCGTGTGCACTCCGGAAGTACAGCGCAATACCGCCTTGATGGACCGCCTCCGCAAAGCCGCAGCAGCACGCCCCGAAGAGCAACCGTGATGAGGAGAGATGAGCCAACGGGGGGATTCGAACCCCCGACCTGCTCATTACGAGTGAGCTGCTCTACCAGCTGAGCTACGTTGGCATCTGGGTACAATTTTACGGACTTGCCGCAACATACAGGGGCGCTCAAGCCGCCAGCCATTCCTCCACCAAGGTGGCTACCTGTGCCCCAATGCGCGGGGCAAGCGCCATGCCCATGCCGTTGCACCCGAATCCCACCACCGTGCGCTCCCCTACATGCTGCACCCGTGGGAGCCGATCTGGTGCCATCCCCATGATGCCGCACCAACGAGTCTGGACAGCAAACTCCACATCCGGTGGGAGCAGGCTGCGGGCAAGCTCCTCCAGGTGCTGCTGTACAAAGGGATTGAGCGCGAACTCGTAGGTCTCCTCCTCGTGCATCGCCCGGTGGCGTCCTCCGCCCAGCAGCAGACGCGTCCCGAGGGCGCGGAAGTAGTAAAATCCCGCCTCCATGTGGAAGGTCCCGCGCCACAACTGCCGTCCCAGCGGGATGCTCAGCAGAACTTGTGCGCGCGCCGGGCGAATTTCTAAGTTTGGCACCAGCTCCGGCAGCCACGCGTTCGTGCAGAGGGCAACGGCACGTGCCCGCAGCGTTAGCGTTCGCCGGGCAGCACCATCCCAGCACGTTAGTGTCACTCCGTTCGGGGTGGACTCGAACGCCTCCGCTTGGATTCCGCTCATAGTCCAGACTCCCATGCGCGCCACCCGGAGCTGTAGCGCCCGAATTGTCTTCCCCGTGTGCAATGCCCCGTCGTAGGGTGTGGCAAGGATTGTCTGCACCTGCTCGCGTGGGAACCCAAATTCTGCCACCAGCTCTGGGCGATCGGCAAAGACATTGCTGCCGAAGGAGTCACGCAGCAGCTCGTTCCATTGGTCAACGGCGTGGCGCACGTGCTCCTCGTACGGGCGTATCAGCTCGTAACCTCCGACGGGTTCGTAGCCCAACTCCTCGGGGTCAAACTCCTCCAGCCAGCGGCGGATTCCCAGCCAGCGCTCCACTATGAGCATTGCCACGCGCTCGGTGCCAGCGTGGCGAGCATGCTCTATCGCCTCCCCTATGGTGCCGATCGTGGCAAAGCCGGCGTTCCGGGTGCTTGCCCCCAGCGGAATCGGGGCACGCTCCAGCAGCAGGATCCGCAGCCGGGGGTGACGCCGTGCCACCTCCAGGGCGCTCCACATCCCCACCACTCCGCCGCCGACGATGACCACATCGGCGTGCAAGAGCTCGTGCTGCTCCCAAATGCTGAGCATGCTCAGAACAAGCGTGGTTGCGAGGAAGTGGAGTTCAGCTCGCGCTGCAGATGTCTGTAGGCAAGCTCGGTCGCCTCCCGCCCTCGGGGAGTTCGCCGCAGCAACCCCTGCTGAATGAGGAAGGGCTCGTAAACCTCTTCCAGCGTATCGGGTTCCTCGCCGACGGCGACGGCGATGGTGTTGAGCCCAACGGGTCCCCCACTGAACTTGTCGATGATGGTCAGCAGAATGCGCTTGTCCATCTCGTCCAGCCCGAACTCGTCCACCTCCAGCGCCTGCAGCGCCATTTGGGCAATGGGGAGTGTGATGGTGCCATCGCCTTTGACCTGGGCAAAATCGCGGGTGCGGCGCAGTAGGCGATTGGCAATGCGCGGTGTGCCCCGGGCACGCCGCGCAATCTCCCAGGCAGCCTCCTCGGCAATAGGCACTCCAAGAATGGCTGCTGTCCGGCACACAATGGCACACAGCTCCTCGGCTCCATAGTAGTCCAGCCGTGCGGCAATTCCAAAACGTGAGCGCAAGGGAGCGCTCAGCAGACCCTGCCGTGTTGTCGCACCGACGAGCGTGAAGCGCGGCAGCCGCAGTTGCACCGAGCGTGCCGCCGGACCGGAATCAATCACAATATCGAGCCGGAAGTCCTCCATTGCTGCGTACAAGTACTCCTCGACGCTGGGCGAGAGGCGGTGGATCTCGTCAATGAGCACAACGGCGCCCTCGGGCAACGTGGTCAGCAGCCCTGCCAGGTCCCCCGGGCGCTCCAGTACAGGACCGGAGACCATGCGGAACTCCGCGCCCATCTCGCGGGCAATGATCGTTGCCAGCGTCGTCTTGCCCAGACCTGGCGGACCGGTCAGCAGCACGTGGTCGAGCGCCTCGCCACGCTGCCGAGCCGCTGCGACGAAGACCTTGAGGTTTTCCACAACACTGCGCTGCCCGATGAACTCGGCAAAGGAGCGCGGGCGCAGTTGCGCCTCCTCGGCATCCTCTGCCATGCGCTCTGGTCGCAGCAACGGATTCCGCTCCGCCATTCACCAACCCGAGGAGTTCTGGCACGAAAATAGGGCTTTTGCCACTTCAGCAACGCCCCAGCCGCTTGCGGAAATCCGCTATCGTCCGCTGTAAGCCCTCCCGGCGCTCTACTTTCGGCTCCCAGCCCAACAGCTCCTGAGCCCGGCGAATATCGGGGCGACGCACGCGGGGATCGTCCTGCGGCAGCGGCTCGAATACAATCGGGCTGTTCGCCCCCACAAGCTGGCGAATCTCTTCGGCAAGCTGCAGCACGGAGACCTCGTCCGGATTGCCCAAATTGACCGGCTCGACAACCTCCGATAGCAGTAGCCGGTAGAGCCCCTCGACCATATCATCCACGTAGCAGACCGAGCGGGTCTGCCGTCCATCGCCGTAGACTGTCAAGGGCTCTCCCCGCAATGCCTGCACGATAAAGGTCGGGATTGCCCGCCCATCGTCCATGCGCATGCGCGGTCCGTAGGTGTTGAAGATCCGCGCAATCCGCGTCTGGAGCCCGTGATAGCGGTGGTACGCCATCGTCATTGCCTCGGCAAAGCGCTTTGCCTCGTCGTAGACTCCGCGCACCCCGATGGGATTGACATTGCCCCAGTACTCCTCCGGCTGCGGGTGTACCAACGGGTCGCCGTAAACCTCGCTGGTACTGGCAAGCAGGAAGCGGGCTCCTTTGGCTTTTGCCAACCCCAACGCCTTGTGGGTCCCCAACGAGCCCACCTTGAGCGTGTGGATGGGGTGCATCTGGTAATCCTTCGGGGAAGCCGGCGAGGCAAAGTGCAGGACAGCAAAGAGCTCGCCTTCGACGTAGAGGTAGTTCGTCACGTCGTAGTGTACAAAGCGGAAGTGCCGATGCCCCAACAGGTGGGCGATGTTGTCCACCGAGCCAGTTAGCAAGTTGTCAATGCAGACCACCTCGTACCCCTCTGCCACGAAGCGGTCGCAGAGGTGCGAGCCCAAAAATCCAGCCCCACCGGTGATGACCACCCGCCGCAGTGTGTGCACAGACGGCATCCCCACTACCTCAGCAGTAACCACTCAGCCACGTTGAAGTAGATCAGCAACCCCGTGACGTCGATGAAGGTCGTCAGGAACGGACCAGAGATGAGCGCCGGGTCTATCCCCATGCGCCTTGCAAGGACGGGGAAGACCGAGGCGACGAGATTGGACCAGACCGTCACAAACAGCATACTTGTGCCCACAACGAGCGCTACCTCAGGTCCGCCCCGCCAGAAGAAGCCTCTCAGCCACACCACCAGCGCCAACGCACTGCCCAGAGCGGCTCCGACGGCAAGCTCTTTGAAGAATACCCGCAGCCAATCCCGCGGCACGACCTCCCGCAGCGCCAGCGCACGCACAATGATTGTTGCCGATTGCGTGGCAACATTGCCACCCGTGCCGATGACAATTGGGATGAAGAAGGTCAACTCGATGACCCGCTGAATTGCCTCCTCATACGTGGCGATCACCGTGGAAGTGAGAAAGTCCGACAGCAGGAGCAGCAGCAGCCATCCCACCCGGCGTTTCCAGAGATGCCAGACCGATGCCTCGCGGTACGGGAACTCAATAGGTGCTACAGCAGCAATCTTTTGGAAGTCCTCCGTCACCTCCTCGACCGAGACATCCATGACGTCATCGAAGGTAACAATGCCCAGCAGGATGCCGTCGGAATCCACTACGGGCAAGACCGAGAGGTCGTACTTCTGCATCATGTGCACGGCGGTCTCGCGGTCCTCGAAAGCAGAGAGGCTCACGACCGAGTAGTTCATCACATCCGCGATGACAGCATGTTCGGGGGCAAGGACCAACGTGCGCAGTGGGACCTCACCGAGCAGGTGCCCCTCGTCATCGGTGACGTAGAGGTGGTTGAGCGTCTCGCTGTCGCGTCCATAGCGGCGCAGGTATTCCAGCGCTTCCTTGACGGTCCAATAGGGGCGCAGCGCCACGAATTCCGGGGTCATCAAGCGCCCGACGCTCTGCTCGGGGAAGCCCAGCAGGAAGCTGGCTTCGCGGAAGTCTTCGGGCTTGAGCAGCGTTAGCAGGCGGCGGGTAACCTCGGCGGGCATTTCCTCCAGGAGCGCCGTGCGATCGTCCGGGCTGAGCTGGCGCAGGAGCTCCCGGGTCTCTTGATCGGTGAGCTCCCGCAGCAACGCATCCTGCTGTGCCGGCTCCAGGTAGGAGAAGACCTCTGCAGCAATCCAGCGCGGGAGCGCCCGGAAGAGGATGATGCGTTCGGCTTTGTCTAGCTCCAAAAGCAGCTCGGCAATCTCCGGAGCCTGCCAATCTGCCAGGGCTTCCCGCAGCTCGCCCCAGCGGCGCTCATGCAGGAGCTCCTCAATCTCGGGCTTGAGCAATTCCTTGAGCATGGCTCTCCTCCGCCGGTGGAACCCGCCACAGGAGCGCGACCGCACAACCGCTGCATCCCAGCGCCCAGAGGAAGGGCGCAGCTGCTCCGAAGTGCTCCCACAGCCATCCCGCCCAGAGCGCTGCTCCGAACGCGGCTACGCTCCCCACGGCAGCGTAGAGTCCCAACGCCGTTCCCCGCACCTCAGCGGTGGTGATATCGGCAATCCAGGCGCGCGAAGCCGTCTCCAGCGCCGCCATGCCCACTCCCAACCCCGCAACCGCCAGCGGTACAATGGCTGCGCTTCCCCCAATTGCCAGCACTGCACATGCAACCGCACACAGCAGCACACCCAGTTGCAGCACCGCCCGCCGTCCAAACCGGTCAGAAAGCCGCCCCATCGGCGCTGCTGCTACCGCGTAGAGCACGTTGTACCCAGTGTACGCCCCCAGCGCGAAGAGATCGCCACCGAACTCGCGCAATCTCAACACCACGAACGCCATCCCGGGGAAGCCGATCGCGAACGCTCCCCAGAAAAGAAGCGCGCGGTACACCGAGCCGGGAAGCCGCATCCTGGATGCAGAGCGCTCCGGCGCCACCGAAGCAGCGTTGGATGCGCCTGTCCGAGGTTCGCGAATCCGCCAGCTCAGCACAATCGCCACCGCCGAGGGCACAAGACTCAAGGCAAATAGCTCCCGATATGCCCCAGGCATCCAGCCGAGCCACACCAACGCTGCCAAGGGTCCAAGCACGGCGCCCCACGTATCCATCGAACGGTGGAAGCCAAAGACGCGTCCGCGCTGCCCCTCCGGAGCCACCGCTGCCAGCAGGGCATCCCGCGGTGCCGTCCGTAGTGCTTTGCCCAGCCGGTCCAGTAGCCTCCCCCCAAACACGGTCCACCATACCGGCAACACCGCGGGGATGGGCTTGACAAGTCCTGAAAGCGTGTAGCCCGCGATGACGAATTCGCGCCGACGCCCAATCCGATCGGACCACCGCCCAACCACACCCTTGAGAAGCCCCACGAGCGCCTCCGAGCTCCCCTCGATAATCCCGAGCACAACCGGCGACGCCCCAAGTCCATGCACCAGAAAGAGCGGCACGACGGGGTAGAGCATCTCGCTGGCGAAATCCGTGCACAAGCTAATCCAGCCCAAAAGCCACACCAGGTTTGGCAGCCGCTGCATCGGTTCGGTGTGCCTGGAAAAGTTTTCAAAATTACAGCGATGCCGCCACGTGCTGGGAAAGCGCTATCTTGCGTAACCAAGCCTCCCGGCATGGGTTATTACACGCGGCATGGAGCGCCCGCTTGCCAACTGTAGCGATGAGGAACTCTTTGCTCTGATGGGCTCGCCAAACCGCCAGCGTGCCGAGGCTGCATTCCGCGAACTCTACGCCCGCTACAGCCAGCGGGTCTACAGCTACTGCGCCCGCATCTTGGGCAATCGGCAGGATGCACAGGACGTGTTCCAGGAGACCTTCCTGCGCTTCTGGCAAAGTGCCCACCAGGAACGCACGATGACCAATGTGCCGGCATTCCTGCTGCGCATTGCACGGAACCTGTGCTTCAACTTTCTGCGGGACCAGCATCCGACCACCGAGTTCGAAGAGGAGCTCCATACGCCGCCGACATCCTCCTCTCCAGAGCATCAGCTCGAACGGGCGGAGCTGAGCACCATACTCCACCGGGCGCTGGCACAACTGCCTGCGGAGTATCGCGAAGCGCTCGTCCTGCGCGAACAGATTGGACTCTCCTACGCCGAAATCGCGCACATCGTCGGAGCCAGCGAAAGCGCCGTCAAGGTGCGCGTCTTCCGAGCCAAAGAGAAGCTGCGCCAGCTCCTGGCGCCCTACATCGAGGAGCTACAACACTACCGGCAGTCCAGTTCAACCCAGAGGGAGCTATGATCCCCGCTGAATACCTCCAGCGCCTACACGAACTGCTCGATGGAGAGCTCCCGGCAGAAGCAGAAGAGGGGCTCTTTTACGCCCTTGCAGCCAATGCTGAGCTGCGAGCCGCTCTCCGGCAGCTCATCCTCGTCCAGCGCACACTCGTGCGGGAGCACCCCTCCATCCCAGCGCAGCTTGAGCAGCAGCTCTTTCAGCGCTTGGGATTCGCCGAGCAGGGCATCCGCCAACGCTGGCAAACCGGCGCCATCGCCGTTGGGTCGGCGCTGTTGGGCTTTGCCCTGGGAGCCCTTCTCTTCTTGCGCACGCCGGAACCCTCTCCGAGCCCGTTGCCGTACCCCTCCCCTGCAGTGCTTGAGATGGCGCTTCCCATGCGTGCTCCTGCGGCGCCGTCTGCTCTCCGCGCCCCTATCTCTGCGCCGCATACAGCTCCGCACCCGAGCCCACCGGAGTCCCCCGCGATCACCGTGCAGCCGGTATTCCCACGGGAGCCGTCCATGGCTACGTTCACCACACCGCGGCTCAGCCCCGCTGAGCTATCCCCTTCTGCATTGCCGGAGAGCGCTCAACCTCCGGCATCTCCGGGGTCGTCCCTGCGCGTAGGGATTCGCTTCCTGGGGCTGTGGCAGCAGAGCAGCCCGGAGGTGACGCTTCCTGTGCAGAGCTCTGGGGTGCGGAATCTGTACCTGAGCGTGGAGCAGCCCCTGAGTGCAGCTCATGCAATCGCTCTCGAAGCCGGCAGCGAGGACTTCCCACAGGTCTTCTCCAGTGAGCGCACCGGACTGCAATACCGCCAACGCCCCACACTGCTGTGGGTTGGACTTGCCCACCACTGGGAGCCCTCGGTGGAGGCATCGGTTGTCCCCTTCCTGCATACCCTCCTTGGCGGCACGGTCGTCGGTCCCCTTGGGAAAGCTTGGGTGGGGAGCGCAATCCGGCTCGGGGAGCACTCTCGGCTCCGCATCGGGCTGGAGGGGACGCTCCTGCTGTACCGCTTTGAAGGGCAATGGTTCAGCACACGGAAACTGGGGATCAGCTATGGCATGGCGTTCTCTCGATAAGGTGGCTCTCTCTCTGAGCCTGCTCCTGTGGAGCTGCGTCTCGCCTGTGGACCTTTCCACAGAGCGCGAAACGGTGCCCAAACAGGCTCAGACCCAACTTGAACTCGTTGACCAGGACGTCGTGGTAGAAGTAATCGACGATGACGACAGCTTCCAGACGACAGCATACCAAGTGGAGCTGAGCACTGCTCAGATTGACACGGGCGCCGGAGAGCGTCTGCGGGCGCGCATCCTGTTGCGGCGGAGCGAGCCGCTTGTCGCTCCGGTCATGCTGGATTCGCTTGAGCTGCTTATTGCTCGTCTTTCCGCGGGACGCCGCAGTGGGGCAGAGGTGCTCGACGGGCTGCAACTGAGCTTCCAGGAGCGGATCGACCACGGCACTGTATCGCGAAGCTGGCGCTGGCGTCCAGGGATGCCTATGGCGAATGCCCGAATACAGCTTGTCTTGGAGCGCTGGTCCTCTGCTCCGCCGCAGTGGCGCCTGCAGTGGGAGCTTGCCGTGCTGCGCGATGCTCGCAAACCCCGTCTCCTCACGGTCCGTGCCGCGCTGCTGCTGCGCCCCCGCCGCTGATGCCTGCGGGAAGTGCGAAATGCTGTATTTTTGCGCCGCGTGGTCGCTTAGCTCAGTTGGTCCAGAGCGTCCGTTTCACACGCGGAAGGTCGGTGGTTCGAATCCACCAGCGACCACTCCAAGGCGCCATGAGGGCGGCGCGCTTCTGCCGCAGTAGCCGTGCAGGAAGATGCGGGAACGACTCTCCACGCACGTTTTGCGTATCCCAGTAAGCCAATGGTGCAGCGTCCGGTTATCCTCAGCGGTATTCAGCCATCAGGGAAATTGACCATCGGGCACTATACGGGTGCCCTGCGCAACTGGGTTGCCCTCCAGCACAGCCATGAATGCTACTTCATGATTGCCGACCTGCACGCCATCACAGTGCGGCAGGAGCCCGAGCAGCTTCGCCAACGCACATTGGATACGGCAGCACTCTACCTGGCATGCGGTATCGATCCGCAGCAGAGCGTGCTCTTCGTCCAATCGCATGTGCCGGAGCATACGCAGTTGACCTGGGTGCTGGCATGCCTGACCGGTATGGGGGAATGCCAGCGCATGACGCAGTTCAAGGAGAAATCGCTCCAGCACCGCCACAACGTCAACGTGGGCTTGTTCGCCTACCCCATCCTGATGGCGGCAGACATCCTGCTCTACCAAGCCGATCTTGTCCCTGTCGGCGCTGACCAGAAGCAACATCTGGAGCTCACGCGCAACCTTGCCGAGCGCTTCAACTACTACTACGGCGAGACCTTCCGCATCCCCGAGCCCTACATCCCTCCGCTCGGCGCCAAGATTATGAGCCTGCAGGAGCCGACAAAGAAGATGTCCAAATCCGACCCCAACGAGAACGCCGTGCTCTTCCTGACCGACTCACCGGAGGACATCCAGCGCAAGATCCGCAAGGCGGTCACAGACTCCGGGCGGGAAATCCGCTACGAAGAGCACCGCCCCGGCATTGCCAACCTTATCGTGCTCTACCACGTCGCTACCGGGAAGAGCATCCCCGAGATCGAAGCCGAGTTCGGCTCCGCCGGTTATGCCGTCTTCAAAGCCGCTCTGGCAGAAGCCCTCATCGAATTCCTCCGCCCCATTCGCGAGGAGTATCTCCGGCTGCGGGCAGCCGAGGATCATCTGTACAACCTGCTTGCTGAGGGAGCCCGTAGAGCACGGGAGCGCGCCGCTCATACCCTGCAGCTCGTCTACGAGCGGGTTGGGTTTCTGAAGGCTCCTGTGCTGGAGTTCTCCGGAGCTGTGGTGTCCAACCAAAGGGGATAGCGCCATGCCGATCTACGAGTATCGCTGCGAACGCTGCGGAGCAACGTTCGAGTACACGCAGCCCATCACGGCACCAGCGCTGGAGTACTGTCCTGAGGAGCTCTGCCAGCAGGAGCCCAAGGGGAGCGGGCGAGTCCAACGGCTGCTCAGCCGCAATGTTGCCTTCATCTTCAACGGCTCGGGCTTCTACATCACCGACTACGCCCGCAAATCCGGCTCTGAGAGCTCGGCAGAGCGCTCCGAATCCTCCAGCACGGCAACGAACTCCAGCGCCGCATGCGCCTGCGGTGGTGCCTGCGACAATGCCTGATCTCCCCTGGCATACGTTGGCTCGGGGCTGGCACGATGCCAGCCCTTTTGTGTTCGCACGATTGCGCCCATGGAGATAGCGGAATTCTGGACCATCTGCGCTGCGAACTCCATCGTGCTGGAGCCAGAGCAAGTGCAAGCCCTGGAGCGCTATGTGCGCGAGCTGCGCTATTGGAACGAGCGCGTCAACCTGATCTCGCGCAGGGATATCGAACACCTCTACGAGCGCCACATCCTCCATTCGCTTGCCGCGCTCAAGTACGTTGAGTTCCCGCCGCGCGCCCGCTGCGTTGACATTGGCACCGGAGCTGGGCTCCCCGGCATCCCCATTGCAATCGCCCGCCCGGATCTCCACATGCTGCTGGTGGAGTCCGTCGCTAAGAAGGCACGTCTGGTTGCGATGTTTGCCGCCCACACGGGGCTACGCCACCTGCAGGTCAAGCGCGCCCGCATCGAAGAGCTAAGCAGCTCTCCACAGTACCGCTCAGCCTTTGATATCGCGCTGGCACGAGCCGTGGCTCCGCTGCCGACGCTGCTTCAATGGGTGGGACCCCTGCTCAAACCCACAGGGCGGCTCATCGCGTACAAGGGCGGCGAGCTCCAAGCCGAACTGCAAGAGGCACAAGCGCGCTTCCCAACAGTGCACTACACAGTGCACGATATCCGCCTCTACGGCGCCCCATGGTTTGAGGAGAACCAAAAGCGCCTGGTCGTCTGCGAATTCGTCCCCCAACCTGCCACTTCCGCATGAGCTTCCGCAGCGCTATTGTGGCGTTTCTGTGCACCGGCTCTGCGCTGGCGCAGCTGCTCAGGGTCTCTCCACCGGAGCCCTTCATGCTGGTCCGGCTCTGCTGGGGCGATTCGCTCCGCTGGCAGCTCCTCTGGGATGCTGGCGCCGACGAGCATAGCCTCCGGCTCGGCAGCCGTTGCCTGACGGCAGTGCTCCCGGCTTCCGGCGTTGCACAACTGCAGCAGTCGGGACTTCGGCTGGATACGCTCATTGCCGATCTTGCTGCCTTCTACAGGGAGCGGATTCGTCGGGCAGCTCTCCCTGCGCCCACAGCGGAGGATCCTGCCAACTTCCGGTTCGGCACACTCGGTGGCTTCTACCGGCTGCACGAGATCTTGGAGGAATTCAACCGCATGCGCCGCTTCTTCCCCGAAGCCGTCTCCGAGCCGGAGATCATTGGCTACTCCGTCGAGGGGCGCCCCATTTACGGCTACCGCTTCACTCTGGCAGCAAATCCGGACACCGTACCGGCAGCTCTGTATACGGCTCTACACCATGCCCGCGAACCCGGCGGTGTGACCACGTTGGTGTACTTCCTATGGTGGCTGCTGGAAGGAGCACGGCGCGGCGACCCGGAAGCACTCTTCCTGCTGCGCAATCGGCTGCTCTACGTCGTCCCCGTAGTCAACCCCGACGGCTACGCCTACAACGAAGAGACCGCCCCAGAGGGTGGCGGCATGTGGCGCAAAAACCGTCGCCCAAACCCTGACGGTAGCTACGGCGTAGACCTCAACCGCAACTACGGTCCACCACACTTCTGGGATTCCCCGAACCGAGGCTCCTCAACCAACCCACGCTCGGATACCTACCGCGGGACCGCCCCCTTCTCCGAGCCAGAGACCCAGGCGATCCGAGCCCTCTGCCAGAGCCTCCACTTCCGCACGGCGTTGAACTATCACACCTACGGCGAGTTCCTCATCTACCCATACGCGGCGTTGTCGCAGGAGACGCCGGATTCGCTCCTTTACCGCCTGCTCTGTGCCGAGGCTGCTCGCCCCAGCTTGTACTCGTTCGGACGCGACCGGGAAACGGTCGGATACGCCGTGCGCGGCGCTTCCGACGACTGGATGTACGACACGAGCGACGGCAAATCCAAGACGCTTGCGATGACCGTCGAGGTCGGCTCGCTCCTGGATGGCTTCTGGCCTGCGCCAGAACGGATCCTCCCCCATGCACGGGAGAACCTGTGGCTCAACCGGCAGGTTGCCTGGAGCGCAGGGGCAAATCTCCGCCCATTTCGATGGGAGCTGCAGTGGGAGCGTTTGCCAAGCCTGCGCCTGGAGCTGTGCAATCTCGGGGCGCAGACCGCCCCTGCCGGCGCCACCGTGCGCATCGTCAGCCTTGATAGCCTCGTTCACCTCAGCGATTCACCAATCCTGCTGCCCGAACTGCTGCCAGCACAGTGCACCGTTGCTACCTGGTCACTGGAATTTGCTCCCGAATGCCCCAATGGCACACCGCTACGCCTGGAAGTCCAATTGGTGCAAGAGGGTGTCCTGCGCCGCGATACGCTCCACCTGTGGGGAGGACGCCCAATTGTGCACACACTCTTTGCGCAGCCCGCAGACTCGGTCTACTGGGACCTCCGGGACTGGGCGCTGGCGTACGACTCCACCCTGGGGCAATGGGCGCTGACGGATAGCCCCGCCGGGGCGTATCCGGATTCAGCAACACTGGTGCTGCAGCTGCGCCAGCCTATCACCATCAGTCCAAAGAGCACGGCGGTTCTGGAGTTCTGGACGCGCTGGAGCTTGGAAGCCCGCTTCGATTTCGCCGTTGTGGAGTTCTCCACCGATGGTGGTGCACGCTGGCAGCCCGTCCGAACCGAGCGCATGCGCCCTGCCTCCGGGATTGCTTCCAGCCGCCAGGAGAGCGACTATGGCTTCGATGGCAACTTCCCACTGTGGATTCCGCAGCGGGCGGTGCTCGCCGGCGTTGCTGGAAAGCCGCTTCTGCTCCGCTTCCGACTGCTAAGCGACGTTTCGGGGAGCTTCGACGGTATCTGGCTGACCCGAATCCGGATATGGGAGTTCAGTGATACAACCCTCCCCGTGCTGGAAGCCGCCGAGAAGCCGACGCCTCGGCTCCTGCCGCACCCGCTCCGGCGCGGCGAATACGCCACTATCGAGCTCGGAGAGCTGGGGCACGGCACAGTGCTACTGGAACTGGTCTCCCTGCACGGCGTCCAGATCTGGCAGGCGCTTGTGCACGGGACCGAAGGCTTTGCCTCCTTCCACCTGCCGCACGAGGTTGCCCCAGGGCTTTACCAGCTTCGACTCCGCTCCGGGCTGGGCTCCCGAAGCCTTCCGTGCATCGTGCTATAGCGGGCGCACGGCGATCGCTTCAATCTCCACCAGCGCCCCGCGCGGAAGTGCAGAGACCTCTACCGTCGTTCGCGCCGGAGGGGCGGCACCGAAGAACTCGGCGTAGACCTCATTCATTGCGGCGAAGTCCTGCATCGAACGCAAGAAGACCGTTGTCTTGACCACGTGTGCCAGATCCGAGCCCGCCGCTTCCAGAATTGCCCGCAGGTTCTCCAACGCCTGCCGCGTTTGCGCCCGCACGTCTGCGGCGACGAGCTCTCCGCTTGTGGTGATCCCGATCTGCCCGGAAACGAACACCAGCGTTCCGCTGACGGCAACAGCATGCACGTACGGACCAATCGGCTGTGGAGCCCGCGTTGCAATGATGCTCTCGCGCATTGCTACGGTGGAGCTGAACTGACATACTCTGCAACCAGCCATGCCGCTCCCAGCGCTCCCGCCCAGCTCCCAAACTGCGCTCTCCGAATCTGGATCGCCGGAGCAAGCGGGGGAAGCGCCCGTTCATGGACAACGCGCGCGACCAGCTCCGGCAACTGCGGGATGGCTTCCACGATCCCGCCGCCGAGCACCACCACCTGCAGCCCCAGCAGCGCCAATGCTGAGGCAATCCCAATACCGAGCACCCAGCTATACCACACCAGGCACTCCTGGGCAGCCTCATCACCGGCGTGGTAGGCGCGCACGAGCGCATCGAGCGTAATCGGCTGTGCAAAGAGCTCCGAATGCGGATACCGCCGCACCACTGACGCGGCGCAGCGCAGCAGTGCACTCATGCCGGTGTACTCCTCGAGCACCCCAATCCGATAGGGCGGCAGCCCCGTAATGCCGGTCGCTGTAATGTCCACCACCATGTGCCCAATCTCGCCGGCAGCGCCATCCACGCCACGCCACACTCGCCGTTCCAAAACGAGTGCTCCGCCAACCCCGGTCCCCAGGGTCACGTACAGGAAGCTCTCCACGTCACGAGCAGCTCCGTACAGCGCCTCTGCCCAGGCAGCAACGTTGGCATCGTTGTCCAGCAACACTGGGCAGCGGAGCTGCTCCTTGAGCCCCTGCTGCAGTGGGAAGCTCCGCAGTCGCGGCAAATTGGGCGCAAGCAGCAGCTCGCCCCTTCGGTTGACGATGCCGGCGATGCCGATCCCCACCCCAGCAAAGCGCTCCACGTGCAGCGCCTGCAATTCCCCGACAAGCCAGGCGAGAAATTCCTGCGGGGATGCCCCAACCGGGGTTTCCACAACCCGCTGACGCACCGGCTGCTGCGAGCCAGGTGGTAGCACCACGAGCTTCGTTCGGCTGGCACCGATATCAACGCCCACGAGCATCGAGCACCGCTGTGGTCTCGCTTACCACGTACAGCGTCTCCCCAGGGCGCACCATGCCGTAGCGTTCGCGTGCAAGGCGCTCGATCTCCGCTGCCGGACGCGTCCGCAGCCGATAGAGGAGCTGCCGCAGAGAGTCCACCTCCGCCTGCAGGCGCTCGTAGTGCTGCTGCTGTGCCCGGTAGCGCTGCTCAATCCTCCAGCGTGTGAGCACCCCGTAGCGCGAGAAGAGCGCAAACAGCAGCGCTACGAGCACGGCGCCGAGCAGCACCCAGCGCCGGCGCCAATGCCGGAATTTGCCGGCAGAGGGCATGGGCTACCGAGCCCACTGGGCAAGGAAGTCCACAAAAGCATCCATCTGCTCGCGCGTACGGCGTTCCGTGAGGGCAACGAGCAAGCCCTCCAGCCGCGCCCCAACCCGTCGGGTGGGCACCCCCGCCAAGAAGCCGCGTTCAATCCCGCGCCGCACAATCTCCTCTGGTTCGATCGGCGTGCGCACCAGAAACTCGCGGAAGAAGGGCTTGCCAATGGGGAGTTCATACCCGGGCAACTCCGCGATGCGCTCGGCCAGGTAATGCGCGCGTTGCAGGCACTGGCGCGCCAGTTCCCCGATACCCTGTTTGCCCAACCAGGCAAGATAGACGGTTGCCGCGAGCATCATCAAGCCCTGGTTGGTGCAGATGTTGGAGGTTGCACGCTCGCGTTTGATCTGCTGCTCCCGCGTCTGCAGCACCAACACAAATCCACGCCGACCCTCTGCATCCTCCGTTGCCCCGGCGATGCGCCCTGGCATGAGGCGAATCCATTGCCGCCGAGCAGCAAAGAGTCCCAGGTACGGTCCCCCCAGGCTCAGCGGGATGCCCAAGGGCTGCCCCTCTCCGACGACAACGTCCGCACCGTAGGCTCCCGGCGGCTGTAGCAGCCCCAGCGAGATCGGGTCCACTACAACCACAAAGAGCGCCCCGACGCGGTGCGCCAACTCCCCAGCAGGTGCAACATTGTCCACCGTGCCGTAGAAATTCGGCTGCTGGACGACCACTGCTGCCGTATCCTCCCGAACCTGTGCCTCGAGCTCCTCGTACGGGATGGTCCCATCCTCGGCGATAAAGCTTTCGATGGAGATTCCCCGACCGGCACACACGGTCTGCGCCACGCGCCGGTAGTGCGGATGCACCTCTCCGGCAACGATGATACGCTTGCGTCCGGTGGCAGCAGCTGCCAGGAAGCACGCCTCGGCAAGTGCTCCGCCACCATCGTAGAGGGAAGCATTGGCAACATCCATGCCTGTGAGCTCGCACAGCATGGACTGGAACTCGTAGATGCTCTGCAGTGTCCCCTGCGCAACCTCAGCCTGATAGGGCGTATAGGCGGTCTGGAATTCCCCGCGCGAAATCAACGCCTTGACCACTGCGGGGACGTAATGGTCGTACGCCCCTGCGCCCATGAAGCAGATGTGCGTATGCGCACCGGCATTGCGTGCGGCGAGCTCTCGGAGTAGCTCGTAGGTCTGGGCCTCTGAGAGCTGTGGCGGTAGAGGCAGCGGCTCGCGCAGACGAAGATGCTCTGGAATCGCTTCGAGGAGCTCCTCGATGGATTCCACCCCGATGTGGCGGAGCATTTGCTGCCGGTCCTCGTCGGTCAAGGGCAAAAAGGGATGGCTCATTCGGCCCAAGCGCGGCAGTACAACCGACACAAAATTACGCCCCCGCTCCAAGCCCTTGAGCCGGCGCGCTACCTGGGCTTTCGTAAGTTTGCATGAAGCTGCAAGTTGCTCAACTGCTGCACCGTCCATGGAGGTGCACAACCTGCGCATCGTCTTCAGCCCAACCGTCTACGAGAATCGCCCACGCCAGCCGCACGAGTTTGCCGAAATCGCCCGCGAAATCCGGCGCGACATCATCAAGATGCTGGTGCTGGCAGGCTCCGGGCACAGCGGAGGTCCATTGGGCACTGCTGACATCCACGCCGTACTCTTCTTCGGCGGCTTCATGCGCTATCGCCCACAGGAGCCGTGGTGGTCCGGGCGCGATCGGTACGTGCTCAGCGCCGGGCACCTCTGTCCGGTGCTGTATTCGACCTTGGCGCGGGCGGGATTCTTCCCCATCGAGGAGCTGCGCACGCTACGCAAGTACGGCAGCCGCCTCCAGGGGCATCCCGGGCGCGATATGGGCTTGCCCGGCATCGAAACCTCCACTGCATCGCTGGGGCAGGGCATCTCCATCGCCGTCGGGATGGCGCTCAGCGATAAGTGGCTGGACAAGAACGACCGGCGCGTCTTCTCCCTCACCGGCGATGGCGAGCTCCAGGAGGGCTCGGTCTGGGAAGCCGCTATGGCTGCTGCACACTACCGGCTGGATAACCTGTGCTGGATTGTGGACAACAACGACTGCCAAATCGACGGTCGGGTCCACGACGTCATGAGCATCTACCCGCTGGACAAGAAGTTCGAGGCATTCGGCTTCGAGGTGCTCGAGTGCGATGGGCACGACTACGCCCAACTCGCTGCCTGCTTTGAGCAGTTCCTGGAGAACCACCGCCGCGGCATCGGTAAGCCGACCGTCATCATCGCCCACACGAAGATGGGCAAGGGCGTCTCCTTCATGGAGGACGACTACCGCTGGCACGGCAAACCTCCCACGCCTGAACAAGCACTTCGGGCATTGCAGGAGTTGGAGGATCCCTACATCGCCGTCGTCGAACCCAGTGAGGCAACATGAGTCGGTGGCTCCTCTGCATCGGCACCGCCGTCCTGCTGGGATGTGCGCGTCCGGAGAGTCCGGCATCGGGTTCGGTTGCCCCTGCTGCAGAGCAACCTGCGGCTGCAGCGCCGGTCTTGGGTACGCCGCCTCCGGCATCTGTTCCCTCCAGTAGCACACTCTCGGCGGTGCCCGCGGAGACGTTGGCAATCCTGCTGCCGACCACACTGCCAGAAGTCCGAGAGGTCTTCCCTGCAACCTTCGGGCGCCGGGTCCGTGAGCCCGAAGGCGCTATCACCACGGCAACACGGGAGTTCCGCTTCTCCAACGGAGGTTACCTCTGGCTGAGCGTGAGCGACCTTGCGGAGGTCCCCACCGAGCTGCAGCAGGAGCAGCGCCATCTCCAGGCGCCGGGGAAGGACTACCCCGCGCAGGTGCTGGAGTTTGTGCGTCTGCCCTCGGGGAGTGGCTACGTGCTCTGGGACCAGACCACGCGCAACGGGAAGCTCCGTGCGCTGCTCTACGGGCGCTTCCTAATCCACGGGGAGGGTGGGCGACTGCCGCAAGCGCTCTCCTGGGCGCGCCTGCTGGACTATCTCCCACAGGAGCGCTACAGCCGATTTGCTCGCCCGTCCAACAATCCATGAGCGGAGACCATGCCGGAGTTTCGGCTCCTGGGCAAGAAACCAACTCGCCAAGGCTTCGGGGAAGGGCTGGTCGTGCTCGGTGAACGCTACGACAATGTCGTCGTGCTCGGTGGGGACATCACCGAATCGGTCATGACCTCGCTCTTCCGCGACCGATTCCCCGATCGCTTCTTCTCCATCGGGGTTGCCGAGCAAAACGCCACAACGATCGCCGTCGGATTAGCCCTTTCGGGCAAGATTCCCTTCTTTGCCAGCTACGGCGCTTTCTGCGCCTTCCGCAATGCCGACCAGCTCAGAATCTCGGTCTGCTACAACGAGGTCAACGTGAAGATCGGCGGAGGGCATGCCGGCGTGAGCGTCGGTCCGGATGGCGCAACGCATCAGGCATTGGAGGAGATCGCCATCATCCGGACCCTTCCCAAGATGACCTTGGTGGTCCCGTGCGACTACACGGAGACCAAGAAAGCTACCATCGCCATCGGCGAGATGTGGGGTCCGGCGTACGTTCGCTTCGGGCGTGCTGCTGTTCCCTGGTTCACCACGGAGGAGACGCCCTTCCAGCTCGGGCGGGCGGAGATCTTCCGCGAGGGCGACGATGTTGCCATCATCGCCTGCGGGGCTATGGTCTGGGAGGCGCTCCTGGCAGCAGATATGCTTGCCAAGCGCGGCATCCAGGCACGTGTCATCAACAACCACACCATCAAGCCGATGGACATCGAAACCATCGTTGCCGCCGCCCGCGAGTGCGGGGCAATCGTGACCGCCGAGGAGCATCAGATCCACGGAGGCATGGGCAGCGCCGTTGCCGAAGTTGTGGCGAAGAACTACCCCGTCCCAATTGAGTTCGTGGGCATTCGCGATACCTTCGGCGGCAGCGGCGAGCCGGAGGAGCTCATGGAGAAGTTCGGTGTCACCTGGCGCGAAATCTACGCCGCTGCGTTGGTTGCCATCGAGCGCCGCGACCGTGGTAGCACGGGTCTTCGCCGGGTCATTGACGTTCCGACGTATACCCCAATCGATGGGCAGCCGTAGAGTGCCTGCTTCAACCCAAGACAACTGAGCCCCTGATTCCCTGATGCATTCGGCATTTCTGTCCCAATTGGTGCTTGTGCTGGGGGTGGCGTTTGCCATCATCGCGCTGTTTGAGCGGCTGCGCCTTCCCCCTGCGCTGGGCTTGCTCATCGCTGGCGTCGTGCTCGGACCCTCCACCCTCGGTGCCATTGGCGACCCGGAAGGCATTCGCCTCCTGGGTGAACTTGGGGTAATCTTGCTGCTGTTCGCTATCGGGCTGGAGTTCTCGCCCAAAGAGCTGTGGCTGCTGCGCTATCCCGCGCTGCTCGGTGGCTCATTCCAAATCCTGTCCACCATCGCCGTGGCTGCTCTCATCTGGCACGGAGTTGCCGATGCATCCATGCCGGAAGCTTTAAGTGTTGGCTTTATCGTCAGCCTCAGCAGCACCGCCCTGGGGTTGCAACTCTTGAGCAAGCAGGGTGAGCTCTCCACCGTGCACGGAAGAGCTGCCATGGGAGTGCTGCTGTTTCAGGACTTGGCAATTGGTCCACTCGTCCTTGCAACGGAGACCCTGGGGAGCAATGTGCACTCCGGGAGCGCCATAGCCTTTGCCGTACGAGTTGGCACAGTTCTCTCTGGAGCAGCATTCCTTTTCACGATCGTTCGATGGGGGGTTCCGCTGCTCCTGCGCGGCTTGCGCCTTCCGAGTTCGCGCGAGCTTGTCGTACTCCTGGCGCTTTCCTTGGGCATCGGTTCGGCGGTGTTGAGCGAGCAGTTGAACATCCCCACGGGCTTGGGGGCATTTCTTGTGGGCTTGGCGCTCTCCGGCATCCGCGAGCGGTACCACCTGACCTTTGCCATCGAGCCCTTCCGCGACGCCTTTGCGGCGGTATTCTTCCTGACGGTGGGGCTTTCGCTCTCGGCTTCGCTGTGGCAGATATGGGCAAGCATAGCACTGCTTGCCATTGCCATCGCTCTGGGGAAGGGGCTCCTCATCGCAATGCTCTTCCTCCTACTGCGGTACCCGCTGCGGACGGCGCTCTTGACAGCGGTGCTGCTGTCCAATATCGGGGAGTTCTCCTTCGTACTTGTGACCATCGGCAGCAGGGCTGAGCTCCTCTCGGCAGCGACAACGCAGCAGCTTCTGGGAGCGCTCGTGCTGAGCATGATGCTGACGCCTGTGCTCTATAGCATCGCAGAACGCTTCGCGCCGTCTGCGAGCTCGACGGCAGCGGGGCTCCCCGCCAGTGATGTCGTGGTCATCGGCTACGGAGTGAGCGGGCAGAACGTGTGCGAAGTCCTTCGCTCGGCGGGGATCTCCTTCGCCGTCATGGAGCTCAACCCCAGGACCGTTGCCGAGCTGCGTGCACGGGGGGAACGCGTCATCCAGGGCGACTGCACCGACGAGCGCGCACTGCGCCGAGCCGGAGTAGACCAAGCGCGCGTGATAGTGCTTACCATCTCGGATACGCTGCGCCTACCCCAAGCCGTTGCCGTTGCCCGAACGGTAGCACCGGAGGCGTTCATCATCGTGCGCACCCGCTTTGTGGCGCAGATCGAGCCACTCTACGACGCGGGCGCCTCCGCCGTGGTTGCCGAGGAGTTCGAAGCCTCCCTGCACATCATCGCTATCCTGATGCGGCAACTGGGGATGCCGGAGGAGTCCATTGCAGAGATTCAGGAGCGCTTCCGCTCCGAGCACTACCAGCGGTTCCACTACGGAGCTGTGCAGGAATGAATCCACTGCCTGCCAACGTTGTGGACTACCTGGAGCGGGCACCTCGGCTGGAGCTCTCCGACCCGCTCTTGCACAAGCTCGGCAAGCTCGCTGACGAAGAGGGCATCGGGCTCTTCGTCGTCGGAGGCTACGTGCGCGACCTCCTCCTCGGGAGCGCCCGCAAGGATATGGACTTCACCGTCATCGGCGACGCCATTGCCTTTGCCCGGCGGGTGGCACGCCGCTTCCGTTCAAAAGCTGTTGTCTACGAACGCTTCCGCACGGCATTGGTGCCCATCGGCGAGTACCGCTGCGAATTCGTCGGCACCCGAACGGAGGTCTACGAAGAGCACTCCCGCAAGCCAATTGTGCAGGAGGGCACCCTCTGGGACGATTTGCGCCGGCGCGATTTCACCATCAACGCAATGGCGCTTGCGCTCAATCAGCCGTACTGGGGTGCTCTCATTGACCTCTTCGGCGGTCTGCAGGACCTCCATCAGCGCTACATCCGGACTCCACTGGACCCGTGGGTGACTTTCAACGAAGACCCGCTGCGGATGATGCGGGCAGCCCGTTTCGTGGCAGCGCTCGATGGAACGCTTGCCGAGGATGCCCGCCAGGCAATGACCCGCCTGGCGTCGCGCATCCAAATCGTCTCGCAGGAGCGCGTCACCGAAGAACTGCTCAAGCTCCTCTCTACTCCGCACCCGGGCAAGGGGCTGCTCCTGCTCTACCAATGCGGGCTTCTCAAGTTCATCTTCCCCGAGCTGCATCAACTGGCAGGCGTGGAGCTTGTGCGCCAGGGTCCATACGCCTACGGACACAAAGATGTTCTGCGCCACACGCTGCAGGTGCTCGACAACGTTGCCGCGCGCTCCGAGAAGCTCTGGCTCCGGTTTGCCGCCCTGGTGCACGACATCGGCAAAGCCCGGACGAAGCGCTTCGTCGAGGGCGTTGGCTGGACCTTCCACGGGCACGAAGAGGTGGGCGCGCGCATGCTGGAGAGCATCTTCCGCCGAATGCGCCTGCCGATGTCCGAGCTCGCCTACGTGCAGACCTTGGTCCGCCTCCACCAGCGTCCGCAGGCACTCGTGGACGAAGGCGTCACCGACTCGGCTATCCGCCGCCTGATCGTTCAAGCTGGCGATGCACTGGAGGATCTGCTCCTGCTGTGCCGCGCCGATATCACAACGCGCAATCCAGAACTGGCACAGCGCTTCCTGGCAAACTACGACGCACTGGAACGGCGCATTCTGGAGGTGCAGGAACGCGACCGGCTGCGCGCCTTCCAATCCCCGGTGCGCGGAGAGGAGATCATGGAGCTGTGCGGGCTGCCGCCTTCGCCCGCAGTGGGCTACATCAAAAAAGCCCTCGAACGGGCAATTCTGGACGGGCTTGTCCCTAACGAGCACGACGCCGTCCGCGACTACCTGCTTCGCAACAAGGAGCGCCTCCTGGCAGAGGCGCTCGCCTACCAGGAGGAGCACTTCCGCCAGCGCAAAGTGGTGAACGCCTCACCCGAGGGAGCATCCGGATGAACGCGCACGCTGGGTTCCTGGCACTCCTGCTGCTGTGCGCCTGCCAGCGCGAGCAATGGGAGCTCCCCGCCGCGCTGGCTACCCCACAGCGGAACAGCAACTACAACACAGCAGCCGAACTCCCCCCGGGCATTCCCCTTCTGTTGCCTCTGAATGCAGCCGACACAAGCGGGTGCGTCGTCCCGCCATTGGTGCTCTCCTCGCGCCGCTGGATTATAGCAACCTCCGAGGGCTCGCTCCTGTCGGTCTCCCCCACCCAGGTAGACTGGCTCTTCCGGCTTCCCGATGGTGCGATCGCCACCTCCCTTGCTGCCGATAGTGCCCGGGTGTATGCTTTGGCAACCGATGGCGTGCTCTACGCCCTCTCCCACGAGGGCAAACTGCGCTGGAGCACGGTTGCGTTTGCACCGTTGGATTCCGGCGCTGCCTATGCCCACCTCCTGCCCTTCGCCGATGGAGTCCTTGCAGCAAGCCTTGCTGGAGAGCTCCTCTGCTTCAGCGGCGATGGGCAATTGCGATGGAGCTCCAATCGAGCCGCCCCCATCGGACGGCTTCCTGCGGCGTTCGCAGAGGCAGTTGCATTCTCCAGCGGACCAGGCGTCCCTGGGGAAACCGATACACTGGTGCTGCTGGATGCCTCCACTGGGCAGCAGCGCTGGGCGCGCGCCCTCCCGTCGACAGCGATCTCGAGCGGACCCGTTGGGGGCGACCACTTCCTTGCCGTTGCTGGAATCCGCCACAATCCTGAGTCCTCGCCCGCCGCTGTGCTCCATGCATTCTCGCCCACGGGAGAGCTGCTGTGGTCCCAGCTTCTGCCGGCGCCGGCGCGCTTTCTCTCTGCCGCGGACTCGTTGCTCTACGTTGGCATCAGCAGCACAGGGGTGGGCAATCCTATCTCTGGCATCTTGTGCTTTTCGCGCCGAGGAGAGCAGCTCTGGAAGTTGTACCTGCAAGCGGAGCTTACAGCGCCACCGCTGGTCTTCCGCCAAGCGCTGTTGTGCTTTGCCCGCCAGGGCGAAGCGCTCGGAGCATATGTGCTCTCCCGCGAGGACGGCAGCCTTCGGGAAGTCCTTTCACTATCGGAGGCACCACCGCTACTGCTCACGCCTGCAGTGACCCCCGATGGAGAGGTGCTCCTGGGCTGGAGCCACCGGCTGGGACTCCTCCGCCTAAGCTACCACCCGTGGAAATGGCTCTTCCCGTGAGCCTCAATTGAACACGATCTGGCGGGCAACTTCGGCTGCGGCGTCATCGCCCACCAACAGGCGGATGAGCTCCAGCGCGAAGGCGATCGCCGTCCCAGCTCCGCGGCTGGTGAGGATATGCCCAGCGCGCACGACCGGCTCCGTCCGGTACAGATACGCCCGAAGCTGCTCTGCTACCGAAGGATGCGAGGTAACAGGAGTATCAGGCTCCAGAAGCCCATGGGCAGCCAAGATTGTGGGAGCGGCACAGATTGCACCGATATAAGCTCGCCGGCGATGCTGCGCCTGGAGAATTCTCTCCAGATGCGCATTCTGCAGCAGTGCCTCCGTTCCCCGAGTCCCTCCCGGCAGCACCACCGCGGCGAACTCCTCCTCTTCGGGAATCTCCTCCAGCAGCACATCGGGCACGATGCGCACCCCACGCGAGCACACCACCATTGGGCTCTCCCCGGCAACGACGACGGCAATCCCGGCGCGGCGCAGCAGGTCAATGATCGTCACTGCCTCCATCTCCTCAGTGCCGTTGGCTATCGGCACGAGCACTCGATTCTCCATGGCACCGACTACGTTGGTGTGACCTACAGGGTTTCGATGGAGAGCATGTTGGTCCGGGAGCGGCTCACAATTGGTCGACCGATGGTGATGAGGATGCGCTCTCGCGGCAGGAAGAAGCCGCGCTCCCGCAGCAGTCGCTTGACCTCCTCGATGGTCTCGTCGGTGGACCCCACGCGCTCGATGACCATCCCAACCGTTCCCCACAGCAGCCCGACCCGGCGCGCAACTTGGACGCTCTGGGTCACGGCGATGATCGGCACTGGTGGATAGCGCTTGGAGATCAGGCGCACCGTCTCGCCCGAAAGTGTCAGGGAGGCAATTCCGCCGACCCGCCGTTCGGCAGCGATCGCTGCCGCTGCTGCCGCAATGGCATCTGTGACGAGCTGCTCCGGTGCTCCGCTCTCCACGAGTGGTTGCACCACCTCTGGGTGCACCTTCAGCGCCTGCTCAGCCTCTTGGCAGATCGAGCGCATAGTCGCCACTGCCTCAACCGGATAGGCGCCCACAGAGGTCTCCGCGCTGAGCATGACCGCGTCGGTTCCATCCAGTACTGCGTTTGCAACATCGCTGGCTTCGGCGCGGGTCGGAACCGGGTTGTACACCATGCTCTCCAGCATCTGCGTTGCGGTGATCACCGGCTTGGCAGAGCGCCGAGCAAGCTCGATGAGCCGCTTCTGCACCAACGGCACCTGGACAGCGGGGATCTCAACCCCAAGGTCCCCTCGGGCAATCATGAGGGCATCGGAGACAGGGAGAATCTCGTCAATTCTCGCCAGGGCTTCCGGTCGCTCGATCTTTGCGATAACCCAGGCGTCGCTGCCTACTTGTCCAAGCGCTGTGCGCACAGCCTTGACATCCTCTGCTGAGCGCACAAACGACACGGCTACATACTCGCAGCCATGGGTAGCCGCAAAGCGGATGCCCTCGTAATCGCGCGCCGTCAGGCTTGGCAGCGAGATCGCCACCCCCGGCAGGTTGATACCCTTGCGCGAATGCAAGACCCCTCCAGCGACCACCACAGCTCGAACTGCTCTCCCCTCCTTGCCGCGGACCCGCAACCGCAGGCGCCCGTCATCAATGAGCACAGTATCCCCAGGCTTGACGTCTTCGGCTAATGTTGGGTATTCAACCGGAATGACCGGCACACCTCCCTTGTGCCGCAGTACTGTACGCCCTGCGGTGGAAGAATCCACCAGCAGCACCTCCTCCCCCGTGCGTAATTCGAGGAAGTTCCCCTCCAGCTCCCCTACCCGCAGCTTCGGTCCGGGGAGGTCCACAACGATCGGGAGATACACGCCCGTCCGTCGCTCCACCTCGCGGATCCACTCGACGTAGGTGGCGTGCACCTCAACGGACCCATGGGAGAAGTTTAGCCGAAAGGCATCAGCCCCTGCCAGCACCAGCTCCTCCAGCTTCTCCGGGGAAGAGACTGCCGGACCGATCGTGCAGAGGATCTTCGTCTTGTGGTACGGCAGCCCAACCCGAGGCTTGCGATGTTTGCTCATGAGCACCGCTTGCGCAACATCAGGCAAAAATACACAGACCCAAGCCGCTGCTCTGCCCTGTTTCCGACAGCAAGCCCGCTGCAGTTTGGTATTTTTGGCGTCTCTTCCATTGCGCTGACGCAGCAATGCTCGACCTGAGACTTATTCGCGAACGCCCAGAGGAGATTGCCGCACAGCTCCGCCGGCGCGGGGACTCCTACGACCTGGAGGAGCTGCTGCAGTTGGATTCCCGGCGGCGCGAACTCCTGCGCCAGATTGAGTCGCTCAGTCACCAGCGCAAGTCTGCGCAGAACGAAGTTGCCCGGCTCCGTCAGCAGGGGCAACCCTATGAAGAGCTGCTCGCCTCCCTCAAGGCGCTTGCCGAACAGCTCCGCTCCATGGAGGACGAACTCCAAGAGGTAGAGCGCCAGCTCAATGAGCGGCTCCTGCTGCTTCCCAACCTTCCGCATCCCAGCGTCCCCGATGGGGCAACAGAGGAGGCAAATGTGGAGGTCCGCCGCTGGGGTACCCCACAGCCGCAGGAGTTTCGGAAGGACCACCTCGAGATTGCCTCCCACCTGGGGTTGCTGGACTTTCCCCGCGCCGCAAAGGTCAGCGGAAGCGGCTTCGTGTTCTACACCGGAAAGGGAGCTCAACTGGAGCGGGCACTGCTCAACTTCATGCTCGATTTCCACATCCAGCGCCATGGGTACCAGGAGGTCTTCTCCCCCTTCCTGGTTACCCCCAAAGCAATGCAGGGGACCGGACAGCTCCCCAAGCTTCGGGAGGACATGTACTACATCGAGCACGACGACCTCTACCTCATCCCCACTGCTGAAGTCCCCTTGACAAACTACTACGCCGACGAGATCCTCCCTGCCGAGAAGCTCCCAATCAAGCTCTGCGGCTACTCTGCGTGCTTCCGCCGCGAAGCCGGAAGCTACGGGCGCGAGACCCGCGGGCTGGTCCGAATGCACCAATTCAACAAGGTCGAGTTGGTCAAATTCTGCCGCCCTGAGGAGTCGTACGAGGAGCTGGAGAAGCTGGTTGCCGAGGTAGAGGAGCTGCTCCAAGCCCTGGGGTTGGTCTACCGCGTTGTTGCACTCTGTGCCGGAGACTTAGGGTTTGCCAGCGCGAAGACCTACGACCTGGAGGTCTGGTCGCCCTGCCAGCAGCGGTGGTTGGAGGTTTCAAGCTGCTCTAACTTCGAGGATTTCCAAGCCCGGCGAGCTGGAATTCGATACCGTCCAGCCCCGGGTGAGAAGCCGCGCTTCGTTCACACGCTCAACGGGAGCGGTCTGGCAACCCCTCGCCTGATGGTTGCTCTGTTGGAGCAGTGCCAGACCCCCGACGGAGCCATCAGTATTCCTGAGCCGCTCCGCCCCTACTGCGGCTTCGACATCATCTGCTAAGCATACTCCTGTGAAATGTGGCGATGAGAGAGGCTGTGGAAATGTGGAAAACCGGATGCCGGCTCTACCTATACCGTTGGTGGACAACGGCTTGGGCGGTTCAGGTTCTGCTCGAGCACCGTGTGGAATTTGTGGGGATACGCCGGTGGAAAGTGCCTACGCGGGGAAGTGATGTGGACAACCCCCGCGTTTTCCACATGAATGTGGAAAACTTGGCGTGAGGATGTGGAAAAGCTTGTGGAAAACGCTGCGTGCCTACCCCCTCTGGGTCGTACTGCTTTGGGGAACTCTCGGATGTGCTGATGAGAGTCGGGGTAGAGAGGAGTCGCTGGAGCCCGAGTGGGATTCGCTGAAGGTGCTGACCGAACGGCGGCTCAAGGATGAGGCGTTTCGGAATGCTCCGGATTCCCCCATTCCGCTCCCGCAGCGGCGGCACTTCTCGGGGCTGTGCTACTACCCGCCGACGAGGGAGTACGTCCTTCTGGCGGTGCTGCAGCGCTTCCAGCGCCTGGACACCGTCGAGCTTGCTTCCACGCGCTCGGGGTATCGGCATCGGATGCTGCGGTATGGTCGCTTCCTCTTCCCCCTGGGGGATACGGTGCTGTCGTTGACGGTGTACAAGCCCCTGGAGGAAGGCGGGCTGCTGTTTGTTCCTTTCACTGACGCTACCACTGGGCGGGAGACCTACGCCGGGGGGCGGTATTTGGAGCTGCAAGAAGAGCCCGGGGAGGAGGAGTATGTGCTGGACTTCAACCGCGCCTTCAACCCCTACTGCGCCTACAACGAGGAGTACGCCTGCCCGGTAGTCCCGGCGGAGAATCAGCTCCCCATCCCCATTCGGGCAGGGGAAAGGATGTGCATCTCCGGGATCCGGCGATGAGAGCTGTTGTGTCGGTGCTGGTGCTACTTGCGGGGTGTGCGCTACTGATGCGGCATCCGGCGGGACCGTCGTGGGTGGCTGAGCTCTCGCCAGAGCCTGGGATTCCGCTATCGGAGGACCCCGTACGCTCGCCTGAGGAGGATGTCCTACTGTTCCTGCCGGAGGGATGGGTTACGCTGGAGCTGGGGGAGCTTGCACCCGCCGGCGTGGTAGCGACGGCAGTAAATCCGGAGTACACCCTCGGACTGGTACTGGTGTTCGTGCGTTCCGGCTCGCCGGGGCAGGTCGCTACGTACGACCTCCTGCAATTGGCGCAGGGGAGCTTCCAGCGCCGGCTCCGCCGGACCGGTGCCGGGGTGAGGCTGATTGGGGACTATCAATTGCTGCGAATCGGTCCCAGGACCTTTGTGACCTACCGCTTCGCCCAGGAGGATGTGGAGGCACGGGCAGCGGTGTTCGTTTCCTCGGCGGGGAACGTCTACGAGGTCGTGTTGCTCCCGCTGAAGCTGCGTCCAATCGAACCTCCGGCGCTGGAGGAGCAGGAGCGCCTGTTTACCGGAATTCTCCGAGCACTGCAGTACTGAGATGAAGCTCTCTGCCGACACGGAAGCAGTCGTAGCGTACCTGCAGGCGTATACGAACAACTCCCTGCGCAAGCCCGGCGACCTTGGGGTGATTCTGGAGCTCGCAGCGCAGCATGGCGCGGCGGAGTTTGCCAATGAGATCATCTTCGCTGGGGCTTCGCTGTGGCGAGTCTACCGAATCTGGAGGCGCCTTGCACCGGGGCAAGAGGGGTACCGGAGCGTGCAGGAGAGCTTTGCCGAAAGCGTTGCTGCACTCCGGCAGCTCCTGGAGCGCCTTCTCCCGTGGGCACCGGGGGAGGTTTGCCAGCGTTTCCAGGAGGTCTACCTGCTCATGACGCAGGGCGCGGTGCGGAACCTGGTGGATTTGGCGCACGACCTCTTCTGGCTCAAGCAGCTTCAAAACGACGCACGGCACGGTCGACTTCCCCCGCAGCCGTGATTGGGCTTTAGTTTTCGCCAGAGGTTGCCGATAACTCTGCCTGCAGGATGAGCCAACGGTGCAGGATGCACGTCCGCTGGGGTGGAGAGCTGCCACGGAGCCAGCCGTTCGGCGGGACGAGGACGCCTTCGCAGCAGGCAGAGCCCATAGGGGAGAACGCGTACGGGTTTGCTGCACTGCTACAGGCGATGCAGATGCTCCCGTACATCCTGCCCGCAGGGGAGGATGCTGCTCCTGTGGCTACGGCTTCTGCTCCACCGGCAGTGGCTCCCAATGGAGGCGCCGGAGTTGGGTTCCCACACCAAGCTGCAGGGATACCCCACAAGCCCGAATCTGGGCTCGGACAGGCACTCACGGACAGCCCCTTGGGGATTGTTCAGCCTGCGGTTCCTCAGGCGTCTGGTCCGGAGACCTCTCAAGCGAGCCCAATTGCTGAAGTGCTCGTGCCGGAAGGCGGGCAAGGGGAAGCGCAGGCGAGGTTCACAGGGTTTGCTCCACCGAGCGGAGCCGATGGGCTCCAAGGATTGCACGCGGGAGCATTTTCTGCTGTAGTCGCGGCGGGGGGTGCGGTAGGCTCAGAGCAGGGGAGTTCACCGACGCTGCAAGGAATAACCGGCACTTTGGAGACGCAACTTCGGGCGCTCTTTCTGCAGGAGCTCATGCGGAGCGCAGCGGCGGGGCGCGGCGAGCATCCTCCAGCGGTTGCGCACATGAGGGTGGAGCTACCTCAATGGGGCACTCTCGCCTTGTCGGTGGCGGTAGCGGAGGATTCCGTCCGAGTACAAGCGGAGACGGAATCCAGCGAGCTGGGGCGGACATTGGGTAGCAATGCTGCAGAGCTGGAGCGGATGCTTGCGGGACGGCAGCTTCGATTGGAGCTACTGGAGGTGCGAGTCCGCTCTTCGGAGATGGGTTTCTCCGGAGGATCTCTGCCTCATGGCAATTCCGATGCACGGGAGTACCAGGAGCGCCGTCGGTTTGTGTCCTCCTTCCAGTGGCACCGAGGCGCCGCTGCCGCAGCGCAGACAAGCCAAGATGTGACACCCTCCACGGGAGCAGTCAATGCCAGAGGTTGACGCGATTACGCCACACTCACCCCTGACCAGGGCTCTCCAGCCCCAGCGCACGGAGATGGGCAGGGATGCATTCCTGAAGCTACTGACGACGCAGCTCCGACTACAGAACCCTGTGCGCCCGTACGATGGGCAGGAGCTGGCAGCACAATTGGCGGTGTTTTCGCAATTGGAGCAGCTCCTCTCTATCCGGCAGCTAATGGAGCTGGAGGTGGGGCAACTCTCGGCGCTCATGGAGGGCATCGGGAGTGCTTCTGCACCAGCGCTGCTGGGCAGTACAGTACGGGCAGAAGCTAGAAAGCTCCTGCTGGATGTGCAGGGTTCGGTACGGATAGGCTGCGAAGTTCCCCAAGGTGCCACAGCAGTGCGGATGGAGGTCCTGGCACCCGATGGTCGGGTGCTGCGCTCTGTGGAGCGGCGTGGGGTGTCGGCGGGAGAGCAGTGGTTTGAATGGGATGGCACGGATGCGGCGGGGAATCGGCTCCCGGCGGGAGGGTACCGCATTCGGATCGTGGCAACGATGGAGACGGGTGGGGAGCGTGAGCTGAGCGCGTTTGTCGAAGGCGTCGTAGAAGCAGTCAGATTTACTGCCGATGGCGCCTATCTCCGGCTCGGCGGAGTTGAGGTTCCACTCTCGGCAGTTCTGGAGGTTCGTCGCCGGTGAATGTTCCACAGTTGCGGGTACACGCAATGGCGTTACTTCATTCGATGAACTCGGCGCAGTCGTCGCTTCGGGCGCATCAGCGCCGCTTGGCGGTCATCGCCGATAACATCGCCAACGTCAACACGATCGGCTACAAAGCATCGCGGGCACTGTTTGCCGAGGCACTGGCGCTGCGGTTTGGGCTGGGCAGCGCTCCGGGCATAGAGGTCGGCGGGACGAATCCGCTGCAGATCGGCAGCGGGGTCCGCTTCGCTGCGGTGGTTCGGGATCTGTCTCAGGGCACGCTCACATACACGGGGCGTCCCCTGGATGTGGCACTTCAGGGTGAGGGCTTCTTCGTAGTGCGAGCACAGGGGCAGATGTACTTCACGCGTGCCGGGAGCTTTGCGTTGGATGCCGCGGGGAATCTGGTGGAGAGCGCCTCGGGAGCGCTCGTGCAAGGGTACGTGGTGCAGACCGCTGGGGGACGCATCGTGCGTGATGCTTCTGGTAGGGCGGTGCTATCTCGCCAGTTGGGCACGATTCAGATCCCGCCGGGGCTGCAGTCTCCACCGCAGCAGACTGAACGGGTCCGGCTCAGCGGGAATTTGAGCACAAGCTTGGCAGAGGGGGAGTCCGTTGCCGTTAGCGCGGTCATCTACGACGTACGCGGAGGGACGCATGTACTGCGGCTGGAATTCCGCAAGACCGCAACACCGAACGAATTCGAGCTGAGCGTTACTCTGGACGGTTCGGCGGTGAACTTGCCTGCGGGGGCAAGCCCGGTGCAGTTCGCTGCCGATGGGACGCTCAACTCCCCGCTCACGATTGCCCTGGCAGGGAGCGAGCTCAACGCAGCCCTCGGCGGCGCGGAGCTCTTCGATGCCACGAAGTCGGTAACGGTGGAGCTCAGCTCTGCCAGCAACCCGCTTGCTGGGCTGACGCATTTTGCCGGGCAGAGTACCGTGCAGGTGGTCGAGCAGGATGGGTACGCCGCCGGTGAGCTGCTCGGCGTCAGTGTTGATGCTGCGGGCAGGCTCATCGGGAGCTTCAGCAACGGGCGGTCGGAGGTCCTGGCGCAGCTTGTGGTGGCAAAGTTCCCCAATCCGGAGGGGCTGCTGCGGCAGGGGGAGCATCTGTTCGCGCTATCGCCCAGTAGTGGTGCGCCGATCTTCGGCACGGCTGGCGAGAGCTTCCCCAGCGTCCAAGTCGTCGGAGGTGCACTGGAGGAATCGAATGTGGATTTGACCGAGGAGTTCAGCGACCTCATCGCCACGCAGCGGGCGTTTGAGGCAGCGGCGCGCACGATGAGCGTCAGCGACCAGATGCTGGTCGAGCTGCTGGCGTTGCGGCGTTAGCGATGGAGGGGACCGTAGATACTGGCAGCTCCGACGGCGATGAGGGCATCGTAGCCGCCGAAATCCGGCTCCAGGTAGTACACGAAGGCGAAGAAGGTGTGCCGTGCAGCGGTTGTATTGCCCTCCCATTCAGCGAAATCGAGTGCTTCGACCTGCCGTGTATCGGCGTTGAGCCGACCGGTGGCGTAGAGGTAGTTGTGGCGCCCGCGCCGCAGTAACTGCCGGAGCCGGTAGACGCCCTCCTGCTCATCCCAGGCAAGCTGCCACTGTGGCGAAGGGCACCAGTGGTTGAACGAGCCTACCAGGAAGAGCTCCTGCGCACTGGGCGGAGCACCTTCGGGGTCGAGAATGAACTCCACGGGGACGTAATCCTGCAGATGCGGAGGGAGGTGGGCGGAGCGGAGGGCGCCGTCGTCGGCGAACTCCCAGAAGTTGCCCCGGCGGCGCAGATCTGCCATGGGGAGCCGGATGGGCTGAGGGGCACCGGGGGGAAACTGTGCGGGGTTGCTCAGGTCCAACACTCGGTACTCGTTCTGCGCCGGGAGCTGCTCCACTCGGAAGAGCTTCCCTGCCGGGAGCATCCCGGAGATGCTGCTGCGGTAGCCCGTACTGTAGAGCTGACGCGTGTCGGCGATTCGGGCATCCTGGGTGACCACGTACGGCTCGCACCAGCGGTGGTTGCGGTAGAAGACCACCGTGTGGAGGCGGCGGTCCGTGCGGCGAGCCGAAAGGGGACGGACCCAGGCTTCCACGGTGACGGCAGCCGGACCAATACCGGGGGATGCCGCATAGAGGTCCGCGTACACGGTTACGCGGCACTCCGCTGCGGGCTTGACGGCAAAGAAGCGGGCTTCCGCCAATGGGGTCGTCGGGGCACGAGCATCGTAGAGGAGCACCTTCCAATTGCCCGCGTACGGCACAGAAAGCTGTGCATTGGGCAGCCGAAGCCGCCCTCGGTAGGTGTAGAAGCTCGAAGGGGCGGGAGCACTCTCCCAGGAGAAGAGCGTTGTGCCTGCAAGACCGAAGGCGAGGAAGACATTTTGGCTCTCCTGCCAATCCGGGCGGCAATGGACCAGCCGGGCCAGAAGCGCCGGCGGAAGCGGGCTTTCGACGTCGAGCTCCAGGGTTACAAACGGGTAGCCCGGCGTCTCCGATGGCGCTTCCTCGGAGGAAAGCTGGAGGATTGGAGGAGCGGTCTCATCCGTGCCACCGTAGATGCGCAGATCGCGCAGGAGCACTGGGGGCTCCTGCGCGAAGAGGGTCAGCACACAGAGGGCGGTTGCCGCTGTGGTGCTTGTGCGCATGCTCAGGGGCGTTCCGGCGAGCCGGGACGGAGCGGTGAGGGCGCCTCCGGCAGCGGCGAGTAGACAACCCCCACGCTGAAGTGCAGGGCATGAGCCCGCCAGGCAATGCCGGAGACGACGGGAGTGAGCCCAAACCACCCCGCCACCGTCGGCATGAGGCTGAAGAGGTTGCTGATGGGAAGCAGGTAGCGCGCCCCAACGGTGGCAAGGAGCGACACAGAGCTGGCGTTGGGGAGCTTCCCGCTGTAGTGATTGCGCGAGCGCGTACCCGTGTCCAGAAATCGCCCATAGGGCGGGTCTACAAGGAGCTCCTGCTGGGAGAATTCCGCCAGCACCGTCCACCCCGTGTGGATACCAGCCCGGAGTTGCAGAGCTGGCACCGAGCGGAACGGTGAGTATCCCAACAACAGCGTCACTCCGAGCGATGCCAGCCGGGCTTGAAGTTCGTGCTCTATCGTGCCAGCAATGGCACGCCCATCATCGGAGCTGAACACGGTTGCCTCGCGCTGGGTCAGCCGTGCATCCCGCCGGAGATAGCTCAGCTCTCCAAGGAGCCGGAGGCGGGGAGCAATCGGGAGTCCATCATAGGTCAGAGCAAGGCTCCATGCCGCTCCGCTTCCGGCTTCAAAGCCAGGGCAGCAGTTGGGGATGTCCGGCGATACGGTGCGGAAGTCCGCCGTATGCAGGTTCACCCCAGCGCCGATACTCACACCGGCGGCATACTGTCCCAGGGCTGTGGAGATGCCGCAGCAGAGCAGTCCGATGAACCGTCCCAGATGAGTCATGGCACGTAGTACAGGAGTGTTCGCACCTCTTGAGTCGGGGTTTGCAGCGCTACCACGTACACGCCCGCAGGGAGCCGTTCGGTATCCAGGAGGAGCTCGTAGTGACCAGGCTGGTGGAAGCCCTCGACGAGCCGCGCTGCCTCCGTGCCGTAGAGGCTCCACATACGGATGCGGATGTACCCGGGCTCGGGGATAGCGTAGTGCAGTGTCGGCGCGGATGTAGCGGGATTCGGCAGGATGCGGAGCTGCGGCGCTGGCGTTTCTGGGTCAAAGAGGCGGTCTCCGCCCTCTCGGCAGATCTCCACCCATAGGGTGTCCGGAGGCAAGGCGACGAAGGGGAAGGTGCGTGCGGCGTGGAACTGCAGGCTGTCCAGCAGGAGCGGGGTATGGTCCCTGTCGCCCAAGAGGACACGGAAAGGCAGCCCCGTTGCGAGCCGGAATTGAGCCGTCCCGGCAGGGAGGGCAGGAACTTGCAGCTCCAGCGGCAGAGTTCGCCAGCCCTGCTCGATGCTGCCCGAGGGCGTCGGAGCGAGCGGCTCCAGGACGCGCGCCCAGTAGCGTAGGCGTGCACTCAACCTCCCCGGTGGGAGAGCTTGCCCTGCAGGCAGCAGCAACAGCTCTAACTCCATACGCTCCCCTGGGGTGTAGCGTCGTCCTTGGGGGAGCCGGATTCCTACCGCAACCGGCTGGGTGCGTACCACGTAGTCGTACGGGTCGGATTCCGAAGAGCAGCCGTCGATGGTCACGCGCACACGGTAGCGCCCGCTGCCAGGGGGCACAAAGTACTGCTCCGTTGCTCCAGGGATAGGAGCCCCGGTGCTATCCAGCCATTGGTTCCCCACAGGAGAGCTGGAGACCAGGGTATCGCCGCGCTGGAGGATCTCCGGCTTTGGCGGGCGTGGGAGCACTACGACGGTGAGGCGCTCGGAGGCTGCCTCCCCGCATTCGTTGGATGCCTGAACCCAGTACGTCGCAGCCGTGCTGACGGTGAGCGTATCGGAGTCGTACGGCAGTGGGAGGCTATCCTGGTACCAGGTGTAGCGGACACCGCGGAGCCGTTCCCGCAGCACTAACTGCAGTGAGTCCCCTTCGCACAACCGCAGCGAACCCAGCGGCTGGATTACCGGCACCGGAGGGGGACTCAAAATCTCCACGACGACGGAGTCAGAAACGGCTTCTCCACAGGGCGTTAGCAGGCGGACTCGGTACACACCGGCTTGGCGCACGACGAGCACGTTCGTATCCGCTCCCACGGGAGCTCCGTTGCGGGTCCATTGATACTGGGCACCAGTGAAGGGCTCTGTCCAGAGCTCAAGGCTATCGCCCTCACACAGTCGAGGTGCGCCGCTGGCGTACAGGGGCGGAGTTGGTGGAGCATCCAACACGCGGATGACAACGCTATCGGGCGAGCGCACAGCGCCACATTCAGTGCGGACTTCAACCGTATACGTGCCCGATTCCCGGACGACGTAGACGGGAGCATTGGGTCCGACGGCTTGCCCGTCGCGATACCACTGGTACGTTGCGCCCGGTTGTTCAGCCGTGCGCAGGCGCGTGCTATCGCCGGCACACAGTACCGTTCCTCCTTCGACGGTAATCCGCGGCGGAAGTGGTCGAGGAATGACCTCGATACGGAGGCTATCGGAGCGAACAGCTCCGCAGGTGTTGACGATCTCCACGCCGTACCATCCCGATTGCCGCACGGCGATGCGCCAGGCGCGCTCATTGCGCAGGAAGAGTGTCCCATCACGGTACCAGCGGTATTCCATAATGGCGCTGTCGGCGCGGGTACGGAGCACAACGGAATCGCCCTGGCAGAAGCGCGTGGCACCCTCGGCAACCAACTCCGGAGGCGCCAGCGGTTCATCCACGAGGATGTGCACCGTATCGGGCGAGCTGATGCGACCGCAGAGGTTTGCCACCACCACGGTGTAGCTACCGCTTTGGAAGACGGTCAGGACGGGTGCGTTCTGCCCTATGGGGTCACCATTGCGGAGCCATTCGTAAGAGGTCTCCCCACCCTGATTGGCGGTGCGGAGGATGGCGGAATCTCCGCGGCAGAAGCGGCGTGCTCCCAGAACCTCGATTCGTGGGACGGCGGGTCTATTGGCAGTGGTGAGCACGATATCGCGTTGGGAGCGCACCTCTCCGCACGGGGTTTGTACGATGACGCTATAGCGCCCAGCTTGCCGGGCGATGAGCTGCGGTGAGTCGCTCCCGATGGGATTGCCGTTGAGCAGCCAGCGGTAGGTTGCCATCTCTTGCGGTTCAATGCGCAGGATAGCGCTGTCGCCGGGGCAGAGGACGGTGTCCGGCTCTACAGCTATCAACGGTGGTGTTGGGCGCGGCAGAATTGTAAAACTGTCACTGGGGATGCCAACGGTGGTGGGACGCGAACCCAGAACGCGGATCCGATAGCGCTTACTCGGAGAGATCGTATCCGGAATACGCCCGAGGATGACTCCGCTGCTCTGCCCGGCCAGAGAGCCGATGAGCGTGGAGGTGTTGAAGCTGCCAGTGGAATCCGAGAGCACGGCGGTGAAGACGTTGTCCGAGAAGAAGTAGCCCCGTACCTCGAAGCCAATGCTGATGGTGTCGCCAGGGCACAGCGGACCCGGGCGCAGGAGCCAGCAGCGGATGCTCTCCCATTCGAACCGCACGGCAACGCCGTCCATCCCGCCGCGAAGGACGGACTGGAAGGCATTCTGCAGCGGGAAATCCGAGCTTGTGGAGTAGCCCGCGGCGGTGAAGTTCCCTGCGCTGTCGGTGGCGATTCGGTAGAAGATATCGGCTCCAGAGCCGCCGTAGTAGCTCGACCACAGTTGGACGCCCACGTAGTTGAAAGCTGCCACAAAGGCATCTCCATTGCCGGCGTGGCGGTTCTGGAGCGGCTGGTTGAGCGGGAAGTTCGAGCTATTGGTAGAGCCGACCACAAGAATGCGGCGCTGCGGAGTGGTGGCGATGCCGCGAGCTTCATCCACGCCGTTGCCGCCGTAGAAGGTGCCCCAGAGGAGCCCTCCAACAGTATCCAGCGCCGTGATGAAGGCTTCCAGTGCGGCAACCCGACGCGACTGGAATGCATAGCGCATGGGGATGGAATCGCTGATCGAGCTGCCACACACATAGACCATGTTGCGTACGTCGGTGGCAACGCCGTAGCCGAAGTCCAGCCGATTGCCGCCGTAGTAGGTTGCCCACAGGCGCTGCCCGGAGCTGGAGAGCTTGAGCACGAAGGCATCCGAGAGTCCGCCGCCATAGGTCGGTTGCAGCGCATTCTGCACGGGGAAGTTCATGCTCGTGGTCATGCCGGTGGCGAGAACGGCACCGAGGCTATCGGCGGCGATTCCCCGAAGGTCCTCCTCGCCGCTGCCGCCGTAGTAGGTTGCCCACAGGCGCTGCCCGGCAGCGGAGAATTTCAGTATGAAGCCGTCTGTAGTACCACCTCCGTGACTGCTCTGGAGCGCGTTGAGCACGGGGAAATTGGTGCTGCTCGTTGTCCCACCGATGTAGATGCCACTGCGGTGGAAAGCAGCGTCATAGGCGGTTTCCTCGCCGCTGCCGCCGTAGTAGGTTGCCCACAGGCGTTGCCCGGAGCTGTTGAACCGCACGATGACGGCATCGGAGTAGCCCGAGAGCGTGCTCTGAAAGGCGTTTTGGACGGGGAAGTTCGGGCTCGTTGTGGTACCGACGACCACCACCTCCCCCGAGCCATCGCAGGCGATGCCGTAGGCGGCATCGCTGCTATCGCCGCCGTAGTAGGTTGCCCAAATCGGAGAGCCCGCTGCAGAGAGCTTGACCACGACGATGTCCGTTGCCAGGGTGTCGCGCAAATTGGGTTGGAAAGCGTTCAGCACGGGGAAGTCCGTGCTTACACTCCAGCCCGCCAGGTAGATGTTCCCGAGAGCGTCTGCGGCGACGGCGGTGAAGTCCTCCAGCTGGCTTCCACCGTAGAAGGTGGACCACGCCACACCGGGGTCAAAGACCAGCGGCAGGTGAGGAAGCGCTTCGGCAGCGCGAAAGCCCACGGTGTCGCCGTGGAGCTGATAGGCGGCTGCGAGAGTTCGATTGAGCTGGAATGCCACCGGAGGAAGCTCTCGCACCGTGCCCAGCGGAGTGTGCACCAGCAGGCTCCCATCGGACTGCAGTGAGAGCTGCTGTGCACCAACGTAGCGGAAGCGCACACGGGCAAGATCTTCGGCGCGGCGGCACAGCAGGTCGTACTTGAGCCCTTCGCTGCCCAGCCGCAGCCGGAGCGTCACGCCCGGGTAGAGCTCCTCGAGCTGCACCTCCTGGTAGGTGGTAACGTTCAACGCCGTGCGTCCCGGCAGGTAGTAGTGGCGCAGCATGGGATGTGCCCCCGATGCACGCACCCGGAAGAAGGGCTGTGCGGAGAGCCACTCCAGGTCGAGTCGGTAGCGGCGAGCACTGAGGCGGCGCCAGCGGTGTTCAGGGGGAAGCTCCTCGGGGAGCTCCACTACGGTGAACACGTAACTGATGCCTCGGGTGTGGACAAAGAGCTCCACCCCCGGCAGTTCAGCAACGAAGAGGATGTCTGGGCGAAGCTGCCCAGAGCGATCACGAATCTGACCTTGGTTCTCAATGAAGCCAGTCCCTGCTGAAACGCTTGCAACCGCAGCGATGGCAATCCCCAGCGGACGCAGCATGGCTCCTTCATGCTCTGTTGGCAGCGCAAAATACAGAAAGCTGCCCGATCCAAGCCGAAAGCTATCCCAATTGGGTCAGAAGCATTCCCGCCAGGATAGCTATCCCACCCAGCAAGAAAGGCAGCGTGGGGACGAACCCGAACAGCGGAATAGCAGCAATGGTTGTCAACACCGGCTGGAGTGTAGCGAAGACAGCAACCTTACTGGCTTCCAGCCGTTGCAGAACCACCACCCACAAAAGATAGCCGACACCCGAGGTGACCACGCCCATGTACAGCAGCTCCAGCACCAGTGAGGGGGAGAGCAGCTCCAGCCCTAACTCCGCACCCAACGCTGCCCACAGCGGGAGGTAGAGGATCCAGCCCAGCACCATACTGAGCGCCGTGGTCTTCAAAGCGCCCAACTGCACAGCAACGCGCTGGCTGAGAACAGTGTACAATGCCCATGCCCAGCTTGCCGACAGGAGAAGCCAATTCCCCAGCGTGGTGGGGCTGCTGGAAAGAGGTGTTTCCTCCCAGAGCACCAAAAGCACACCTCCTACGGCCAGGAGTATTCCAATGAGCTTCAGCGCGGTTATGCGTTCCTGGTGTAGCAGGCTGCTCAAGAGCAGGGTCCAAACCGGGGTCAGCGCGTACATCAGGGAGGCATTGGCAGCGGTGGACAAGCGCACCCCAGCCAGGAAGCACCACTGGTTGAGTGGTACAGCAAGCAGTCCCAGCACAAGCAGTAGCGCCGCTTTGCGCAAGGGGAGCCGATGTAGCATGCCAGTTCGGTGGTTCTGATACACTAACCACGCCGTGCTGCTGAGGGCGGCGATGAGGCTGCGCCAGAAGAGGCTCAGCTCCGGGCTCAACTGGCTCACCACGCGCTTGGCAACCAAATGGGTGCTGGAGCCGATGAGCTGCTGGAGCGTCAGCAGGAGGTAGTCTCCCACAGCTCCACGAGTTTTGAGTGTTGGGCTTCCCAGCATAGCTGCGTGGCGGCTTGGCGACAGCGCTTGTGGTATTGGTTCCACACCTCCGGTATGCGCAGGGTGCGGACGGCTCGGCGTAGCTCCTCGATGGAGAGTTCGGGGGAGAGCAGGACGCCGATCCGATGACGTTCGAAGAGCTGCTGCAGCGCGGGCAGGGCTGTGGCAATGGTGGGGATGCCCGCCATGCAGTACTCGAAGACCTTGTTCGGCAGTGCCAGCTCGTAGCTGCGGCTGATGGGTTCGATGAGTGCCAGCCCAATATCGGCCGAAGCGGTCCATTCCAGCAGCTCCTCGTAGGGACGCCAGCCCAGCCAAAACAGGCGTTGCGTGACGTTGAACTGCAGCGCCATCTGCTGCAGGACTGGGCGCAGAGGACCATCACCGAGGATGCACAGAACTGCCTCGGGAAGGCTGCACAAGAGCCGCAGCGCGGGAACAAGCCCACGTCCGGCGAATACGGCACCTTGGTAGAGCAGGACAACGGCGTTGGGAGGGATCCGCAGGGTCCGGCGCAGTAGATCCGTTCGGGGCGGCACCCGATATGGAGGGACGTTCAATAGGACCACCGGGGGAGCCGGCAGGTGGTAGTGCCGCTGTATCTCTTGGGCATCCAGCCAGCCGGAGACGATACAGCGGTGGGTACGCCGGATGTAGTGCGATTCGATCCACTGTAAGATCTTCTGTGCCAGTGGGCGTTTGTGCAGCGAAGCAAGCGCGAAGTAGATCTCACGCGAATCGTAGAACAAGCATGCCCGGCATCGGCGTGCCAGGTGCGCTGCGATTGGCAGCGAGTAAAGGTCCGCTGCCCAGTATGCCCGCGCCCGTAGATGGCGTTGTCGGAGCAGGTTCCACAGGATGAAGTACCCCCATTCCAGTACCATCCTGGGGAAGGCTGGACGCGGACGGAGCCGCGCTGCTATCCCTTGCTGCTGTAGCCGCTCGGCAACGGATGCATTCCCCCAGCCGCTGAGGCAGACCCGCTTACCCATGCGCGTCAGTGAGCGCGCGACGTTGAGCGTCCGGGCATCGTACTGCACCTCGGACATACTCAGGATACACACGTCCCAGGTGGGCGGCATCAGGCAAATCGGTAGTAGAACGTGCTGCGCAGAATGCCCCTACTGCCGAAGTGTTCCTTGAAGTCAATCAGGCTCAATGCTGGTGTCATCGGGTCGGGTGAGCGCGTATCCTGGGAGACGCCGATATCCACCCACTCATAGCCCTGCTCGGCTGCCCAGCGCACGATCTCGTACATGAGCAGGTAGACCGGGCGCAAGTGGCTGTACTCGTACAGCATCATGTTGTAAAAGCACAGCACCACCTTGGGGTTGCACAGGAACAGCAGTGATCCTGCAATTGCGGTGTCCCCGTGGTAGACCATGAGCAGGCGCAGGTGTTCAGGCACCAGCTCCCGCAGGCGGTGGAGGTCCTGCAGGGAGTGGGTCGGGGTTGCACCGTGGCGGGCTTTGTTACGCACCAGGATTTCGTAGAAGGTGTCGTAGTCCTGGGATTCGCGGACCTGCAGGAGTTGCGCACGCAGCAGCTTGCGGAGCTTTCGCCGGGTGTTTGCGCCGAAGTAGCTGAAGGGGTCGGTCCCGTGTTTGAGGTGGATTGCGTGCGAGATGTAGTGGTACTCAAAGCCGAAGCGGCGGTACAGCAGCGCGTACTCCAGGTTCTGCGAGTAGTTGCGGCTGTAGATGAAGGGGGCAGGGATAAGATAGAGCTCGCGCAGCCCGAAGCGGCGACCGTACTCCAACAGCGCGTCTACTATCTCCAGGGCAAGCGCAAAGGGGATGTCCTCGGTAACGATGCCGCCGTAGCTGGCACCGACAGGCGACCAAAGGACCCGCCCATCTTCGAGCAGTCCTCCCGGCATGACGCCGACCAGACGGTCCCCCTTCCAAAACAGCAGGTGGTGGAAGCGGAACTTGCCCGGCGGGTGGTAGTCGAGGAACTGCAGGCGGTGGAACATCGTGCCGTTGTTGGAGCGCGCAACGAGGGCTTCCCACTCATGGCGGAATTCGGGGCGATACGGCTCGACGCGCACTCTCATCGCTACGGCAGCCTTCCAGCACAATGCCGAAGATGCAAAACTACGTGGGCACGGCTGCTTTGGAGCGCTTAGCTCGGTTGCGGACTGGGCTGTTCCAGTGGCAGCTCGACGTAGACGGTTGTGCCTTTCCCCAAAGCGCTGCGGATGCGGACGTGACCGTGGTGGGCTTCAACCAAGCGCTTGACAATCCACAGCCCCAGCCCCGAACTGGGTTCGCCACCGGTGGGCTTGGAGCTGAGCCGTACTCCGCGCTGGAACGCTTGCCGGACGTCCTCCTCGCTCATGCCAAGCCCGTTGTCTTCGACCTCGATGTAGAGCTTGTCTTCACGGGCGTACGCGCGAACTACCACGGTTGCCCCCGGTTGAGAGTACTTGATGCCGTTGCTGACCAGGTTATCGAGCACTTCCTCCAGCCGTTGTGGATCGGCGGTGATGAGGGGGAGATCGGGTTCCACCTCTTGCAACAGCGCGATGGATTTGCGATCTGCCAACGGTTTGTTCTGCCGGCATACGGCAGCGATGAGCTCGGCGACATCAGTCGGTTGCAGGTCCAGCTGCAGTACCTTTGCCTCCAGTGCCAGGATGCGCGAGATCTCCTGCGACAGCTCCACAATGCGTGCCGAGGTGGCAACGATGTCGTTGATGATCTCCTGCTGCTCTTGGGCGCTGAGGTCATAGGAGCGCAGTAGCTCGACCAGCCCGCGGATAATCATGACGGGGTTCTTGATGTCGTGCAGCACCATGGCAAAGAGGGCGTCCTTTTGCTCCTGCAGTTGCTCGAGCTCCTCTTGCTTGGCGCGCAGCCGTTCGACCTGTTCGCGCAGGGAGCGGTTCTCCTCGCTCAGATGGCGGCTTCGGGCTTCCAAAGCACTGATCTGCCCGCGCAAGGCGCTCAGTTCGGCTTTGAGACGGCTGTTTTCTGCCAGTAGGCTGTCGTACATAGTGGAGGTGGCACTCGGTGGTGCACCGTCAGCCGGAGTGGGCACACGGGCACTTTTGCGGCGGATGCGCATGCGCAGCCAAAGCCATGTGCCCAGCAGCCCTACGGCGAGGATTCCGGCGGCAAGCAGTATCCACAGCAGTACGCCATCGCCGGCGAAGCGGGGCTGTGCAGCGGGCTTCTCCGTAGTCTGTTCCGGAGTAGGGGCTGCCGATGGGCGCAGCCAGCGCTGCTTCCACTGCTGCGCTCGTGCGGAATTGACCCAGAAGCGGAGCCGAACCGGTTCAGCATTCCAGCCTTCGGTGGGGGAGAATGCCCGCACGCTGAACTCGTATTCGCCCTCGGGCAGATTGGCGTAGAGGATGCTATCGGCACGCAAGGAACGTACCTGTAGGCGCTCACCAGAGCGCAGTTGGATCTCAAACAACGGTGGCGCAACTCCCTGTGGACACAGGCACGCGTAGGCAAACCCGATGGTGTCCGTTGAGGCAATAGTAAGGCTGTCCAAGCTCGAACTCTGCAAGGGGATGCCGTTGAGCGTGACCGCACGCAGCACGGTTTGTCGTTGCAGCGTCTGAGCGCTGAGGAGGCCGGCGCACAGGGCAATGCCGATCCAGATGCTCACTCCTCGACCCATGCGCGCTGCCGCCGCTGCCGTGGGAGGTACCGCTGGAAGATGCGCCGCCGGCGGAAGAGCTCCTCCAGACGTTGCCGCAGCTCGAAGAGATCGCCGTACGGGATGCAGCCGATGCCACGGCTGCGGCACCAGTCGACGAGCTCGCCACGGGCGAATACTACATCGGCAAAGAGCGCCGGGCAGAAGTCCGACATGCCATCCCCGACATAGATGACCGCTGCGCTCGGTGGAGCCCAACTCAGCAGTGCCGCCCGTTTACACGCCGCGCAGGGAGATGGCGCGGGGCAGTCAAGCTGACACCGCTGCTGTGCCCAAGGGAACTCTGGCTCGTAGCCCGAACCGGTCCAGCGGAGCAGATTGCACGCTATGGGGAGAGCTTCCATCCCGGCGGTGCGGAGCACGGGGAGGATGTAGGCATCGAATCCATCGCTGAGGATCGCCACACCGGCGCCGTGATGGAAGCAGCTCTCCACAAGCTCCCGTGCGTACGGACGCAGCCCAATCTCGCATGCAGCAGCGGCAAGCTCCTCCGGTGTTGCACCGAGCCTGCGGCATACCTCGCGGTAGTATTCCACTACGCCCAACTGCCCAGCGCGGACAGCCGGAAGCAGTTCGGCTGCGTTGCTATAGCGGCACAGCAGCGTATTGCCGATGTCTACCGGCGTGAGCGTGCCATCGAAGTCCAGGAAGACAACGGCACTGAGCTCTTCGGCAAAGGGATATGTGCCCGGCAGCTCAATCATACCGGTAGAAGCCCTGCTGGGTGTGACGTCCCAAGCGCTGGGCTCGGGCGTACTGCCGCAGCAGTACGCAGGCACGGTAGCGCTCCTGCCGGTACTCAGCGTAGAGGGCATCCAGGATTGCCAGCACGACCTCAAGCCCGATCTCATCGCCCCACTCCAGAACCCCCTTGGGGTAGCCCGTGCCCAGGCGCATTGCTGTGTCGATATCCTGCGGTGTTGCCGCGCGCTCCATCACGGCGAAAGCGCCTTCGTTGATGAGCATTGCCAGGATGCGTGGAATGACCAGCCCCACGCGGTCCTCCACAACCTCAACGGCGTAGCCGAGTGCGGCAAACAGCTCCTGGGCTTTGGGTAGGGCACCGGCGGGTGCGTTGAGTGCCGCCGCAATCTCCATCCGTTGCAGCGTCCGGAGAAGTCCGGGAAGTGCATCGAAGGCAACTACGTTGCTGCTCCCCAGGGTGTGGGCGAACGCGGTTGCGCTTTCGGTCAAGCCCGAGCGGAGCCAGAGCGCCTGTGGGAAGCGCTGCTGAAGCTGCTGCAGAAGCGCCCGGCGCTCAAAGGAGGGCTGAAGGGCGGTATCCACGAGAAACTCCACCGGATGCTCTGGCGCCGACGTTGTACCCACCAGCACCGGGCAGAGTCGGCGGAACTGCTCCAGCTCCTGCGACCACGGAACGGTCTCAGACTCCGGAAGCCACACAGAGACGGGAAGACCCCGAGAGCAGATTCGCTCAGCAAGCTCCAGTGCTGCACGCGGACGCTCCTGCGGCACGGCAAGGATGAGCAAACCCGTGTCCATGGCAATCGGCATCTGCAGAGAGCAAGCTGTGCGAAACTACGGTAATTTCGAGGCACGGTTGCACATTCGCTGCGCTGCATATGAGCACATCGGACGCTGCACGGAAAACCTTAGCCCAACGCATAGCGGTTGCGGTCGTGGGCATCCCCATCGTCGTGGCGATGGTGCTGCTGGGAGGATGGGTATGGGCAGGATTCGTTGCCCTGGTGGCACTGGGAGGAGCATGGGAGTACCGCGCCCTGGTTGCCCGCAAGGGGGTACGGGTGCAGCCGGAGGGAATCGGGCTGTTGGCGGTTGCCCTGCCGATACTGGCAGCCGCGTGGGCGAACTACTTTGCCGTGCTCGGAGTGGTAGTCCTTGTGGGGGTGCTTCTGGTGTGGGCATGGGAGCTTGCGCGCGGACCGGAGATGGCACTGCTCTCAACGGCGGCAACGCTTGCAGGGGCTCTGTACATTGGGGCTCCACTGGGCACGCTCGTTGCCCTGCGGGTGTGGGAACATGTGGTCGTTGCCGATGGAATCCCTGGGGCAGCCGTACTTGTGCTCCTGGCGGTGATTTGGCTGGCGGATACGGCAGCGTATGCGGTCGGGCGACGCTGGGGGCGACGTCCCCTTGCTCCGCGCAGTAGCCCCAAGAAGACTTGGGAGGGCGCGGTCGCATGCTGGGGTACGGCGACACTGGCGTTCCCGCTGCTGGGCAGCTTCGTCTTCACGGGGAGCCCACTTTGGGAGCTGCTCGGTGTGGGAACACTCATCGGGGTGGTGATGCAATTGGGCGACCTTGCGGAATCCCAGCTCAAGCGCGATGCCGGGGTCAAGGACAGCTCCGCTCTCCTGCCCGGACATGGGGGCATATTGGACCGCGTGGATAGCCTCCTCTTTGCAGCTCCGGTGCTGTGGGGATGGCTGGTGCTCCGGAGTGGAGTGCTGTAGCACCTTAGTGCGGCTCTTCTTCGTCTTTGTTCCTTGTAAAGAGCGGAGGCGGAGAATGTGGCGTATTGCCCTTGCAGCGTGTGCATGTGCAGTGACGGCGCTTGCACAGCCAGCAGCGCAGGTGGTCGGGACAATCCAAGACAGCAGCGGCTCCCCCGTTCCCGGAGCAACGGTGCAGGTTCGGGCACTCAACCGCGGAACAGTCGCCGATGTACAGGGACGGTTTCGCCTTGAGCTTCCGGCGGGAACACATGAACTGGAGGTGCGCGGCGTTGGGTATCGCCCCGAACGGCTGCAGGTGTCGCTTGCCCCGGGTGCGGTCGAGCGGCTCACCATTCGGCTGAACCCACAGGCGATCTTGCTGCGGGAGGTTCAGGTCGTCGGGGCACAGCCGGTGCAATCGCGCGAGGATCCCCGTCCTAGCGTGCTCTTTGTACAGCCTCGGACGGTCAAGTACCGCGCTGGAGCCGTCGAAGATCTCTTGCGCGCCCTCCAGACACTGCCTGGGATTACTGCCACAAGCGATTTTTCGTCTCAGCTGGTTATCCGCGGCTCTACGCCGGACCAGAACCTGATTCTCATCGACGGCTTCGAGGTATTCAACCCCTATCGGCTCTATGGGCTGGTCTCAATGTACAATCCGGAGACAATTGCCGATGTGCAGCTGTCCTTGGGGGGATTTCCGGCACGCTACGGGGACCGACTCTCGGCGGTGCTGGATGTCACTGTGCGTCAAGGGCAGCGGGAGCGCCCATTCAGCGGCATGCTTTCAGCAACACTTGTGAATGCCAATGTCGTCGTGGAGGGGCAACTTCCGTTCTGGCAGGGCTCGTACCTGCTGGCGTCGCGGCGGACCTACTACGACCTGATTGCCGGTCCGATTGTCCGCGCTGTCGGGTTGGTTGATGGGGATGTTGCGCTACCCAATTTTGGGGACCTCCAGCTCAAGCTCACGGTGGTGCCCAGCTCGACCCATCGGCTCGGCACGCTGTGGCTCTTGAATCGTGACAACACGGAGCTCGCCTCTGGAACACGGCGGCGGCGCCCCGATAGCGTGAGCCTGTTCGATGAGTCGTACAACACGCTTGCCGGATTTACGTGGGATTGGATGATCGCCCCGAATTGGAGCGCTCGGCTGCAGCTTTCGGCGTACAACAACCATGGCAGGAGCCGGTTCGGGGGAGAGGGTGGCAGCGAGCTCGTACTCGGCAGCCAGGATGTAACACTGGAAGATTTCCGCCGCCTCCAAGATTCCCTGCGGCAGTTGGGCATAGAAGTACCACGGCTGTTTTCGGTTGAGGGTGGAGGGGGCTTTGCGTTCCGCAAATACTCGCTGCTGTGGGAGCATGTGTTGACGGGTCTGCCGGCGCACCAACTCGAATTTGGAGCCGCAGTGGATTGGATCGATAACGAGGTCAGCTTTTCTCTCAAGCTCGACCCGCGTCTGGCGGCACTGCGCGAGAGCAATCCGCGCATCCCAAAGCTCCCTGAAAGCTACGCCGTCGGCACAGGGGCGCTCCGAACGGCGCTCTACGTGCAGGACCGTGTCCGGTTAGGTCGGTTCACACTGTTGCCCGGACTGCGGTGGGATTACTTTGGCTTCATCCGTCGGGGATACATCTCGCCTCGGATGGCACTGTCGTACATGCTGGACGAGGTGACCACGCTGCGCGGTGCATGGGGCATCTACTACCAGTCACCGGGCTATGAGAAGCTGTTCGACCGGCAGACCTTTCTGGACTTCACGCATCCGCGAGCTCGCCAGCTCCGAGCAGAGGCTGCAGCCCATTGGGTGGCGGGTGTGGAGCGGATGCTAACACCGGAGTGGCAGCTTCGGCTGGAGCTCTACTACAAGCGCTTCTGGGACCTCGTCGTGCAGGAGCGGCTTCCGGGTACCGTTTGGATTACACAGTTGCGAAGCCCCGAAGCGGATCCGCGAGATCCCCAAAGCTGGACGTCTCCGGTCCCTGTGCCCGGGGATTCTCTCACCATCATCCCGGTCAACGGTGCCACCGGTGATGCATACGGAATCGAGCTGCTGCTACAGAAGTTCTACCGTGAAGGGAGCCCTGTGTACGGCTGGGTATCCTACGCGCTCTCCTGGGCATATCGGCAGCAGGATGGGGTCCGCTATCCCTTCAACTACGACCGCCGCCACGTCTTCAACTTCGTTGCCGGGTGGCGCATCAACTCCTGGTTGGAGCTCAATGCGACCTGGACCTACGGGACCGGTTTCCCCTGGACTGCTCCCGTTGGCGTCAAGCCCAGAATTGTTGTGGAGCGCGATTCCACGGGGGCTCCCGTTGCCCGCATCGACACGGATTGGCGTGGGGTGGTCTTCCAAGCCGATCGTGGCGGATTGGACAATCTCAACCGTGCGCGCCTGCCGGATTATCACCGCTTGGACCTCCGGCTGACGGCGTATGCCGACTGGCTGGGCAAGGAGTGGAGCCTGTACCTGGACGTTGCCAACGTGTACAACCGCGCGAACGTGCTGGCAATCCAGTACCGCGTGGATCCACAGACGCTGGCGATCGAGAGCCGCCCCGTGCGCATGCTGCCGATTCTACCGACAATTGGGTTCACCGTGCGTCTGTAGGATAGCGGCGCTCCCCGCTGCTTGGGTCGAAGAGACAGAGCGGACCTGGGCGCAGTACGAGCGCGACGGTTTCCCCATACGCTGGCGGACGCAGCGGTGGTGAGAGCCGCACGAAGAGGCCCCCCTCTGCAGCCGGATGCTCAAGGGCAACGAGCGTCTCGTGCCCGGCGTACTCAACACTCTTGACCACAGCGTTGCCGATAGGGATGCCCTCTGGTACCTCTCCCAGAGCAAGGAGCTCTGCGCGGATGCCCAAGATCCACTGCGAGCCCTCCGGCAGCGGAAGCGGCAAGGGTGCCGCTGCTGCTCCGCCGAGCAGCAGGAGCTGCCCTTGCTGCACGATGCCGGAAAGAAGGTTCATCGGCGGGGAACCAATGAAGCGGGCAACGGTGAGGCTGTTGGGGAAGTAGTAGAGCTCCTCCGGCGGGGCAACCTGGAGCAGGCGCCCCTCGTGGAGGACTGCTACACGAGTGCCCAGGGAGAGCGCTTCGAGCTGGTCGTGGGTGACGTAGAGCGCGGTAATGCCGAGCTGGCGTTGAAGGGAGAGTAAATCCGCGCGCATCTGTGCCCGCAAGGGGGCGTCCACGTTGGAGAGCGGCTCATCGAAGAGGAAGACGCGGGGGGAGCGCACCAGCGCGCGCCCCAGGGCAACGCGCTGACGCTGCCCGCCGGAGAGCTCTCGAGGATAGCGGTCCAACACCGCTTCCAGCCCCAGCAGCGCTGCGATTTGGCGAACGCGTTCGGCGATCGCATGGCGTCGCCATCGTCGAATGCGCAGCGGGAAGGCAAGGTTCTCGAACACCGTCAGGTGCGGGTAGAGGGCGTAGTTCTGGAAGACCATGCCCACGTCGCGCTGCTGCGGCGGTAGCTCAGTGACACGCTCGGTGTTGAAGTAGATTTCACCGCTGCTGGGAGATTCCAATCCGGCAATCAGGCGCAGCAAGGTGCTTTTGCCACTGCCGGAAGCGCCGACGATGGTAAGGAACTCTCCAGGCTCCACCGTTAGCCACACCTCGTGCAGGGCGACTCGGTCGGGTGGGAAGCGTTTGCTCAGCCCGCACAGCCGCACCTGGGTCATCTTCAAGAGATGCTCTTGCGCAGGCGTGCCAACTGCTGGAACAGCTCGCGCTCCTGGGGCGTAAGGTTCCGCGGCAGTTCGACTTCGAGCCGGATGTACAAATCCCCCCGCTGCTGCGGGTTGTCATAATGCGGCATCCCCTGCCCGCGCAGCCGCAGCAGCGTGCCCGGCTGCGATTCCGGGGGGATACGCACCTGGAGTGTCTTCCCATCCAGTGTGCGCACAAAGGAGCTTCCCCCCAACAGCGCTGTGTAGAGGTCCACCGTGAGCTTGGTGTACAAATCGTTGCCCTTGCGCTCGAAGCGGTCGTGAGGAAGAACGCGGACGGTCAGGTACAAATCCCCAGGAGTTCCGCCCATATAGCCCGGGGCTCCTTGCCCGGGGATCTTGAGGACATGCCCGTCGGGGATGCCGGGGCGGATGCGGACCTCAATGGTGCGCTCCCCAACACGGAGCCGGCGCTGGGTTCCGCTGAAGGCTTCCTCGAGCGTAATCTCCACCGTCGCCGAGTAGTCCTCGCCGCGGATACCTGTCTGCGCCTGAGAGCGAGCACGGCGCCGCGTCGTGGTGGTATGCCCACCGAACCCACCGAAGATGCGCTCGAAGAACTCGGACATACCGCCGCTGAAGAGGTCCTCGAACTCGGAGAAGATGTCACTGGTGAAGTGAACGTGGCTGCCTGGAGAGGAGACCCAGGGACTCCAGTCAAAGTACTCTGGGCGTCCTCCGCGCCGCTGGAACTCGGTCCATTGGGCGTAGAGCCGATCGTATTTGGCGCGCTTTTCCGGATCGGTCAGCACTTCGTAAGCTTCGGCAATCTCCTTGAAGCGCTCCTCTGCTTCTTTGTTGCCGGGATTGCGGTCGGGATGGTATTGCATCGCCAGCTTGCGGTAGGCGCGCTTGATCTCATCGGTAGAGGCGCCGGGTGCAACACCCAAGATTTTGTAGTAGTCCTTGAACTCCATGCGGGCAGGTGGACGCGGCTTGATGGGACATATGGTTCGGGCAGCAGGGCAGACGAAGAGCCATTTCAGCCAATTGCAGCGATCCACTCCCGTACGGGAAGCAACTGGAGCCGCTCTCCGTCGAAGTAGCCCAGACGGGGGATATCCTCGACCCAGCCGCCGGGGTTGAGATACCAGCCCGCCCCGAGCGGTTTGAGTACTGGCAGGTGGCTGTGCCCGAGTACGACCACATCGAAGCCTTCGCGGAGCTTGCGCCGGGCGAACTCCTCCAGAGCGCTTGCCAGCGACTCCTGCGAAGCAGTGCTGTGTATGCGGCTGCGCTGCGATGCCCAGCGTGCAAGCCCAATGCCAAGGTCGGGGTGGAGCAAACGGTAGAGCGCCTGGGCATAGCGGTTGTGCAGCAGCGCCCGCAGTAGGAGGTAGCCCCAGTCCCCAGGGAGTTTCCCATCCCCGTGGGCAATGTAGAAGCGCTTCCCATACCAACACCGCTCGATGTCGCCCCGGTGCGGAGTGATACCCAGTTCCTCAGCAAAGAAGCGCCAATGCCCAAAGTCGTGGTTCCCCATGAGGTAGTCAATGCGCACACCCTGGCGCTGGAGCTGGTCCAGAGCGGCAATGACCTGCCAGAACTCCCGCGGAATGACCGTGCGGTAGTCGAACCAGTAGTCAAACAGGTCCCCCAGAATCACCGCGTGGGAGCAGCGGCGGGGCAGTGCGGCGAGCAGCTCCAGCAGGAGCTCGCAACGCCTGCGCTGTTCGGCGCCATTCCCGTTGCCCAGGTGGACATCGCCGAAGAAGCACACCATTGTGGCTATCTACGGGGAAGTGCATACTTTTGTGGGGAAAGGACGTCTGAGCCCGCTGGAATGTGCCGACAGCCGTAGGCGAGTACCATGAGTCCGGAAGAGGTGGTGCCCTATCGCGAGGAGTACGACCCGTACGAACGCCCCAGCTTCACCATCGGGGTGGAGGAGGAGTACATGGTCTTGGATCCGCACACGCTCGACCTGCGTTCCCACATTGGGATGGAGCTGCTCTCACGGGGACGTATGCTGTTGCATGAACACGTCAAGCCGGAGCTCCATGCCTCGATTGTGGAGATCGGTACAGGGGTGTGCCGCACCATCCAGGAGGTGCGCTTTGAGCTGACGAAGATCCGCTCCATCGTGGCGCATCTGGCGCGGCGGAACGGGCTGCTCATTGCTGCTGCCAGCACCCATCCCTTTGCCCGTTGGCAGGAGCAGGAGATCTACCCTGACGAGCGCTATCTGGGAATTGTCGAGGATATGCAAATCCTGGCGCGCTCGCTTCTCATCTTCGGCTTGCACATCCACATCGGCATTGAGAACCGCGAGACACAAATCCAGCTCATGAACGTGATGCGCTACTTCCTGCCGCATGTGCTGGCGATCTCGACCAATTCGCCCTTCTGGATGGGCATGAACACCGGGCTCAAGTCCTACCGCTCCAAGCTCTTTGAACGCTTCCCGCGGACGGCGCTACCGGACTTCTTCAGCAGTTGGGCGGAGTTTGAAAACTACGTCCGCTTGCTCATCCGCACCGGCTGCATTGACAACGGCAAGAAGATTTGGTGGGACATTCGCCCGCATCCGTTCTTCCCGACCCTGGAGATACGCATCTGCGACCTCCCCATGCGTATTGAGGAGACGGTGGCGATTGCAGCGCTGTGCCAGGCGATCGCGGCGAAGCTGTTCTCGCTCTACCAGAAGAACATGAGCTTCCGCGTCTACCGGCGCTCGCTCATCATGGAGAACAAATGGCGTGCAGTGCGCTACGGCATCGATGGCAAGCTCATCGACTTTGGTAAGCAGCGCGAGTTCCCGGCGCGCATGCTGATTCGGGAGTTGCTGGAGTTCGTGGACGATGTCGTCGACGAGCTGGGCTCGCGCAAGGAGATCGAGTACATCCACGAAATCCTGGAGATGGGCACAGGGGCAGACCGGCAGCTCCGCGTGTGGCGTGAAACAGGCTCGTTGGAGGCGGTCGTGCGCTACATCCATGAGGAGTCCACGCGTGGGCTGTTCCAGGATGTGACACCCTTCCTTGGGGAGCTGCAGCTGCCCCAAGAGCCAGTGTAGAGGTGCTTTTGAGGGTCTCAAGGCGATGGCACTGGTGCACGAGGCAGTGTGGCGTGAGCAGTTGCGACCGGAGGTGCTGGCACGGCTCCAATCGCTGGAGTTGCGGGCACGAGCTGTGGTAGAGGGCTTCTTAGTTGGGCTGCATCGGTCGCCCTTTCACGGCTACAGTGTTGAATTCGCCGAGCATCGCCAGTACCAACCCGGGGATGAGCCGCGCCTGATCGATTGGCGCGTATATGCACGCACGGAGCGCTTCTACGTCAAGCAGTTCGAGGAGGAGACCAATGTGCGTGTGATGCTGGTGCTCGATGGCAGCGCTTCGATGGGATTCCAGGGGCAGGGGGTGTGGGCAAAATGGGATTACGCTGCCGTCCTGACGGCAGCGCTTGGATATCTGCTGCTGCGGCAGAAGGATGCTGTCGGACTTCTGCTCTACGACACGCAGCCTCGGCTCTACCGTCCGCCCAGCGCCCGGTTCTCCTACTTCGGCGAGCTTGTGCAAGCATTGGAGCGGCATCGCCCCAGTGGGCAGACACAGAGCGCCGGTGCATTGGAGCTGGTTGCCGAGCGGCTGCGGCGGCGGAGCCTGGTGGTGGTCATCGGCGATTTCCTCGAGCCTGTGGAGCCACTGCTGCGCGCGGTGCGGCGTCTCCGTGGGCAGCATCACGAAGTGATACTGCTGCAGGTGCTCGATCCAGTGGAGCTCTCCTTTGCTTACGACAGTGCCGCAGAGTTCCGTGACGTGGAGACCGGCGAACGCCTGGCAACGCATCCCTACTTCATCCGCCGGGCGTACCAAGAGGCGGTCGCGGAGCATCAGCGGATGCTGCGGTACGGCTGTGCAGAGCACGGGGCGGATTTCGCGCTCTTGACCACCGAGACGCCCTTCGATCGGGCGTTGCTGCAGTATCTGTCGAAGCGCCGGCGAATACAGCAATGACGTCGCCTGCGGGGCTTCGAGCAGCCGAGTGGTACCGTGCCCTGCTGCGCAATGCAGTGCACGGCTGGCTGGTGTTAGAACCACAGCAGTGGCGCGTGGTGGAGTACTCAGAGCGCGCCGCAGAGCTACTGCAGCTTACGCCGGAGGAGGTGCAGCATACTGCTCTGCCAGAGTTCCGCCGAGTGTACCGATTGCTCCAGCGGGAGCCCGCCAGCGCAATACGCACAGAGCTCCATCTCAGCTTGCCCAACGGCGGGACGGTGACCCTTGAGGTCCGCGCGCGGCTCTTTGCCCATGAGCAACAGCATTACCTCTGGGTTGCCCTGCTGGAGGAGACCGATGCACAGCTCATCACCGAGCGGCTGGTGCTCACGGACAAACTCGCGCTGCTGGGGCAACTCCTTGCCGGAATTGTGCACGAGATTCGCAATCCCCTTTCGGCTATCCAGCTCAACCTGCAGCTTCTCCAGCAAGCCTTGCCGGAGAATTCCCCGGAACGCACCGCAGCGGAATTGGCATTGACCGGAGCACGCCGGATTGGGGAGCTGGTGGATTCCACGCTCTCCTTTGCTCGCAGTTCCGGACAGTGCATCTGCCGCCAGGATGTCCACGAACTCCTGGAGCAGGCGATCCAATTGCTGCAGACGCTGTTCTACCGCAAGAATATCCAGCTCCATCGGGACTATGCTCCGGAGCTTCCGCCCATCTACGCCGATGCTCGGCAGTTGCAGCAGGCGCTGGTTAATTTGTTGACCAATGCTGCAGAAGCAATTCCCGAGCATGGGACCGTCCGCTTGCGTACAGAGTTAGACACAGCGGAGACCCCCCCGATGGTTGTCATCACCATCGAAGACAATGGCGTGGGGATTGCTGCAGAGGACTTGGAGCGCATATTTGAGCCCTTCTTCACGCGCAAGCCCAATGGAACGGGGCTGGGGCTTCCAATTGCTCGCCGTATCATTGCACAACACCGTGGGCGGCTGCTTATTCAAAGCACCCCTGGTCTCGGCACCCGATGTATTGTCCGACTGCCTGTAGCGGGGAGAGAAGATGCAGCCGGAGACTCTTGCGCAGACGCGCGTGGCTAACTACACGCTCCTCATCATCGAGGACGACCCCACCGTGGGTGCCTCCCTGGAGAACTATCTCCAGTTGCGGTATCGTCGAGTGTACTGGATTCCAGATGCCCTAACGGCGCTGGCGGAGCTGCCTCGGCTGCGTCCGGACCTGGTGCTGCTGGACATCTTCCTGGGGGAGCGCAACGGGCTGGACGTGCTGGAGCAGCTCCGTACCGAGGGCTTCAAAGCTCCTGTGGTGGTCATCACCGCCTTCTCCGATGTCAAGATGGCGGTGCGTGCAATGAAGCTGGGGGCGGAGGATTTCATCGTCAAGCCCATAGACCTTGAACAGCTGGAGCTGATTCTGGAGCGCGCGCTGCGCAACTACGATCTGCGCCGCCACGCCCAACTGCTGGAGGAGCAGCTCCGGCTGGAGCATCCCTACGATATCGTTGCCGTCTCGGAAAGCCTCCGTTTGGCGCTCAGCCAGGCGAAGCTCTTTGCCCCCGTGGACACGACGGTGCTCATCACGGGCGAAACGGGCACGGGCAAGGAGCTGTTTGCGCGTTTCATTCACCGGAACTCCCCGCGCGCTTCTGGACCCTTTGTGGTGATCAACTGTGGGGCAATCCCGCGCGAACTTGCCGAAAGCGAGCTCTTCGGCTACGAGCGCGGTGCCTTCACCGGAGCCTTTGAAAAGCTCCACCCAGGCAAGTTTGAGCAGGCAGACCGTGGGACGCTGTTCCTGGACGAGATCTCGGAGCTGCCGCTGGAGCTGCAGGTCAAGCTGCTGCGAGTACTGCAGGAGCGCAGCTTCTACCGGTTGGGCGGGCGCGAGGAGGTGCACGTCGACGTCCGTGTCATTGCCGCAACCAACCGCGACCTGGAGCAGATGGTGCGTGAGGGCAAGTTCCGGGAGGACCTCTACTACCGGCTCAACGTTGCCGTCATCCACATTCCGCCACTGCGGGAGCGCCCAGAGGATATCCTGCCGCTGGCAACAGCGTTTGTCAACGAGTTCAATCGCCGCTTCAACAAGCGTATTACTGGGTTTACGCCGGAGGCGGTCGCCTTGCTGCTCTCATATCCATGGCGGGGAAATGTCCGGGAGCTGCGCAATGCAATCGAGCGGGCAGTCTTGCTCGAACAAGGCGAGGTCATCACCCACGAGAGCTTGGGCTTTCTTCGGGCGCGTGTCGAAGAGGCGGATTCCCCAAGGAAGGGATCACCATTGCCGACACTGGCAATGTTGCGGCTCCCTCCGGGACAACATCTATTGTGCCTTTCCGAAGAGGGAGCGCCGTACCACGCGGTGGTGAGCGACCTCTTCCGCCAAACTCTTGCACTGACGCAGGGGAATGTCTCGCGCGCAGCGCAACTATTGCAGCTCTCTCGGCAGACCTTCCAGTACAAGCTGAAGCAGTACGGCATTAAACCGTCGGAATTCCGACCTCGGTAGATGGAGCTCCCCTCCGAACTCGCTCGGCGCTTGCGGGCGCTGCTGTGGCAGCGTCTCCGCGCAGAGATCCTCCAGGAGGAGCCCCAAGCCTCCGGAGACGCCGCATACGCCTTCGGGACGCTCCACTCGGGGGACTTGCACGCGGAGACCTCGCTGGAGAACCTCGCTGCCGAAGTCGAGGGCGATCTCGTCTGCGACGGCGATGTTCTCAACTGCCAGCTTCTGGTGCATGGGAATGTGCAGATTGCAGGCTGGTGCTCGCGCTCAAGCATCGTCGCGCTTGGGGATGCAGAGCTGCATTCGGCGATCCATTCACAGGTGCTGGTGCGCGGGACGTTGCGCTTGGCAGTGGAGGCCCGCATGAGCGTGTTGCACGCCTTTCGGGTCGAGGCAGAGCAGGCGGTGCTCTACGGTGGGCAGGTCGTGGCAGCCGAGACGATTCGCTTGTGGCAGCTTCGCGGTGCCTTTGGGGCGCACGCGCCTGTGCTCTCGGTCGGGCTGCCCTACATGCAGCAGCTCGAGCAGGAGTACTGGAAGCAGCAGCTCCAGCAGGTGCGCCAGCAGCTCCGTGCTCTGCAGGGGCAGTTGGAGGAGTGCATGGCGCTTCGGCGATATGCGCAGGCGGAGGAGCGGCTGCGGACACTGCAGCGGGAGCATGAGCGGCTTCAGCAGTGGCTCCACGAATTGGAGCAACGCTACTACGGTGTGGGGAGCCGCCGGGCTCGCATCGAGGTGCGCGAGCTGGTCCCTGCCGAGACCATCATCGCCATTCGGGGCAACGTCTACCAGGTGCCCTCGGACCTTGTCGGGGTGCGCTTCTCCAGCGATGGCATGCGGATTGTTTTAGAATCTCTGGCGGACGCCGATACTTCCGAGGGTGAACCCACAGCGCAGTAGGGCACGGCAATGAAGGTATGGGCAATGCTTCGATTCACGCCTCCGGAAGCCTTCGTCCCGTTTGCTGAAGCGGCAAAGGAGGAGCCCCCGCTGGGGCAGAGCACGTTTTTGCAGTTGCGCCAGTTTATCTACCAGCTCAGCGGCGTATGGATTGCCGACAACCGCCAGTACTTCCTCAAGGCACGCTTGGCGCGCCGCCTGCGGGCACTGGGACTGCAACGCTTTGAGGAATACCTACGCTACGTCACCGGTACTGACGCAGCAGCGCTGCAGGAGCAGCAGGAGATGCTCAACGCGATTGTGGTCCTAGAGAGCACCTTCTTCCGCACTCCGGAGCACTTCGAGGCGATCGCACGAACAATTGTGCCAGAACTGCAACGCAGTGGACTACCGCTGCGCCTCTGGAGTGCTGGCTGTGCAGCAGGTGAAGAGCCCTATTCGCTGGCAATGGTGCTCCACCGGCATGGGATGCTTTCAGAGCAGCTCGAGCTCTGGGGCACGGACGTCAGTACCGATGCCATTGCACAGGCGCAGCGTGGACGCTATCCGGCAGCAGCGATGCGGATTCCTGCCGAGTACGAGCCCTACTTCGTGCGCTACGGTCCGGAGCTGGAGGTGCTTCCAGAGCTTCGGCAGCGGGTGCGCTTCGGTGTGCTGAATCTGGTCAACCCCGATGCGGTCCATCAGATGGCGCCGATGGGCGTAATCCTATGCCGCAATGTGCTGCTCTACTTTGCCCCAGACGTGCGGCGCCGTGTGGTTCAGTCCTTGGTGGATGCCCTGGTGCCGGGAGGATATCTCTTCATCGGTGGTACGGAGACCTTGACTGGGATGGACGTGCGGCTGCAACTGGTGCATTTCCCGGGTGCCATAGCGTATCGCCGGAGCGAGGCGGGGCTGTAGCTTATGTCCCTGCCAAGTATTCGTCCAGGTATTGCCGCTGCTCTGGGGTGAGCTCGTCAATGCGGATGCCCATAGTCTCCAGCTTCATTCGGGCGATGAGCTCATCCTGCTCGCTGGGGATGGGTAGCACTTCGCGCGGAAGGGTCTCTCCACGGCGATAGGCTTCGACCAGGTGCAGGTGCGCCAGAAACTGGTTCGCAAAGGACATGTCCATGACCTCAGGGGGATGCCCTTCGGCAGCGGCGAGATTGACCAGACGCCCTTGTGCCAGTACGTACAGCCGCTTGCCGTTGCGCAGCGTGTACTCGGTGCAGTGAGGGCGAATTTCGCGCTTGCGAAGCGTGAGCTCTTCGAGCTCCTGCAGGTTGATTTCGACGTCGTAGTGCCCGGTGTTGCACAGGATCGCTCCATCCTTCATCAGCTCGAAGTGGTGGCGGCGGAGCACATCGCGCATACCGGTCGCGGTGCAGAAGATATCCCCGATGCGGGCAGCTTCATCCATGGGCAGCACCTCATAGCCCTCCAGGACGGCTTTGAGGGCAGCAATTGGGCGAACCTCGGTGACGATGACACGAGCGCCCATACCGCGCGCGCGGCGCGCAACGCCGGAGCCGCAATGTCCGTAACCGGCAACGACGAATACCTTGCCGGCAAGCATCACGGAGGTTGCCCGGAGGATGCCGTCGATGGTGGATTGCCCAGTGCCGTAGACATTGTCGAAATCCCACTTGGTCTCAGCGTCGTTGACGGCGATGACGGGGTAGAGCAGCTTGCCCTGCCGCGCACGTGCACGGAGGCGGATAACACCGGTGGTGGTTTCCTCCGTCCCCCCGATGATGCGCTGTGCCAGCTCTGAGTACTTCTCGTGGACGGTGGTGATGAGGTCGGCGCCGTCATCCAATGTCAGGTGCGGTTCGATGTCCAACGTGCGCTCGATGCACCAGTAGAAGTCCTCCAGGTTCCCCTGCCAGGCGAAGATGCGGATGCCTTCGGCAGCCAATGCAGCGGCAACGGCGTCGTTGGTCGAAAGCGGGTTGCACCCCGACCAAGCGACCTCTGCTCCGGCAGCAACGAAGGTGCGGATGAGCACAGCTGTCTCCTTTGTCACGTGCAAGCAGCCGGCAATGCGGTAGCCGGCAAAGGGCTTGCTCTGGGAGTAGCGGCGCCGCAGCTCCATGAGCACGGGCATATGGGCTTCTGCCCATTCGATGAGCTTGTACCCTTCAGGAGCCAGCGCAAGGCTGCGGACGCAGTACTGCCCCGGACGCTCATCGAGCGGCTCGGTGGAGCGGCGCGGAGGGATAGACATGCTCAGCTCACGACTGTGGAACATGCGCGCCAAAGTAGCGGCGGAGCTCCTCCACCAGGTCCAGCTGCTCCCAGGGGAACTCCGCGCGACCGAAGTGTCCGTACGCAGCTGTTGGGCGGTAGATGGGGCGCCGGAGTTGGAAGCGCTCAATGATGCCCGTCGGGGTTAGGTCAATGTGCGTGCGGATGAAGTGCTCCAGCTCCTGCGGTGGGACGGTCCCACTGCAGTGCGTGTTGACGTGGAGCGAGATCGGCTCGGCAATCCCAATGGCGTAGGAGAGCTGTACGGTACACTCCCGTGCCAAACCCGCCGCGACGATGTTCTTGGCAAGGTAGCGCGCCATATAGGCTGCCGAGCGGTCCACCTTTGTGGGATCCTTGCCCGAGAACGCTCCACCACCATGCGGGGCACGCCCGCCGTAGGTGTCCACGATAATCTTGCGCCCGGTCAGTCCGGTATCCCCGTGCGGACCCCCGATCTCGAATCGCCCGGTGGGGTTGATGTAGATGTGCGTGCGCTCGTCGAGCAACTCTGCTGGGATAACCGCACGGATGACATGCTCGATGACATCGCGGCGCAGCTGCTCCTGGTCTACATCAGGGTCGTGCTGGGTGGAGACCACTACGGCAGCCACACGCAACGGGTCTCCGCCTTCGGTATACTCCACTGTGACCTGGGACTTGGCATCCGGGCGCAGGTAGGGCATCGGGGAGGGCTGTGTTTTGCGCAACTGCGCCAGACGGCGGACCAAGGCATGCGCCAGCATAATCGGGAGCGGCATCAGCTCAGGGGTTTCGCGGCAGGCGTACCCGAACATGAGCCCTTGGTCGCCGGCACCACCTCGGTCCACTCCCAGAGCAATGTCGGGGGATTGCCGATTGAGCACATTGAGCACGCAGCAGGATTCACTGTCGAAGCGGTATGCTGGGCTGGTGTAGCCGATATCGCGAATGACCGAACGTACCAGGGGCGGTAGATCCAGGTGCGCCGTGGTGTTGAGTTCTCCGCCGACCACAATCAGCCCCGTTGTCACGAAGCACTCGCACGCAACGCGCCCCAGCGGATCCTGCTCCAGCACAGCATCCAGCACGGCATCGGAGACCTGGTCGCAGATCTTATCCGGATGCCCTTCGGAGACAGACTCGGACGTAAAAAGGTACGTACGCATCTCCCGTTGGCGGAGCTGACGGACACTTCGCACAAGTCGCAAAGCTACAAGTTTTGCCGCAGGCAGGGGGATGCCCTATTTTTGTGCACTCGTGGTACAGTGCGTGGACATGCCGAATGTGGTGCTGGGCAGTTGTAGGTTTGCTGCTGAGCCTTGAGCTTCTGGCACAGCTCAAGGCAACGGCTCCCAGCGAGGGGATTCGGGAGAAGCCCGTGCGCCTCATTGCGCTGACGAACGCAACAGTGGTGCCGAAACCGGGGCAGCGGCTGGAGCGGGCGACCGTTCTCATTCGGGATGAGCGGATCGAAGCTGTCGGGGTAGGCATTCCGATCCCGCCGGGGGCGACGCTACGGGACTGTTCCGGACTGTGGGTGTACCCAGCGTTCCTGGAGCCATATGTGACGCGGCGGCGCGATACTGCAGATCCCAGGCAGTGGGATGAGCCCGTTGCTCCGCCGCCGGAGGGTGCACGGCATTGGAACGAAGCAGTGCGCCCGGAGCGCAGGATTGAGGAGCGCTTTGAGCTGTCGGAGCGCGAAGCGGAGCAGTTCCGTGCCTTGGGCTTTGCCGTGCTGCATGTCGGCGCGCAGGAGGGCATCTTCCGCGGAAGTTCGGCATTGGTGTTAGCGCGCGCGGGAACTGCTCCGGCGATTGTGCTCCGAGCAGGGGTAGCACAGTGGCTGGGCTTCCGCAAGGGCAATTCCCGTACTCCTTATCCCAGCTCGCTCATGGGGGCGATTGCCCTGGTGCGGCAGACACTCCTGGATGCGCAATGGTACCGCAGTGCTTGGGATGCCTATCGGCGCAACCCGCAGCAGCCCCGCCCAGAGGTCAACATCTCGCTGGAAGCCCTGGCATCGGCACTCCAGCGTGGCATCCCTTTCGTCGTTCACACCGACAACGAACGCACACTGCTGAGGGCAATTCGGCTGCTTGAGGAGTTTCAGCTCCCAGCACTTTACGTAGGAAGCGGACGGGAGTACCGTCGCCTTCCCGTTCTGCAGCGCTTGCGTCCGCGCCTTTTGCTGCCGGTGAACTTCCCCGATGTACCGGATGTCAGGACTCCGGAACAGGCGTTGGAGGTGTCGCTGGAGGAGCTGCGCCATTGGGATGCGGCTCCGCAGAATCCTTTTTGGCTGGACTCGGTGGGCATTCCCTTTGCCTTCACAACGTATGGGCTGCAGGAGCGCTCCGCCTTCTGGGAGCGCTTGCGCAAGGCTCTGCGGCGTGGACTGTCGCCGGAGCGTGCCCTGGCAGCGCTGACAACGCAGCCTGCGGAGTTCCTTGGGGTGGCGGATATCCTGGGCAGCATCGAGCCCGGTAAGCTGGCAAACCTTCTGCTGTGCGATGGGGAGCTCTTTGCTCCGGAGACAGAGTTGCGCAGCATCTTCGTAGCAGGGGAGGAATTCCCGTTGGGCGATACCGTTCGGGTGGACTTCCGCGGTGTGTGGAGCACGGTCATTCCCGGCTTCGATACGCTGCGGCTGCGCATCACGGGCAAGCGCTCTGCGCCGGAGCTTGTGCTGCTTACCCGGCAGGTGCAGGTACGCGCTTCGGTGCAGCTCCAGCGGAGCCGGCTCTTCTTCACGGCAAGCGGGGATAGCTTGGGCATAAGTGGTGTCCTGCGCTGGAGTGCTGAACTACAGGATTCCCTGCTGGTCGGGCAGCTTCTGCTCCCCGATGGGCAGACCCTTTCCTGGCGGGCACGGCGGGATTCGCTCTTTGTGCCTTCACCGCCGGAGCCGCCGCAGCGGGAGTACGCACTTGCTCCGCTGGTCTTTCCCAATGGACCGTACGGGCTGCCGGCGCCTCCGCCGCAGCGTGCTGTGCTCTTCCGGAATGCAACGGTGTGGACGTGCTCGCCGGCAGGGATGCTACAGAACACCGATGTGCTCATCCGCGAGGGGAAGATTGCCGCTATCGGGCGTGGGTTGAGGGAGCGCGCCGATACAATCGTCGACGCAACGGGGAAGCATCTCACTCCGGGCATCATCGATGAGCACTCCCACATTGCCATCGAAGGCGGGGTCAATGAAGGGACGCATGCCATTACAGCGGAGGTGCGCATTGGGGATGTCGTCGACCCCGATGATATCAACATCTACCGCCAGCTTGCCGGTGGAGTAACGGCGGCGCATCTGCTCCACGGCTCTGCCAATCCCATTGGCGGGCAATGTCAGCTCATCAAGCTCCGGTGGGGAGCTGAGCCGGAGGAACTCAAGTTCGAAGGCGCGCCGGCAACCATCAAGTTTGCGCTCGGAGAGAACGTCAAGCAATCCAATTGGGGTGACCGCTTTACACGGCGCTATCCACAAACGCGGCTGGGCGTGGAGGAGATTCTGCGCGATGCCTTCCAGGCAGCGCTCGAATACGAAGCCGAATGGCAGCGTTGGCGGGCATTGCCCGAACGGGAACGTCAGCGAACCGTCCCCCCACGCCGGGACCTGCAGTTGGAAGCACTGCTGGAGGTCCTCCGGGGAAAGCGCCTGATTCACTGCCACTCGTACGTGCAAAGCGAAATCCTCATGCTCATGCGCCTGGCAGAAGAGTTTGGCTTTCGGGTCAACGTCTTCACCCACGTGCTGGAGGGCTACAAGATAGCGCGCGAATTAGCTCGGCACGGCGCTGGTGCTTCGACCTTCTCGGATTGGTGGGCGTACAAGTTTGAGGTCTACGACGCTATTCCCCACAACCCTGCCATCATGCATGAGCAAGGCGTGTTGGTTGCCATCAATAGCGACGATGCCGAAATGGGGCGCCGCCTGGGGCAAGAGGCGGGCAAATCCGTCGGCTATGACGGCATTCCGGAGGAGGAGGCGCTCAAGTTTGTGACACTCAACCCCGCACGGATGCTGCGGGTGGACCATCGCGTCGGGAGCATCGAAGTGGGCAAGGACGCCGATCTGGTGCTCTGGTCGGGTCCGCCGCTTTCGACGCGTTCGGTCGTGGAACAGACCTACGTTGATGGACGCTGTTACTTTGACCGCATGCGAGATGAGCAGCTTCGCCAGCGGGATGCTCAACTCCGGCGGCAATTGGAGCAGCGTGCTCTGCAGGCATTGCGTCAAGGCGAGCAACCCGCTGCTCCGAAAGGGCAGCAGCGCCGGCTCTACCACTGCGAGGACATCGAAGACGAGCTCCGCGGATACGCTCCGTAGGATGTTCAGCCGAACAAGGCTTCGCCGCTGCTGTAATGCTCGTAGCGCGGAGGGGCGCTGTGTTCGACGGTTTCGGCAGTGATGATGCAGCGGCGAACGTCGGGGTGTGAGGGCAGCTCGAACATAATCGGCAGCATCACCTCCTCCATGATGGCGCGGAGCCCGCGTGCGCCGGTCCCGCGTGCAATCGCCCGCCGGACAATCGCCTGAAGGGCTTCCGGCTCGAAGACCAGCTCCACCCCCTCCATCAGGAAGAGCTTCTGGTACTGCTTGACCAGGGCGTTTTTGGGGCGTTGCAGAATCTCCATCAGCGCTGCCTCGTCGAGCGGATGCAGCGGGGCAATCACCGGCAACCGCCCGATGAACTCGGGAATGAAGCCGAATTTGAGCAGGTCGTCCGGCTCGATTTGCCGGAGTAGGGCATAGGTGTCGTCGGGATTGATGGCAGCGCTCGGCGTTGCCGTAAAGCCGATGCTGTTGCGGCGAAGCCGGCGTGCGATAATCCGTTCGATGCCCTCGAATGCCCCACCGCAGATGAAGAGAATGTTGCGCGTGTTGACGTAGATGAGCGGCTGCTCGGGATGCTTTCGCCCACCGCGTGGGGGGACGCCAGCGATGGTCCCTTCGAGGATCTTCAACAAGGCTTGCTGGACGCCTTCGCCAGAGACATCGCGCGTAATGCTGGGGGAATCGCTCTTGCGAGCGATTTTGTCGATTTCATCGATGTAGACAATCCCGCGCTCGGCGCGCTCGACATTGTAATCGGCATTCTGCAGCAGGTGCAGAATGACCGTCTCGACATCGTCCCCGACGTAGCCAGCTTCAGTAAGTGTGGTTGCATCAGCAATGGCAAAGGGCACATCCAGAATTCGTGCCAGCGTCTGCGCCAGAAGGGTCTTACCCGTGCCGGTGGGACCGATAAGCAGGATGTTGCTCTTCTCGATCTCCACATCGTCGAAGCTACCGAGCAGGTCCCGCGCTTGGATGCGCTTGTAGTGGTTGTAGACGGCAACCGAGAGCACGGTCTTGGCATACTCCTGCCCGACGACATACTCATCCAGGCGGGCTTTGATTTCTGCCGGTTTGGGGAGCCGCTCCAGCGCCCGGCGCGCACGCTGGACGGCATTCTGCTGGAGGATGCGCACGGAGTTGTGCACGCAGATATCGCAGATGTAGACGTCCGGACCGGCGATGAGGCTATTGACTTGGCTGGAGGAGCGTCCACAGAAGGAGCAGCGGAGCTCCTCCGGATGCAGGCTTGGATACTGCGGCGGGGCGCTCATTCCTGGCTTTCGGGCTTCTGGCTGGACGGGCTGGCGTCTGTGTCGGGGCGGCGCTCCAACACCTTGTCAATGATGCCGTACTCGAGAGCTTCGTGGGCGGACATGTAGTAGTCGCGGTCAGCATCCTTGCGGATCTTCTCCACGGGCTGCCCCGTGTGCTGGGAGATGAGCTCGTAGAGCGTGTCCCGGATGCGCAGCATTTCGCGCGTGTAGATCTCGATATCGGCTGCTTGCCCCTGGGTGCCGCCGATCGGCTGATGCATGAGGATTCGAGAGTGGGGCAACGCAAAGCGTTTGCCCTTGGCTCCGGCGCACAGCAGCACTTGCGCCATCGAGGCAGCCAAGCCAATGCAGATAGTGCAGACGTCGGGGCGCACGTACTGCATCGTGTCGTAGATCGCCAGCCCAGCCGTGACGCTTCCCCCGGGGGAGTTGATGTAGAGGTAGATGTCCCGATGCGGGTCCTCGCTCTCCAGGAAGAGCAGTTGGGCAACGGTCAGGCTGGCAACGTAGTCGTCAATGGGCGCTCCCAGGAAGATAATGCGCTCCTTGAGCAGCCGCGAGTAGATGTCGTAGGCGCGTTCGCCCCGGCTGGTCTGCTCCACAACGATTGGGACCAACTGCCCGTGCAGCAGGTGGGTCGGAAGCGACAGTAGCCCAATGGGGTCAGGGATTCGAACGGTGCTGGACATAGTCGGCGTAGGCGACGGGTTCTACATGTACCTTCTCCAGCAGCATGTTCCAGAGCTTGCGCCGTTGGAGGTCGTAGTAGAGCTCCGGGTCCTCCCGAAGCTGGGTTTGGAGCGCTTCGGGTGAGGTCCCCAATGTCTGCGCCAGCGTAGTGAGTTCGCCTTCGCTCAGGCGAACGTCGTACTGGCGCAGCAGGAGAAGCTCCAGCACAAACTGCCGTGCCTGCAGGTGAGCAAGCCCGGAGAGGAAGCGGGCAATCCCTTCATGCCCCTGCCGGGCATACTCCTCGGGGATGCGCAGTTCGCCGCGTTGGAGCGACTGCACCAGGCTTTGGAACATGCTCTGCACCAGTGCTCTGGGGGGCTCGAATTGGTAGCGGCGGAGTAGCTCCCCTTGGAGCTGGGAGCGCACAAGGGAGCGGGTGTGCTGGTCCCACTGCCGTTGGAGCTCCTGTCGGAGGTATTCCCGCAACTCCTCGACGGTGTGGAGCTGCCCTCCACTGAGCTGCTCAACGAACTCCGGCGTGGGTTCGGCAGGGCGGATGCGCCGGATCGCCTGTACATGGACAAGGTACGGCTGTGGAGAGCCTTCGCCCTCTGCGGCGAGCTGGAAGGGGAAGCTCTCTCCGCGGCGGGCGTGGAGAAGCTGCTCGCGTAACTGTGGCAGCAGCTCCTCATCGTAGAGAGCAACGGTGAGCTCCTCGCCCTCCTGCCCCAGCAGCGGCATCCCCGTTGTCGGGTCCATCGGCTGGAAACGGAGCGTGACCTCGTGGGAGAAGTCGCTCACCTCCTCGACCTCCTCCACGGTGCCGTAGCGCAGGAGGAGGTTCTCCAGCTCAGCGTCCACCTCTTCGGGACTGACCTCGTAGACGGGCTTCTGCAGTCGGATATCCGAGAGGTCAACGGTCAGCTCAGGGAGGGTCGCGTAGCGGTAAGTGAAGCCGATCCGCTCGGCGGAGCGTTGAAGGTCCACCAGGTCCGGTCCGCTGAGCAGCGTCAATCGGCGTTCGCGCAGGATTTGCTGTGCCAGCCGTTCGCCGAATTTCTCCAGGGCATCGGCTTCGATCTTTGGACCGTAGCGCTGCCGAATCAGCTCCATGGGCGCTTTCCCCTTGCGGAAGCCTTCGATGGTGAGCGTCTGGCGGGCATGCTCGTAGGCTTCCTCGATAGCTGGGCTTGCCTCCTCGTGGGGCAGCTCGATGCGCAGCTCGTATTCGCAGTCGGCAAGTTTGGTAATGGTGTGCTCCACCGGAGTGCTCGCGCTTGTTCGACCATCGGGTGCGGACGGGGAGAGTCGAACTCCCACGGGTTTGCCCCACCAGATCCTAAGTCTGGCGCGTCTACCAGTTCCGCCACGTCCGCAGCAGAGCATGGAGACGGCAAGGAGTGGGAATTTCGTGCATGCGGGGAAAACCGGGGACGTTCCGATGCCCGAAGCCATCATCGTCGGCGCCGGGGTTGCCGGAATCAGCGCTGCACTCCACCTTGCCCGGCGCGGATGGCGGGTGATGCTGCTGGAGGCACAACACCGCATTGGCGGGCGCGCAGCGTCGCTGCCCGATCCCCATACAGGAGAGCTGCTCGATACCGGGCAGCACGTGCTCCTGGGCAACTACCACGAGCTCCTTTCCCTCCTGCGTGAGCTCGGTAGTGCCGAACTCCTCGGACCCGCTGCACCCCTGCGCTTTGCACTCTGCCGGAGCGGCGGGGAGCGACATTGGTTCGAACCGGCACGGCTGCCCGGGAGGCTGGGCTTCCTGCATGCGCTCTGGAGACTGCCTCGGTTGCGCTGGGTCGAGCGGCTCCGTGTCCTCTCTGCCGTGGCTGCGCTGCTCTCCGGTGTGGCGCCCCGAGGCACCGTAGAGTGCTTCCTCTGGCGCTTCCGCCAGCCCATCTCGGCGGTGGAGAACTTCTGGGAGCCGCTGACATTGGCAACGCTCAACACCACATGTGCTGAAGCCGATGTGCGTATGCTCGCGGTGGTGCTACGCCGGGGCTTCCTGGGCTCGGCTGCCGGGGCACGGCTCATCATTCCAAACGCTCCGCTGCAGACACTGCTGGAACCCGTTGAGCGGTGGTTGCAGCAACGCGGAGGTACACTGTTGCTGGGGGCGCGGGTAAGGCAGCTCCTCCTCGAGCAGAGCCATCGGGTCGGGGTAGAGCTCGAAGAGGGCAAGCGGCTTTGGGCGGATGCACTCGTCCTGGCAGTGCCACCGTGGAATGCGCAGCGGCTGCTACAGAGCAGGGGATTGGATGCGGATTTGCCAAAGTTCCTCTACTCGCCCATCGTGACGGTCTACCTGTGGCTGCGCAAAGCCACCTTCCCTGCGCGGATGTGTGCGCTCATTGGGACCCTATTCCAGTGGGTGTTCGTGCATCCGAGCACGGTCGCGGCATGCCGGGTGGCGCTGGTCTGCAGCGCGGCGGATACGCTCGCCGAGCTGCCGCACATGGCTATCGCGGAGCGGGCACGGGAGGAGCTGCTCAGCGCCTTCCCCGAGCTCTCCGCTGCGGACATCCTGCACCAGCGTGTGCTTGTGGAGCGGCGAGCAACTCTGCGCCTGCGCCCGGAGCTTGCCCGATTGCGCCCCTCCGGACGCCTTCCCCATCCTGCTGTGGTACTTGCTGGGGATTGGCTCCAGACCGGTCTCCCCTGCACGCTCGAAGGAGCCGCCCGAAGTGGACGCCGCGCCGCCGAATGGTTGCACAGAACGGTCGCAAAGCGTTCTCTCCGCTAGATTCTGCACGGGCTTCAGAATTTGAAGTCCTCGAAACGGCGGAATTCGATGAGCCTGCCGTTGCGGAAGACCGCCGCAGCTGGAGTCCGACGCAGCTGGAACTCCCTCCACCACCGGCAGGGCAGTTGCTCTGGAGTTTGCACCATCCACGGCTCGATTGCTTGTTCGCACAGGTCGAAAGCGAAGCGCCAGCGTATCCGCCGGTCCAGGTATTTCCGCACGACCCGAAGCATCGAACGCTGTGACACAGCGCTGGGAGATGCCAAAGAAAGGCAAACCCACTCCACGCGGCGCTCTCCCTGCACGCGGGTGCGCAGGTACCGCATAACCCCGGGGATGCATTCGGCACAGATGTAGCCCGAAAGGAACAGGACCGCTACCGTCGGCGCCAGGGAAGCAACATCCAGCGTATCCCCTTCGAGCGTGACGGCTTTCCAGCCGGTGGTGGGCTCTTCAGAGTGTCGCTGCACTCCAGGTGTAGACGGTGCAGGGAGCATGCTCCCGCCTTGCCCAGGAATTGCCTCTGCACCGCGCCAGCGGTAGAGAATAACCCCAGTGGCGACCGTGCTGGAGTGGCGGGCGTGTTGCTCCCGCAGTTGCTCCAATTCGGCGTAGGTATGCTGCTCTGGGGCTGTGCCGGGGGCAAACTCCTCGAGCCCGAAACAGTTTCCTTGCCCGTCGCAGTAGCTGCTAAAGAGCATTGGGTGCTGTGCAGGAGTGAAGCGGCAATCCTTGCAGGGATTCGGCGGGCAGAGCTCGCTGCGGAGTAGGGTCCAGCCCGTCTCCGGTTGGTAGCGCCACAGGTCCAGCACTGTGACGTATCCTCGCTGGCTTGCCTTCTCCAGAAGCGTTCCAGAATCCCGGGGCAGCGGCGTGCGGGCATACCAGCGGATTCCCAGCGTTGTGCTGTCCAGAAACATCACCGACTGGATCAGCGAAGCAGTGTAGGCATGTCTCCGCAGCTGGTCCATCCACGTCTTGACCTCTCGGTTGTAGGGGTCGTAGTCGAATTCCCGGTAGAGCGTGTCGGGAATCTCGCGCCATGTCGGCGGAGTGCGCTCGAGGACAATGGCGGAATCCGTAGGGGAATGAAGGGGATAGAGCCGCACCCGATAGCGCGCGGCGTCAGCAATGGCAACCCAGGAACCGGCAACGTCCATAAGTTGCCGAGGCTGGAAGGTGGTGAAGAGGATGCCCGCAGGATTTGGATATACCCGCCCTTCTATACGCCAGCCCTGGAGTGTGCGGCGCAGCAGCAGGAGCGCCGTAAATGGCTCGTATCTGCCAATCACCGTACAGCTCCAAGCCACAAGGGTATGCTCGTCCAGGAAGCGGATACCGCCGGCAATCGAACCTCGGAGCGGCAGCGTCGTGTCCAATGTCCAGCCGCGCTGGGTACGCCTCCATACGACAAGGGAGCTTGCCGCTGGGTTGTGAAGCACAGCAGCGGCAGCAGTAGGGGTGAAATCGAGGAGATGTCGAAAGGAGTTGACCTCTACCCCGTGGAAGCCGGTGGCAAGCTGCTGGCGGAGCTTGGCTTCGCTCCACTGCTGTATCTGCTGGCGCCACTCCTCCCACTCCTGCTGGCGCTCCGGCGCAGAAGTGGGAACCAGCTCGGCAGGAGGGCGACCGATGAGGATGCGCCGGACCTCCTCCACGGCTATCCTGAGCTCGGGAACGGGAAGATACTCCGTGCGCACGAGCTTGCCCGATGCAAGCGAGAACCATCGAACGGTCAACCTGCGCAGCGTCCGCTTGCCCTCAGGCTCAGCTTGGTACCACCACAGCAGCGAGTCTACAACGCCAACAGTGACCTTTGGACCAAAAACATCATCGAGCTCGGGGAGTTCGATCGGACCGATGAGCCGAACGCCCTGCAGCCAGCGGTCCTGTGTTTCCTCGCACGGAAGCGCGGATTGGGAAAGGAGCGGGGAGCCACTCCACAGGAGGGCTATCCCCGCCCCTGCCCAGCGCGCAAGCTCAGTCCTCCAGCGTAATGGTTGCATTGTAAGGGTCCTGCGCTTCCCACTGCACAGTGCAGAGGACGCCGTCGATTTCCTCGCTGTAGCTGCCGGAAAGCTCGCCAGCGGCAATTCGCTGCTCCGCATACTCGATAAGGCGCGGGTACCCGCGCACTATCTCAGGTGAGTGGGTCCATTCGCATGCCTCATATCCAGCACCTCTGCAGTAGAGGATGTGCTTGTCCACTTTGTAGTCGTGGTACTCCCAAACCCGATTGAAACCGTTTGGACCTCCATCCCGTTTGTCGATAATAATGGTCCGGGCAGTGCATACCATAGAGCCGAGGCAGAGGGCTATTGCAGCTACACTCCACTTGTGCGCGTTCATGGTTGGCCTGGGGGTTACTGGTTGGACATACCGCACTTGCAACCCCACCACCGGCAGGCTGGTGCCGTACTGCCTGCGGTGCACCGCCGATGTGGGCACCAGGGCACATCCGCTGCCATGCTCCCGAAGGCAACACCCGTGCCAGAGGGAGCTGCTCTATATATAAGTGCGCAAACTGCGCAAAATGTAACATCCCCTGCCGGAAATGCACAGCTGGTGCGGCGGGGCAGGTAGTGATACTCACAGAGCAGGGAATAACACCCCGCAATAGGGGGTGAGGAGGTGTCCAGGCGTGGCGCCCTGCCGAGAGGCTCATGCACGCCAGAATACGTAAGGCATCAGCTTCTGTCGGAGTAGCCCTATGGCATGCGTATGCCATCGGTAAAGTGTCTGCCGACTTACGCGGAGCTGCTGGGCTATTTTGAGCCAATCCCACTCTTCCCAGTACCGCAGTAGTAGCACTGTTCGGTAGGGTTCAGCAAGTTTGAAGACCTCGTCTTGTAAGGCTTTCTCCAGTTGCTCAAGTTCTGTAGACTGTAGGCATTCCCAGGCAGAAGGGCTGTACGGCTCTTCCCCATGCAGTGGCGGAAGCAATGGGGAGCATGAGTCATCCACTTCCTGTTCCACTTCCTGCGGTACGGGCTCTTCAAGAGGGTAAGCAAGAGCATAGACCCTCTGCCGGTACGCCTCATGCATAATCCTCCAGCAGGTTCCGCAGAGCCATCTGTATAGCCACAGCTCTGAACTCCAGAGCTCCTCGGGGAGCTCACCCTGACAGATGCGCTCCCACGTGCGGCAGAAGGCTTCCTGCACAACGTCATCGGCGCTCAGATGTACTACCATACCGAGACGGCGGGCAACCCACCATCGTAGGCGGGAGGCGTGGCGGCGGTATAGCTGAGCAAGAGCGCGACGGGCTTTATAGAGCTCTTCCTGACCCAATGGGGATGCCATGCTGCCCTCGAGCATTGGTGGGACATTTTGGGGAAATTCAGTGGTGGCAGGATTTTCTCCATAGCTACCAGCGGTATACTGTGGCAATTCCAATGCGCTGTCGATACTGCAATTTACGGCTCTGCAAGGGGTCGTATGTAAGGGTAAGCTGGAGGTTGAACTCGAGGAATTTCCACACCTGCTGCCGAAAGCGCTGCTCAAGTGTTGCGCTCCAACGCCATTCTGGGGCAAAGGCAAGGCGGAGCTCCCCTTCGCCCTGCCATCGCCGGAGGGAGTCCAACTGCCACAACCACCTCCCCTTGCACTGGATGCCGGATTCGGCGCGGTAGGTTTCCCGCTGAGGTGTGCGGGGATTATCTGTCAACAGTGCGTGTTCGCGGGCACGCACTTGCCGCAATTCTGCTCCCAGCCGTAGCTCCCATTGTGGTGTACGTCGTGCGTCCCCCCCGTAGCCAAATCCTATGCTTTGTGAAGAGGTGACCGGATCCCACCATCGGGCAGTGCGTGTTCGGCGCATCCCTTGCAGGCGGAAGCTCTCCCCCAGTACGGTGCTAAAGCCTGCAGCGACGTATGGGTCAAGGAGCCAGCCCTGCTTCAGCGTTAGGCGAAGCTCTGTGGTGACGTCATTCTCTGAAGGCAGGAGTAGTGACGGCAGAGTATCGCCCAGGTCCAGGTACTGCAGCCCGTAGCTCAAGCGCACGGTGGCAGCAAGGTGCCATCGCCCCATTGTGATGGCGGGGAAAAGTTCACTCCATGCCCGTGCAGTTAGGCTATTGCGCTCGCCTTCCTTCCAGTCCCGGAAGGCTTGCTGCAAGAGCTCTAGTCCTGCCTTTTGCTCCCGTGCTACGGCAATTGGTAGTGCCAGGCTCATAACGATAGCAGTTACCCACAGCCGCAAGTATACATCCTCTTGTCGTTCTACAGAGGGCACGAGGTTGGCAGCATCATGTGACCCTGCCAAAGGCTCTCTCTGCTTGTCAATCCCGGCACAGACTGGGACGCGAGTGCACACGGTGGCGACGCGCGCCCACACCCTCAGCCCAGAAGTTCCGAGAGTCCGAGACACCTTACCGCAAGCACTCACACCTTGCAAAGAGAGCGGCTTTGCACCTGGGTCGCTCTCCTTCTGTACAAAGTGTCTCGCACGATGTAAAAGGGCTGTTGGCTGTGCAAGAGCCTTTTCGGTCAACCTTTGTCGTACGCTCTGTCTTTGTTGGCTGGGGACGTGCCAAGCTGTCCACTATGAACTTAGAGAGCCGCAGCCGTTCTTTGAGGGAGAGGTTGTCGAACTCCATTTCCACTTGGGCAACCCAGTAGGGATAGGCTGAAAGGTCATTGGCTTTGGCAGCATTGAGGGCGTTCTGCACAGCGTTCCGAAAAGCCGTTTTCCGAGCAAATGCCCTATCCTGTTCCACCCATGCCATGAAGGTTCGGAAGTTCTGCTCCTGCACAGGCGAGATATGTACTGTGGGCGATTGTGCATAGAGCAGCGTGCTTCCACCGAACATTGTGCCAATGCCGATAACGAGTGGAGCGCTCATCTGCAAGAGGGCATAAAAGCATGCTCTTGTACCACGCAGCGCTCTATTTGGGGACTCATACTGCAGCTTGCGGGCGTTTATGGCTAGCTTCGGTTGATTTGGTTGGACTACCACCTCGGACACCCCTCCGCACCTGATTCGTTGGACATATCACCCAGGACACCCCCTTTGCCAAAGGGGAGCTACTCTGTATTAAATGCACCAGGTGGGCAAAGTGTAACATCCACAGCCGGAAATGCACAGCTGGCGTGATGGAGCGGGCGGCAGGCAAAAAGAAAAGGAAGGGGCACGCAGAAGTGCCTGGCTGTGCTGTCGGACGTTGAGCATTTGGCGGCATCCCTTTTCCCATCTGGGCTACTCCGCGCTCAGGAGACGGAGAATTGTCTGGAGCTGAGTTTGAGAGGAAAGCCCGCTGTTATAGAGTATCTTCCCCTGCCGTGCTACGACGACCGTTGGGAAACCGAGAATGGAAAAGGCTTGCTCTACCGGTGGGCTGAGATCGGCACGACGCAACGAAATCTCTGGCGGCACATTGGGGAGTGATGAGCCATCAGGCGTGAGGAGAACGACTGTGACCTCGAGCTTTCTTCGGGCGATTTCCGCCAGGAGCCTTGGATACCACACCTTACACAGTCCGCAGTCTTTGGAGGAAAACAGCAACAGTGTTGGCGTGGCGGCGGTAAGCTCGATGAGATTCCCCTGGCGGTCTTGGATTGGCACCACTGTCGGTTCTGGAAGTTGGGGGAGGTGCTGGGAGTATCGTTGGCGCGCCTCTTTAGGTGAGGGCAACCGAACGCGCAAAGTCCTGGCCCGGGCATAGAGCGCCTGCTGGAGACTATCGGCAAAGGGGCTACGGAGGTGCTCTGCAATGACCCAATACTTAAGAGCGCTGTCCAGCGCTGATTGCTGCAGGTAGTAGTGTCCAAGGGCTATTGCGGCAAGAGATTGCGTCCCTCGGCTAAGCATATCCCTCGGTGCTTCCTCGAGTAAGCGCCGCAGGTGGGCGATTCCTTGGACAGGGTCTCGATGAAGCAACAGCTTCCCTAACGTGTATAGACAGCTTCCGAGCCAGCCTGAACGCAGAGTTTTCGGGAAGCTTCCGCATTGCCCACTATGCTCACTGGTTTCGAGTGCTTCCAGTGCGTGCTGGAGTGCTTGAATAGCCAGGGCAGTATCCCGTGGGAGAAGCTCCTCTACGAGAGCGAGGATGTCCCCAGCTGAGAGAGCGGCTTGAACTGGTGTGCTCCGGACGTACCAAGAGAGCACTCCATGGAGGAGCTTTTGCCGTAGGGAGGGAGGAAGGGGAAACGTTGTAGGATTGAGCTTGGAACTAAGGAGCCATCCTGCCGTTTCCGCCAGGTCGGGGAATCGGCTGCAGTACTCTGCAGCAAGCTGCACTATATCCTCTGGCAGCAGAGGTAGCAGAGACCGAAGTGGAGCGAGGCTTGAGGCAACAAGACTGATGGGGATTGAAGCAAGGGGAGCTTGAGCGGTCTCCCACAGTAGCCTTTGCAGGCAGCTCCGGAGGGAATCCCATTGGCGGAGGAGGGCAAAACCGAAGCTGCATACAGCAGCTCCGGAAATTCCTGGATTTGGGGAGATAGCCCGCCAGAGGCTATCCACTTCCTTGGCAAGTCGCTGCTGGTGGTGTGACTTCGCCATCCTTTGCCACCGAGGAAGCCAGCGCCAGAAGAGTTGTGGGTAGAGCTCCTGGTCGTACTCAAACAGGGAATCTTGCTGAGCAGCTTGAGGGTCAGTAAACAGGGCAAAGCTTGGGATTGCCCCCGGCTGCGGGAGCCCATCTTTGTAAACCGCCACCGTTAGCCCTTGCTCGAAACTTCTGAAGCTCTCTACCGGAGCAATCTCAACGTGGACCAAGTAGGCACGAGAGCTCAACGTGCACGTTGCCGCAAGAAGAGGAGAATTGGGGACTCGTTCCAGTGGTAGTTCGAAGGAGCGCATATTAAGCCCGAATTCAGACACGTGAACGCGGGCCTCCAACGGTGTTGTGGAACTATACACTGCCTTGGCGGCCAGAGGATTGTATACAATCCGGAGCACCTTCCCCGCCTCCGGGGGCTCTGGAAACAGCGCTATGGGGATCTCAGGAAGCGATTGGGGCTGCTCAACGCCACTGCTGCTACAGCCGAGCAGCACGACCACTGTGGGGAGTAATGCAATGCTTTGCCACATTCTTCCCTCACGCTGTGCTACAGAATCCCCGGGGAGGCTATTGCCATCCCCGGGGCTGAGTTTAGCCAATGTTGAGGCAGGTCTGGTGGGTATTCCTCTCGCTCTTCAATTATTAACCTGCCCGAGGGCGGGGGAGAAGGTGGGAGCTCTTCCCCAAGCTCTCGAGCTGCCTCGCGAGTTAGCCCATACCAATACTCTGGGGTGTTATGCTCGGAATTGGGGTCCTGGCCTTGATGAAGTTCGATGTCATACACTGCTGCCCAGTCCCAGAGATTGCATTGTGGTGGACTCCCTGGGCGGCATTGGTAGTTTGCGCCGCCCCAATGGAGCGTCTGGATTGTGCCAGTGTTTTCTCAAAAACCGTGCATTGGCAACATATGCATCTAAGAGTGCCGCGGTTGCTGTCAAAATCGTTGCAGCGATCACCTTGCGTGCATTCATGGCTGACCTGTAGTTAGCCGGTTGGACATACCACATCTTGCAAGCCCTCCGCCGGCAGGCTGGTGCCGTGCTGCCTGCGGTGCACCGCCGATGTGGGCACCAGGGCACATCCGCTGCCATGCTCCCGAAGGCAGCACCCGTGCCAGAGGGAGCTGCTCTATATATAAGTGCGCAAACTGCGCAAACTGCGCAAAATGCGACATCCCCTGCCGGAAATGCACGGCTGGTGCGGCGGGGCAGGCAGCGCGGCAGCGACAAACGACAGAGCAAAGGAGCGATGCATACTGCCTTTTGCTGCTTACCGCCCTTTCTGCTTTACATGTTGCCAGAGCTGTTTGAGAAGCTGCTCGCGTGCCTCATCGGAGCGCTCAAGCTGCTCATACCGAGCACTCCAGGAGCACTGCTGCCAGCGGCAGTAAGCGATGATGAAGTCTTCGCGTGCTAATGCATCTTGAATCACCTTCGGCAGCTGCCCGCCTTGGAAGGCAAAATACACCTGCTCTGCTATTGAGCATACAGTGCGCAATCGCCGTGCAACAATGCGTCGGGCTACAGCCCCTCCCCTACCTGTGTCGCTCGAGACAATGACAACGGGCAGCCCCGTTAGTGTGCCCCCTACAGCTTGGAGCCAGCTCTCAAGGGAATCGCTCAGCCGCCGGTAGCATGCCATACACGCAAAGGGCGGATGCGTCAGCACAAGCACGTGCTCTCTCTCCGGAGGTATGAGTTCGACTGTATCACCCCGCACGGTGAGGACTCGCCATTGCCCCAGCACCGGAAGGGTTACACCGACAATCAGCAGCACTCTACCGCAGAGGCAGCCGAAGCCGATAGACCTCCAACACATATTGCGGCTCATGGTCTTTGTGGTACTCCTCCTCCTCTGCTCGGTATTGGGCGGAGGTCTTCCCGACCCAATCAATTGGTGCACTCCTCTGGATCGCAGCAATCCAGGGGAAGTCCGCAGCTGGGATCGTCCAGCGGAAGTGGGGATGCAAAGCTGTGCCAACTTCGGAAGCCCCAAGCTCCCGTTCCTCAAGGTCTGAGGCTACGAGCTTTGCCGAGTCCGGACCAAGATGCCAGATATCATAATGCCACCGGAAGTGCTCCGCCTCCTCCGTTCCGCTCCCACGCACTCGGCGCACCATCAAGTGGTGCTCGTCCAGGAAGATGACAGCGTCCACCCGGCTTCCGCCGTATGCGTACGGCGAAAGTCTCTGGAGTAGTAGCTTTCCCATCGGTTGCTTGCCAAGCTCTTGCAGCGTGTCCAGCGGGATCTGCTTCCAATCCGCCGGGTTCCGCACAATCCGATACCGCTCCCGGAGAGCTGTATCGTATACGAAAACCGTGTATGTGCCAGGTTCGACCAAAGCAATGGAATTGCCCCGAGCATCTATAAACCGAGCCGGAGCAAAGTGCGTGAGCTCTATTCCCCGCAAGCCTCGGATTTCCCGATGTGCCACCAGCTGGAACGAGCTCAGGTCCAGTACCGTCAAGGCAACATTTCCTGAATCCCCACTGGGGTTATGCCGATAGCACGTTCCAAAGGCTGCCTTCATGCCTGTAAGGAGTCCAACATATTCGTAAAACCGATACGGCAACTGCACCCGTTGCCATTCAACTTCGGAGAGGCGCTTTCCGGAGGCGAACGCTCTTATGACGTAGGTATATGCATTGCGTGCCTGCAGCACGGTAAATGCCAGCAGTATTACTGAATCCCGAATTGCGAAGTGGTCCGGTGCAGGGTGCGACAAGTATCGCGAAAGCCCAGCAGCAATCCCAATCACCGTGTCCTTCTTTCCAGTGGGCAAATGGTAGCGTATAAAGCGCAGCGTATCATCCTCCCACTCCTGCACGTCTTCTCGCCACGAGGGCAAGTAGAACCACACATAGTCGCCGTTGACAGCAAGCAGATTCCAGCAAAGTCGCCCAAAGCGCATATCGTTCCGCTCAATTCCGGTAGGAAGGAAATGGACTCGCTCTACCCACGCAGCTCCCTCTCCCACAATGCTACCCGAGGTGCAGCCAAGAAAGCATAGAGCAAGCACGCAGCACCTTGCCATCGTGTTCTCTCCCTTTCAAGGGGAAAACTTGCAAACAAAAATACACGAGGGGTGGGGAAGCAAATGCCTCCGCCACCCCCTTGTCGTTACGGTGTGACCTCGATAGTCATATCGCCCCCTGTTGGAGTTGTAGCACTCCAGACCACTCGCTTTCCTGAGCTGGGATCTACCCATTCACCATTGAGGTTCCCAGCGGCAATTTGCTCCAGCGCGTAGTCCACACACCGCTGCTCGTTCTCATCCACAAATTCGCGCCCATCCTCTGTGCGCTTGACGGCAAGAGGGGGATGTGGGCACGGTATTGGGCCTGCATGTTCACACCAGATGTCCGTACGGGAGTTGTCAACCTCCTTCCGAATATAGTTGCAGTAAGCTCTGCGTTCTGGTACGTCCCACTCACAATTCTTTATGACAAGCTTGAAGTATGCACTCGCCGGACTGGAGCTTATGCCGAGGAGCATTGCTACTGCACCTGCTGCAGCGATCACCTTGCGTGCATTCATGGCTGACCTGTGGTTGGCCGGTTGGACATAATCTTGCAGCTCCCCACTGGCAGGCTGGTGCCATGCTGCCTGCGGTGCACCGCCGATGTGGGCACCAGGGCACATCCGCTGCCATGCTCCCGAAGGCAGCACCCATGCCAGAGGGAGCTGCTCTATAAGTGCGCAAACTGCGCAAAATGTAACATCCCCTGCCGGAAATGCACGGCTGGTGCGGAGAGAGAAGTCAATCGAATCCGACCTCGTGATTAGGGTTCGCTTGCATCGTAGATGTCTGCCATCGCCCATGCCCGCGATATGCTACTGTAGCAGGGTGATGATTGCTTGCAGTTGCTGGCGCGAGGAGAGCCCGCCCCGATACTCTACTCTGTTGCCTTGTATCACAACGACGGTGGGGAAGCCAGCGATTTGATATGCTCGATGCAGCTCGAAGCTCAGCGGAGCGTATGCTACAACTACCCCTGCCGGCAGCCCTTGCAACCGGCTTCGATCAGGGGTCACGACAACGATGCGGGGTGCAAGTCCTGCAGCAGCGATTTCTCTGATGAGCTGCGGATACCACTGCTTGCAGAGTCCGCACGTTTCC
>Ga0197143_1000032_pt1 | contig 149160 bp, 175 predicted proteins | sample GBS70_MetaG_FD_148603 | JGI IMG/M metagenome (GOLD analysis project Ga0197143, IMG submission 148603) | Sediment microbial communities from Great Boiling Springs, Gerlach, Nevada, United States - GBS 70_MetaG | ecosystem: Environmental > Aquatic > Thermal springs > Hot (42-90C) > Sediment... | reverse complement strand
AAAATCAGCATCACCTGCTGCTTCTTGATACAAAGCAATTCCTTCACCTGGTTGTAAAATTATTCTTTCATCATTTTCAAACAAAAGTTCTTTATAACCAGTAATTGAAGGAGCCGCAGCTGTTCCTGCTGCTCCTGGAGTAGTAACACTAACCAACCTTGAAGTAGTATCGCCAGCAAATGTTACTGTCACTCCTGTTCTTCTCACCACTAAGACTGGATTTGATGAATTTGTATTTTTTTTAGGGATATTGGCAGCTGTAATTTGAGTACCTCCAGAAGCAGCAGTGATTCTTCTTAATGTCATTGGAATATAAACTGCAGCTGCAACAGTATCAATTCTTATATTAACTCTTTTTATGACTGCTGTTTTCCCAGAACCAAGAGGATTAAAAAATGCAGCATAAACATAATTAGCAGCAGTTGAACCAGAAACAGGTCCAACATTTATAAGATACTCATTTTGGGCTGTAGGAGTATCTGTTACTTCTTGCCATTCTACTAAAACCTTGACATAGTGATCAACATCGCCTGCTGCTTCAGTATATAAAGCTATTCCTTCTCCTGGAGAGAGAATTAATTTTTCGTTATTTCCAAAAACAATTTCATTATGGCCTATTACTTGACCAACTGTTCCTGGTCCATTAATTGTTAAAAGACGAGAATTTGCTGTTCCAAAAAAAGTCACGGTAATAGTTGTGCCACAAGCAGCTCCACACCACAAAAGAGCCATAGCTGAATTTGGGCTTTGAGTGTGTTTTTTCGGTATATCTGTAGCAGCAATTTGAATTCCTCCAGAAGCAGCAGTTATTCTTCTCCAAGTAATTGCTTGATAAGTGGCCCCTGCATCAGCATCATTTCTTATTACCAATCTTTTAATAATTGCGGTTTTACCAGAACCTGAAGGGTTAAAAAGAGCATAAAAAACTTGACCAGCTGTCGCTGCTACCTCTACTCTCGCAGAGCCCCAAATATATTCATTTTGAGCAGTAGGTAATTCTGAAGTTGAAACTTCCTTCCATTCAATAATCATTCTTACTAATTGGTCAGCATCGCCAGCAGCATCTGACATTAAAGCAATTCCTTCTCCAGGTTGTAAAATTAATTTCTCATCGTTTTCGTGAAAATTAATTTGCATAAAACCATGAGGTTGACCAGCAGCACCGCAAGGAGTAACAATCGCTAATCTAGCATCAGTTCCACCAACTACAGTTACTGTAACTCCGGTATGCCTAAAATCCATTGCGCTATTTGCGCTTCCTGTATGTTTTTTAGGTACATTGGCAGCAGAAATAGTTGTACCACCAGAAGCAGAAGAAATTCTTCTAATTACAATATTGTTAGTATAAAGAGCAGCAGCATCACAAGTTTCTGCTCCAAACCAAATTCTTTTAACAATTGCTACTCTACCTGAACCTGTAGGATTAAAAAATGAATTGTAAACATAATTTGTTCCAGCTGCGTTTTCCACTCTTGGAAAAGCAAATAAAAATTCATTTTGAGCTGCTGGCGCGCTTGTTGCCTCTTCCCATTCAAAATAAACTCTTATTCTTTGATCAACAGCTCCAGCTGCTTCTTGATAAACAGCTACACCTTCTCCTGGTTGAATTACTAATTTTTCATCATTTGGACCAAAAGTGATATCTCTTACTGAATAAAAGCGACCAACATTTCCTGGCATCGGTTGTCCTAAAATTCTGGAATTAGTTGTTCCAGCAAAAGTGACAGTTGGACCTGTATGTCTTATGTTAATCACTGAATTTGAAGAGTCGTTGTTTTTCTTTGGGATATCCCCTCCAGAAATTAAAGTTCCCCCAGAAGCAGCAGTTATTCTTCTTAAGGTTAAATTAACATAATTAGCAGCTGCTACCGCATCTGCTCTTATAGCAATTCTTTTAATTAAAGCAGTTCTTCCAGATCCCGAAGGATTAAAAAAAGCAACGTAAACATAATTTGCAGTTGCTACTCCGTTAATAGGACCGACATCAATATGATATTCTAATTCATTTTCATCCAAAGCAGCTTTTGTTTTTTCAATAAAACTAAAATTATATAAAACTAAGATTAATATCAGATTAATTATTAAAATCTTATTAAAATAGAATGGAAGAATTTTTTTTATTCTATTCACTACTTTCTTCATAATATCCTAAATTATTTAGTTCTTCAGAGCTTAATAACTTATTTAAATCAAAAACTTTTATAAAATTATCTCTCGCAATGCTATTTTCATCAGAAAAAACTTCGCCTATTTGTGGAACTTGGAAATAAAAATTATTACCTTCTAAGATAACAGTAAAATCTAAATCTGATAAGTTTAGATAAATTCTTTGAAAAAAATCTGTAGTTTCTAAACTCTTTTCTTTAAGACTCAAATCATTTAAATTAAGATAATAAATTTTTGTTTTATCTTTAGATAACCAAAAAGCATAATTATTTTTAATACCTAAATCAAAGTCTGGATTTATATCCTCTGAAATTTTTATTTGCCTTTCTTTTACAAGATCAAAAAACCAAATCTCTCCTTTGCTTAAGATTGCTAAAATTTTATTATTACTTGTGCCCTTAATTTTAACTAATTTCTGGTATTCAAAAGCCCAATCCAAAGCTAAAGATTTATCTAAAGTTGAAATATCATCTGGAATTATCTCTTTAATTCCACTAACATATTCTACTTCAAGCCACATTGATTCTAAATAAAGATAATAATCGGTATCTGGGTATGAATTTATTTTTATTTGAATTTTTGAAATATCAAGCCAATCATTGACAGGAATTTCAAAATTAATACCTTGCCAATTATTTTCATTAATGCTTCCAAGATAATTCCAGTTTTGACCGTCGAGAGTATAATGAATATCAAAAAGACTTTTGGGTGTTGTAATTATATTTTCTTGGATTTCAGGGGTTAAATCTGTTGATATTTCTGTTGATGTCTCTGTTATGGTGGTTGAGGTTTCAATTAATGTTTCAGTTGATGTTTCGGTTGTTTCTGTTGTCGTTTCTACCGAAGAAGATGAATTAAAATCGCTTGTATTCGTATCGTTTAGCGTCTGGTCTGTACTTTCATTTATACTTGTGTTGGTGTTCTCATTTGTACTTTCGTTTGCACTCTCATTTATGCTTTCATCTATGTTTTCATTTATGTTTTCATTTGTACTTATATCACTTAATGTTTCTTCTTGAGCAAAAACAAACTTAATAAATCTAAAGATTTGAGAACTTGTTGCTGTATTTTCTTCTAATATCGGGACGTCGGACGTCGCGATATTGATCTCGATAGTTTTAGAAGGAAGGATTTTTTCGATAAAGCTTTCAGATTGAGTTGATTCTATTATTGGTTTTTCTCTTAATTCTTTTGTTAAAACCCAATTAAAATACAAAGTTATCTTTTTAATCTCCCCTTCTTTAATTGGTCCTTGAAAATTTCCACAATAAATTTCTTTAAAACCCCTATAAAAGACAGCAGAATTTGTTTCATCAATCAAATCAGGATTATCCACTTCCATTTCTCCCTGCGCTTTTTCAGGATTAACAAAACTTCCTAGACAAGTTTGAGGATTAAAATAAGCTAAATTAGCTTTTATGTTTTCGTTAAATGAAAAGAAATTTAAAATTAAAAGAGTTATCAAAAAAACTAAAAACGTTTTTTTTATATTCATTAATTTATTTTAACAAATTTCAATAAAAAAATATTTTAACTTATTAATTCACCGATAAGATAATTTGGTTTACTCTCAGTAATTTTAATCTTCACAAACTCTCCTAGTTTTCCTTTTTTAAGAATTACGGCTTTATAATTAGGAAGTCTTGCGAGAAAGTTCCTTTCTTTTTTCTCCGTAATAAGAGCGTTAAATATTTTATTTACGTATTTTTTATTTTCTATTGAGACTATTTTTAGCCAAAGTTCAGTTAAAATTCTTGACCTTTCCTTTTTTACTCTGTCTGGAAAATCTTTAAGCGAGAAAGAAGAGGTACCTTCTCTTTTTGAATATCTAAAAATATGTAAAATTTCAGGTTTAATTTCTTTAATGAGCTCAACAGTTTCTTTAAAATCTTTTTCGCTTTCACCTGGAAAACCAACGATCACGTCAGTGGAGATGAGATTTAATTCAAATTTTTCATTTATCTTCTTAATTAAAGATAAACACTCTTCTCTTTTATAGTTTCTTCTCATTGCCTTGAGTATTTCGTTTGAACCTGATTCTACTGGCAAATGGAAAAACTTATAAAATTTATCATCTTCCATTATTTTTAACATCTCATTTAAAATTCTCATTGTGAATCCAGGGCTCATCATTCCCAGCCTTACTCTAAATTCTTCGTCTATTTTTGAAATTTCATGTAAAAGTTCTGGCAACAAAAGCTTTCCAATTTCTCCTCCATAGGTTGCTAAATCTTGAGAAGTTAATTGAATTTCTTTTGAACCCTGCCTTAAAGATAGTTTAACATTGTTTAAGATATGATTTTTATCAAAACTTTTTACATTTCCCTTTGCCAGTTTTGTAGCACAATAACTACATTTCAAAAGACAACCTTCTGCAATCTGGATTATTGAAATTACGGTGTTTTTGGGCCTAAAAAAAGCGCAAAAACTTGCTTTATCAATTAGTTTTGGTTCTATCGAAGTTGCTCTTTTTCCTTTTAATACTTTTTCAATTACCATTGGCAAATCTAAAATATTTGTAGGTCCTATCATTCCATCTGAAAATTCTAGAGAAATTTGAGGCGAGATTCTTGGTAAACAGCCAGCAAAAATGACTTTTTTACCACTTCCTCTAATTTTCAAACTTAATTTTGTAATTTTTCTTTCTGTTTTTTCTACTACTCCGCAAGTATTGATCACAACAAAATCAGCCTCATTTTTTGAGACTTCTTTATATCCTTTCTCAACCAAAACTTTCCTAATCAATTCCGAATCTGCTTGGTTGAATTTACAACCAAATGTTTCAATATAAAATTTTGCCATTACTTAATATCTGAAATTATATTTGAGTTTTTTAAAAGTATTTGCTAATTGGATTTTCAATTCCGAATGCCCTTTGCCTCCTTTTAAAAACTCTTCTCGACGCTTAGCGTCACGTGTATCTAAATAACATTCGTAATAAATGAGCTTTAGAGGGCGACGATTTTTTGTCGTATTACAAATCCCCTTTTATGTTTTTCAATTCGCTTTTTCAAATCAGGCGTAGAACCGATATACAACTTGCATCCTTTTCACTAAAGAGAATATAAACGAAATACATGTAACTAAAATGGAAAATGATTACGTTGTGGCACGCTTAGCGTGCCAAGATACCACGCTTAGCGTGGTGCCCCCGAGAGGATTCGAACCTCTGACCTTCTCCTTAAAAGGGAGCTGCTCTACCAACTGAGCTACGGGGGCACTTTCCCTTCTTTTATAATCCTTCTTCTCTAAGTTTCTCTAAAATTTCTTTTTGTTTTTTCGTTAATTTCTTTGGAATTTTAACTATTAATTTAACATATAAATCTCCCCTTCCCATTCTACCAAATTTTGGAATACCTTTGTTGCTAACCTTTATTATAGTTCCAGAATCAGTTCCTGCTGGTATCCTTATCATAACTGGTTGGCCGTCTAACGTATTTATCTTAATTTCGTCTCCGAGCGTTGCTTGAGAAAAAGAAATATGCGCAGTAGTATAAAGATCATCGCCTCTTCTTTGAAAGAGGGGATGAGGTTTTACTATCATTCTTACAAACAAATCTCCCGGAGATCCATTTCTTCTCCCAGCATCACCCTTACCTTCAATTTTAATTACCTGTCCTGTATCAACTCCTTTTGGGATTTGAAGATTAATAGTTTCTTTTCCTTTTACCCTTCCTTCTCCATTACAAACATTACACGGTTTCTCAAAAGTATATCCTTCACCTTTACACAGAGGGCAAATTGTCGTTTTCGTAAACACGCCAAAAAATGTTCTTTTTATTTCTTGAACATATCCTGTTCCTCTACAAGAAGAACATTCATTGATTTTGCTTTCAGGTTCAGCTCCTGAACCTTGACATCTTGTACATTTAACAAATTTTAAAATTTGAATTTCTTTTTCCAGACCTTGGAGCGTAAATTCCAAGGGTATTTCTATTTCTATTTCAATATCTTTACCCCTTTTTAAATCTTTTTTTCTTCTACCTCTTTTTGTAAAACCAAACATTTCTTCAATAACATCAGTTAAATCTCCAAAATCAAATTCTCCAAACTGGAAATCTTTTCCTCCCCAAAACCATTGCGTTTCAGGTCCGCTTTCTCCTACTCCCTCCTCAAACACTCTACCATAAGTATCGTATTGCTTTCTTTTTTCAGGATCAGACAATACTCTGTAGGCTTCGTTAATTTCTTTAAATTTTTGAGGATCGCCTCCTTTATCAGGATGGTATTTATGTGCTAATCTATAATAAGCTTCTTTTATTTCTTCATTAGAAGCATTCCTGGATACGCCTAAAATTTTATAATAATCTTTCATGGTGAACTGCCACCTTCTTTATTTTTATACATCTCAATACCGATTTTTTGAATGGTTTGAGAAAGCTCTTGGATTTTTGCTTTTATCTCTTCTATGTTATTACCTTCCTTTGCTTTTTTTAACTCTTCAATTTTAACCTCTACCTCTTTTTTTATATTGTCAGGAATTTTACCCTCTGCTTCTCTTAATGTTTTTTCAGAAATGTAAATTAAGTTTTCAGCCTGATTTTTTACATCAATTAACTCTCTCTTTTTCCTATCTTCTTCAGCATACATCTCGGCCTCTTTTTTCATCCTTTCAATTTCTTCTTTTGAAAGACCAATTGAGCCTTCAATTCTTATGGACCTTGACTTTCCTGTCGCTTTATCTTTAGCAGTGACAGTTAGTATACCTGAAGCATCTACATCAAACGTTACCTCAATTTGAGGAATACCTCTTGGCGCAGGCGGAATTCCATCTAAAATAAATCTACCTAATGATCTATTATCTGCTGCCATTGGTCTCTCTCCTTGTAAAACATGAATTTCAACTGAGGTTTGGTTATCCGCAGCAGTAGTAAAAATTTGTGTTTTGGAAGTGGGAATAGTAGTGTTTTTGGGAATCATGACTGTATTGACGCCCCCCAACGTTTCAATTCCTAAAGATAATGGCAAAACATCCAATAATAAAATAGATTTTATTTCCCCTTCTGGCATTCTTCCTTCTTCTTTTGCTTTTAATACCTCTGCCTCAATGGCAGCACCCATTGCTACTACTTCTTCTGGATTAATTGATTTATTGGGTTCTTTGCCAAAGAATTCTTTCACCTTTTCTCTTACTTGAGGAATTAAGGTAGTGCCACCTACCAATACTACTTCATCTATCTCTTTTACTGTTAGCTTTGCTTCGTTCAATGTTTTCTTTATTCTTTCAATTGACCTTTCTACTAAGTCCCTCGTCATTTCATTAAATTTAGCTCTCGTTAATTTATAAAGTAAATGTTTTGGACCCTCTGGTGTCCCTGTAATAAACGGAAGGTTGATTTCTGTTTCTGTCATTGAAGAAAGTTCAATTTTTGCTTTTTCTGCTGCTTCTTTTATCCTTTGTAGAGCAAGAGGATCTTTTCTCAAATCTATTCCTTCGTCTTTTTTGAAATTTTCGATTATCCAATCCATAATTCTTTGATCAAAGTCTTCTCCTCCCAAATGAGCCTCTCCTCCCGTTGCCAACACCTCAACTGTATCTGGCGCTACATCTAAAATCGTAACGTCAAACGTTCCTCCTCCAAAATCATAAACTAATATTTTTTGTTTTTGTTTTTTTCCAAAACCATAAGCTAAAGCAGCAGCCGTGGGTTCGTTAATGATTCTATAAACTTTTAATCCCGCAATTTCTCCTGCTGCTTTTGTGGCTTTTCTTTGGGAGTCGTCAAAATTTGCAGGACAAGTAATAACTGCTCCTTCCACCTTTTCCCCCAATTTTTCTTCAGCATCCAATTTCAGCTTTTGTAAAATCATTGCCGAAATTTCAATTGGCGTATACCATTTATCACCCATTTTTATTTCTACCCCTCCATCACTTCTTTTTCGTGTTTCATACGGAAGTCTTTTTAATTCCTCTTGAACCTCTGGATCATCCCATCTTCTACCAATAAATCTTTTGACAGCAAAGATTGTATTTTTTGGGTTGGTAATTCTTTGCCTTTGAGCCAAAATTCCAACCAACCTTTCTCCAGTTTTTGAAATAGCAACAACCGAAGGAACCAAAATCGATCCTTCTCTTGATTCAAGACACTTTGGTTCTCCACTAAGAATGGTGGCCATTTTTGAAATGGATGTTCCCAAATCAATTCCCAATACTTTTGGCATATTTTATTTAAGGTTGTTTATTTTTTACCTTTATTTTAATTTTCTTTTCTTTTTCCTTTTTCTCTTTTACTTTTGGAATAATAACAGTCAAAATACCATTTTCATATTCAGCCTCTGCCTTATCCTCAATCACTTGAGCAGGAAGCAATATTTGCCTTTTAAAATATTTCTCTCCAATTTCTTTTTTATAATATCCCTTCCCCTTTTCTTCTTTTACTTCTTTTCCTTTTGCTGAAATGCTCAATACATTGTTTTTAACTTCAACCTCAATATCTTTTGGATCCACTCCTGGTAGTTCCACCTCAGCCATTATTTTGTCATCTTTTTCATAAATATCCATTCGAGGGGTTCTTATCTTTGGAAATTTCAATTCTGCCCATTCTTCTGGCCAAAATTCCTCAAACCACCTTTCAATATCTCCAAATGGTTTCCAAGGAATGATTGGCATAAATTTTTATTTTTATAATATCATTTTTTCATCGACCTTTCTTTATAATATTATTTTATTTTGCGATTTTAACCTTTGCCGGTCTAAAAACCCTATCTCCAATTTTATAACCTTTTTGAATTTCTTCAATAATTACCCCTTTTTCAACATTCTCTTTTTCAACCTCTTCCATTACCTCATGATACCTTGGATCAAATTTTTCTCCTATACTTTTTATTTCTTCTATCCCATTTTTTCTTAAAAAATCAGTCAGTTGTTTTTTAATTTGTATTAACCCTTTTATATTATCGTTTTCCTTTAATTCTTTTGGGATGTTATTTTCTGCTATGTCAAAACTGTCCAAAATTGGCAACATTTCAAACAATAACCTTTCCTTAGCTATTTTTATGAACCCTTGAATCCTTTCCATTTCTTCATTTTTATAATTTATTAAATCTGCCTTTGCTCTTTGCCATCCAGCTAAATATTCTTTATTTAATCTTTCTAATTCTTGTAGTTTTTTATTTAATTCTTCAACCTCTTTTTTCAAATTATCTTTTTCATTGGACATAATTTTCAAAATATTTTTTAACAGACTTCATTAAACCAACATTTGTATTATAATTCATTCTCTTTGGTCCCAAAAGGGCTAAAATTATTTCTTCTTTTAAAAACTCGCTTTTTAACATTATTATGGTAAATTTTTGACCATTTTTAAAATGATTTTCTTTTCCAATATAGATTTTAATGTCGTTATCCAGATGTGAGTTTTCAATATTGGTTTCAGTCTCTTCAATAAAAGAAAAAAAATCAATTATGTATTTTTTATTTAAAAATTCCCTTTCTTTCAAAACCTCCTCCCATCCCTCTTTTAATATTGTTTTTTTACTTTTTAAATAAATAAAAATTAACGTTTTTGAAATCTTCGATAAACCTTTTATCAAATTTTGAAATAATTTTATTTCGTCATTAAATCTTTTTGTTATAAATTTATCTATTTCAAAAGTTTTTTCTGCCAAGAGGTTATCAACAAAATATCTATAAGCTTTATCAGTGGGAATTCTTCCGCTTGAAAAGTACGCTTTAGTTAAAAACCCCTTTTTTGTTAATTGTTGAAATTCTAATCTTACCGTTGGAGAAGAAATCTTAAGTTTATGTTTTTCTTTGAAAAGCTCGGAGGAAATGGGTTTTGCTAATTCGACATAATCTTCGATCAAAATTTTTAAGATATCATTTTGTCTTTTGGTTAGCATATTTTAGATTAGCAAAGTTAAATTATCAGTCAAGATGTTAAATTGATAATTACCTTGATTTTTTATGTTAAAATTATTTTAGTATAAAGAAAGGTTACATTATCTTAAAATAAAATGTTTAAAACAGGAAATAAAAAGATAATAACCATCGTTGCCTTCTTTTTGTTTTTTTTAATTTTTATTTTAACGATTTCTAGCTCTCAAAAAGATTCTGCCATTTTTGATGAACCGCCTCATATCGTGGCTGGATATTCTTACTTGAAACTCAAGGATATGAGGATAAACCCAGAACATCCTCCTTTAATAAAGGATTTAGCAGCATTTCCCCTTTTGTTTTTGGATTTAAACTTCCCTTTACAAGATCTCGCTTGGCAACAACCGGATGGTCCTTATTGGTGGCATCAATTTAATTTAGGGAAAAAATTTCTTTATGAAAGCGGAAATGACGCCGATACGATCATTTTTTTATCGAGAATTTCAATGATCTTCATTTTAATATTATGTGGCTTTTTCATTTTTAAATTTGCTAAAGAATTTTTTGGAGAAAAGGTTGCGATTCTGTCTTTGTTTTTGTTTACTTTTTCTCCAACCTTTTTAGCTCACGGAAGGTTTGTTACCGTTGATGTTGGCGCTGCTTTGGGAACAGTTTTGGCAACATTTTATTTTTTAAGAGCATTGAAAAGCCCGACTACTCTTAATATTGTTTTAGCTGGCATTGCGTTGGGATTATCTCAGCTTTTCAAATTTTCTTTAATTTTGCTTATTCCTTTTTTTGTTGTGATAACTATTCTTTGGATTTTAATATCAAAGGAATGGAAAAATTCTTTAAAAGTTTTAATCTCTGCTCTAACGTTATGGATATTAGTGGTTTGGTTAGTTTATACCGTTCAAATATATAATTATCCTCCAGAAAGACACGTGAGGGATATAAAGATGACATTGGAAAACTATGCTGGTGGCCATTCTTCTATTAAAGACACCTGTTTTATGCCAAAATCGTTCGAAAAAATAAGAAGGTGTCCGGCAGAAATTGCGATTTTTGCAGCAGATAAACCGATTGTTAGACCTCTATCTCACTATCTTTTGGGCATTTTAATGGTTTCTCAACGAGTATCTGGAGGACATACAACCTACTTTTTGGGTGAGGTTTCTTCTGAAGGATGGAGGCACTATTTTCCCTTTGTTTATTTAATTAAAGAACCCCTACCATTTCACATTTTAACCATTCTAGCTTTAATTTACTTTATTTTGAGCATCAAAAAACATATTTTTCAAAATTCATTAGTAAGGTTAAAAAGCTTTATTAAGGAAAAATTTGTTGAGATTTTAATGTTTTTGTGGATTCTGTTATATTGGGCAATTTCTATAAATTCTAATTTAAATATAGGGGTTAGGCATTTGCTGCCTTTGTTGCCATTTACCATAATTTTAACAGCAAAAGGTATTGTTTTTTGGCTTGAACATACAAAATATAAAAAATTTGCTTTCTTTGTGGTGGCAATTTTACTTTCTTGGCAAGCATTTTCAGTTTTAAAAACCTATCCTCATTTTTTGGCTTATGCTAACGAGTTAGTTGGCGGACCTAATAACCTTTATCTTTATACCGTTAATTCCAACTTAGATTGGGGTCAAGATTTAAAAAGATTAAAAAGTTGGATGGATAAAAATAACGTGGAGAAAGTTTATCTTGATTATTTTGGGGGCGCAAGTCCGCAATATTACCTAAAAGGAAGGTATGAAAATTGGTGGGGACAAAGAGATCCAAAAGATTTCCCGAAAGGAAATTATCTAGCAATTTCAGCCACGCTTTTACAAGGTGGCAAAGGAGTTCCTGGAAAAAATTTTACGCAAGACACAGGATATTATCTCTGGTTGGAGAATTACCAACCAATTGCCAAAATTGGATATTCTATTTTCGTCTACTTTATTGACAAATAGCGAGAGCATAAATAACCAAAATTAAATAACAAAACCGTAAATAATCAAATATTTCCCCTCAATGTATTACCTTAATTCACGATCGTGAAATAATGTAACACATTGGGGAATGGAAAATTTTGAATAAAAAAATATTTGAGTGAGTTATTTTTTATATTTGGGAAAAGCAAAGTTTCCAAACCTCAAATCGATATATTCTAAATCGTTAATTTTTTCTTTTGGAATGGCATTTTCGAGGGCTACTTTGAGCTTTGTTAGTTGCCAATCTATATCTTTTTGAGGGTCAATAAAAATCTTCCAATGTTGGCGTGTTTTAAAATGCAAATTGTTTTCTGAAATCAAAATTACGCTTTCAATCTCAATGTCAAATTTTTTTACAATTTCCAAGATCTTATTTAATTGTTCTTTTTCTATTACCTTTTGTCCAAGCTTTAGCTCTTTATCCAACTTTTCGTTTTGAATTTTAAGTAAATTTCCTTCCTCATTTTCTTTCTTTTCAAAAATAATTCCTTCCTTGTCTATTAAATAACAATCTTTTTCTTGACAAAACACAGCTATTTCTTTTCTTTCTGAAACTTTAAAAATGAGCGTTGAGGGAAATTCTCTTTTAATTTCAACAAAGTAAACCTGAGGAAAGCTTTCAAAAAGTTCATCCTTTAACCGTTGTGAATTTATAAAAAGGATATTTTTTCCTTCTATTTTATCACTTAAAAATTTTTCAAAGTATTCTTTTTCTATTTTTTCTAATCCAAAAATTTTAATGTTTTTTACTGCAAAAATCTCAGAGAGATAAGTTAGATAAAATACAAAATAGAAGGCAAGAGAAAATAAGATAAAATTCCAAAATATTGCTCTTTTAAAGAAGGGTTTTTTCTTTTTAACCCTTAAAACCTTTTTTCTCATAAATTCCTCACTCTCTTTCTTAATTTTTCTACAAAGTAATTTAACCAATACTTTTTAGAAAGAGGCAAATCTTGGGTTTTGAGGTATTCTTTTTTATTTCCTCCAAATCCCATTTTAAACAAAGTTAAACCTGCCCATGGATGCTTGGGATTTAATATTTCTCCTTTTGAATTTAAAGGAGCTATTCCCCAAAAATTAAACTTTTCACAACCATTTTTCTTTGCTTCTCTTATTGCTTCCCATATCATTAAATAAGGAACCGGTATCTTTGGATATTTTTTTAAAGAAGCGCCGTGATGATAAAATGCAATTCCTTGCCAAAAAATAAAAATTCCTCCACAAACTATCTCTCCTCTATATTTACCCAATATTATTAAAATTTGGTTATCATCTTTGAAAGCCAACAATTCACTTTTTAAATATTCAAAAGAAAAAGGCACAAATCTGTGTCTTTTTGCTGTTTCTTGATAGATTTTTTTAAATTCTTCTAAATCTTCAATTTTTTTGCTTTTTAAGATTTCAATATCTCTGTTTTTCATTGCTTGTCTTATCAAATATCTCGTTGTTTTTCTCATTCCTTTTAAAATGTCCTCTTCAGGCCGTGAAACATTTAATTCCCAGGTAATTTCTGGATGGATATGGAGCGGCGCTTCTCTAAACTTAAGTTTTTTGAACATTCTTTCATTTTCTTTATTGTTTTCTAATATTGGAGCAATTCTCAAGAAATCGCATCTTTCAGCTTTTGCTAAGTTTTTTAATTCATTTGTTAGAAAACTTAAAACTTCCTCTTTATCATTTTCTGATTTAACTTTTGAATCTATAACAGGTCCGTGCGGCACAAACAAAAAAGTTCCCCTTTTTGCGCCAATTTTAATTACTAAAGCAAAACTCAAAAAATTCGAATTTTCCCTAATTCCCAATCTCCAAATCTTATTTCCCATCATCTTGTTAAATTCACCCCAGCTGAAAGATTGTAAAAATGTTTTGTCTTGGCAATTTTTCAAGAATTCTTCCCACGTCTTTTTATCTTCTATTTGTTCAATTTTCATACACTAAATTTAAAAATTCTTTTGGCAACCTTCCTTCAAATAAAATAATATCATTTTCTCCGTTGAATGGTTTTATTCTCTCATAAATCTCTTTTGGTTTTTCCAAATAAATTGCTTTCTCTTTTGCTCCTTCTCTTATTTCTCTGAATCTATCCTTTGTTGTAATTATTGCTAAATCGCAGATTTCAAATATTTTTTCTCCAATTTTTTTATGAATATTTTTTGAAGCCTTTCCCAATTCAATTAAACATGGCATTACAATCACTTTTTTACCTTGCCAAACTTTTAAATAATTTAAGTGAGCGAAAACTGAGTCTGGATTTGCTGAATAAGTTGAATCAATGATATTTAGCCCATCTTTTGTTTTTAACAATTTTACTCCGCTTTGTTCTTGTTTAATTTCTTTTGCTCCTTTTGAAATTTCTTTTAAATTCATACCAAGCTCTTTAGCACAGCAAATTGCCAACAAAAGGTTTTGAATGTTTTGTTCTCCGATTAGATTTAAATTAAGGTCTGCCATCTCTCCGTCTTTTGAAAAAACTTGAAAGAACAAAACGTCCTTTTTAACCTTTATATTGCCAGCCCATAAATCAAAATCCTTTTTTGAAACCCCTACGATTTTCTTTTTAATTTTCGTTTCTTGATAAATTTTCCTTAACATTTCATTTTCACCGTTAAAAATCACTAAACCATTTTCTGGAAGGCTTTCGATCAATTCTTTTCCTCCTTCTGCCGAAATTAAATTTTTCATAGAACCAAAAAGAGCCAAATGTTGTTCATTAACACCAGTGATTATTCCAATTTTTGGTTTTACAATATCGCAAAGCAATTTTATTCCCCCTTTATTGTAAGCTCCCATTTCAACAACGAAAATTTTATGGTTTTCATTTAAATTTTCCAAAATGCATCTTGAAATCCCCACATCTGAGTTTTGGTGCTCCTTTGTTTTCAAAACCTTTTCTCCAAATTTTTCTTCTAATATTGTTGCCAAAAACTCTTTTGTTGATGTTTTTCCATAAGAACCGCAAATACCAATGACCAGAAGATCTTTAAACGTTTCTCTTTTTTTCTTTGCTTTTTTGATAATTTGATTTCTCAGTAAAGCTGCTATGGGTTGAAAAGAAAGAACTATTATTGAGACGATTAAAGGCGTAAAAATATCAAAAAGCAACGCTCCAATTAAAAATGAGAAAATAAACCCCAAAAAGTTTCCCTTTGTGAAATGCAAATATACAAAATCTGCTATCTTGTAAAGAAGAGAAATGAAAAGTAATGTTATTGTTATAGCGGCAAGCGTTAAAACAATAACCTTTGATGTAAAGATTGGTATTTTCAATTGTTTTTTAATGAGTTCTAAAAAAAATTTAATTACTTCTAAAACATACAGCACCCATCCGAGGAAATATCCAGTAATTGATAAAACGACGAGAGAAATTTCAATAAAAAAGTAAAGATAAGCAAAATGGGCGTAGATTATATAAGCTGCCAAAATTGTTGCAACGATGATTTTTATTCCAATACGTTTATTAAATAAAAGATTTTTTCCTTTTTCAGTGCGAAAGTGATCAATAAAGCGTCCAACGTGATATTCTTTCAATTGCCAAAGGTAAAGCCAGAATAGAATTGATTTTATTTGACGAAGAAACCAAAAAATTAAGAAAATGCCAACAATTAAATTCATTTTAAGTGGGAAATTAAAACCTCAAACAATTTTTCCGGATTTTCCAAATGAGGCGAGTGGCCCGTTTTTGGTATAATTTCAATTTTTGAACCTGTAATTTTTTCTTTCAACAACATCCCATATTTTAATGGTACTATTTTATCTTTCTCGCCCCAAATAATGATAGTTTCCTTTTTAATATGAGAAAGTTGTGGTAAAAGATCCTCTTTTATTATTGCTTTCATTGTTTCTTTCATTACCCCTTCTGCTTTTGAGTAATCCCCTATCCCAAAAAGAAAATAAAATATTTGTTGAATTTTATTCTTAAATTTAAAAGGAGAAATTATTTTTTTGCCAGTTTTAGCTAGATTTATTATTATTTTTTCTTTAAAAGTTAGTTCTTTTTTTATTCCCGCAGAATTTAATAGTAACAATTTTTTTATTCTCTGTGGGTAAAGAATAGTAAACTTTATTGCTACTCTCCCTCCAAACGAATGTCCTAACATAAAAAAATCTTTTAAACTCAATGTATCAACAAAATCTTTCAACCACGCTACAAAACGGTCTAAATTCCATGTTTCTTTTGGCTGATCAGTTTTCCCAAAACCAGGAAAGTCTGGACATATGACCCTAAATTTTAATCCCAAAATTTCAATCATTTTCTTCCATGAATCTGAGGAACCACCCCAGCCGTGCAGAATCAAGAGGTTTTCGCCTTTTCCGCAAATTTTATAGTTCGTTTTTAAATTTTGAATAGAAACTGTTTTTTCTTCCATTAAAATAAATTGACTAATTGAGATATTTGCACTAAAGTTAAAGAATGAGTTTTTCTATTGATGATTTTATTGTAATTGCTTCTGTTGTAGGAAGTTTTTTGGGTAATATTATGGACGTTGAATTTTTCTCTTTTTTAACTGCTCCTTTCCTTTCTGTAAGATTTTTTTGGTTATTTTTGTCTCGTTCAGTTGCAAAAGGTTTAATAATGGGAAGCGGCCTTTTTGTTGTTTTTGCTAATTCGTTTTTTGAAATAGCAGGGATTTTTTTAATTATATTGTGGTTATTATTTTATTTTATTTTTAAAATACTATTTTAGCTAATTGTTTATGATTTTTTTATCACCTTAAACGGTAAATATTGATGTAAAACCTCGGGGATTTTTACAGAACCGTCTTTTTGTTGATAATTCTCAAGAATCGCCAAAAGAGGTCTTTGAGAAAAGGCAGTGCCATTTATTGTGTGTACAAACTCCAATTTTTTCTTTTTTGAATCAAAGTATCTAATATTTAATCTTCTTGCTTGAAAATCAGTACAATTAGAAGTTGAATGAGTTTCCCGATACCTATTTTGAGTAGGAAACCAAGCTTCAATGTCATATTTGGCTGCAGCTGGCCTTCCCAAATCACCAGTACAAATCTCTAGGACCCTATAAGGAATTTTTAAAGATTGCATTAGTTTTTCTTCCAAAAATAAAAAGAATTGATGTTCCTCAACCGATTTTTCTGGATGACAAAAACTAAACATTTCTACTTTATCAAACTGATGAACCCTCAATATTCCTCTCGTATCTTTTCCATAAGACCCAGCCTCTCTTCTAAAACAGGTTGAAATAGCAACAAACCTTATTGGCAAATCTTCTTCTTTTAATGTTTCGTTGGCAAAATAAGGACCTATAGATTGCTCTGATGTGCCAACTAAGTATAGTTTGTCTTTTTCTAAATAATAAGCCTCTTCTTTATCTAATTGTTCTAAATAACCCATCCCCCAAGCCATTTGTTCTTTAATCATAACAGGAGGTAATACTGGTTTGAAACCTTCTTTCATTAGAGTATCTAAGGCAAATCTAAAAAGAGCTAATTCAAGCAGTACCATTTCGTTTTTTAAATACCCAAACCTCGTTCCTGAAACCTTCGCCGCCCTTTTTACATCTATTAAGTCTAAATTTTCTCCAATTTCTAAGTAATCTTTAATAGGAAAATCAAATTGAGGTATTTTTCCGACTTCACGAATAACAACGTTATCGTTTTCATCTTTCCCGACAGGCACATTATCAAAGGGAAGATTTGGAAGTTGACTTAGTAAGTAATTAAATTTTTCCTCCTTTTCTTTTAACTCTTTTTCTAACTCTTCCAACTTTTTAGAAATGTCTTTGCTTTCTTTGATATATTTTTCCTTCTTTTCCTTTTCTTTGCTAATTATTTTTGAGATTTTGTTAATTTTAGCTCGCAAATCTTCAACTACTTTTATTTTTTCTCTTCTTTCTTTATCAATCTCTAAAATCTCATCAACTAATTTTTCATCAAAACCCTTTTTTTTAATTCCTTCCTTTACTTTTTCTGGATTTTTCCTGATTAGTTTTATATCTAACATAGTTTTATTTTAATGTATTCTGTTTTTTCTAGTCAAAATAAAATTCAAGCCCCTTGGCTTGAAAAAATAAAGAAATTTTGACTTTTATAAATAGCTAAGGTTCTGAACAGTTTTGCTCGTTTTTCTCGTTATTATTATCTACCCTCTTCTGATCTTTTGATTCAGTCTCATAGACACCATCTATCTGCTTCTCATAGACATCTCTTTTAGCACTCTATCTAAATCTTGTCAAGAGTTGTGAAATGGTTCAAGATTGCCAAAATAGTCAAATTTCTATTTAGGTTTCATTGTGGGAAATAAAATTATTTCTCTTAAAGAATGGGAATTTGTCAAAATCATCACCAGCCTATCAATTCCCATCCCAAAACCTGCAGCAGGAGGCATACCGTATTCTAAAGCTTCCAAGAAATCTTCATCAAAAGGATGAGCTTCACCATACCCTTCTTTTAAAAGTCTTTGTTGTTCTTCAAATCTTCTTCTTTGTTCAATAGGGTCGTTCAATTCTGAGAAAGAATTTACTAACTCAATACCCCCTACTATTAACTGAAAGTTTGATAGTCTTTTTGTATTTTTCTCTAACGATTTTGCTAGTGTTTGAAAACCCAAAGGATAATGAATTACAAAAGTAGGTTGCCAAATTTTTGGTCTGATAATTTTTTTGAAAATTTCGTCTGCAATTTCAAATTTTGGAGCCCCTTTTTCAATTTCCAATCCCATCTCTTTTGCTTTTTTAAATAACGCTTCTCTATTGATGGTATCGTAATCTATTCCAGTTTCTTTTCTAAAGACAACATCAAATTCAATTTTTTGCCAAGGGGTTTTAAAATTAATTTTTTTACCTTCATATTCTATTTCCGTTTTCTTTAAAAGTTTTTTAACAATATTTACAATCATTTTTTCTGTTAATTTCATCATATCTTTATAATCTGCATATGCCCAATAAAATTCCAAAGAAGTAAAATCTGGGTTGTGAAACTTGTCTATCCCTTCATTTCTAAAACATTTTCCAATCTCAAAAACCTTTTCAAATCCTCCAACCAAAAGCCTTTTTAAGTAAAGTTCTGGCGCAATCCTCAAATAAAGTTCTAAATTAAGCGCATTTAAATAGGTTTTAAACGGTTTTGCTCGAGCTCCTCCATATACAGGTTGTAAAATGGGAGTTTCTACCTCTAAAAATCCTTCTTTCTCCAAAAATTTTCTAATTTCAGAGATAATTTTTGATCTCAAAATGAATTTTTCTTTAATTTCCTTATTGAAAATAAGATCCAAATATCTTTTTCTAAATCTTTCCTCTACATCTTTCAAACCGTGCCACTTTTCTGGCAAAGGTCTTAAACTTTTTGCTAGAATTTTAAAATCAATAACGTCTAATGTTTTTTCACCAGTTTTTGTTAAAATTAAAATTCCTCTCAATTGAATAAAATCTCCAACATCTAAATTATCTATAAAAAAATTATAACTTGACTCCCCCACTCCGTTCTTCCTTATTAAAGATTGAATTTTTGAGCTTCCATCTTCAATATGAAAAAAGGTTAATCCTCCGTGGGTCCTAATGGATACAATCCTGCCAACCAAAAAAACTTCCTGCTTTTTCTTTGAAAGATTTTCAAAGTTTTCAATAACCTCTATTATTGAATGACTTCTTTTAACACTTAGAGGATAAGCGTTAATAAAATAATTTTTTATTCGTTGTAGTTTTTCTTTTCTATCTTTTATTATTTCCTCTATTTGAGACATTACTTTATTTTAATAAAATAACAAAACTTTGCCAAAGAAAAAAATAGGTTTAAATCCCTATTATTGTAGTTTTTTGATCAATGAGCGGTATATTATACTGTGTAAGTATTCTATACATTTTTGAAACAGCTCTAATTCATCTGTTAGTTTTTCCTTTTCCTTCTCATTTCTTTCATTTCTCAATCTGCGAATTAACCTTATTTCAACTTTTTCGAGAAAATTTAAAGTTCTAATAAAACGTTGTAGCAACAACACTTCATCATTACTCTTATACATTTACACTAATCACCTAATTTAATAATATACAATCCAAATAAGTTTTCAAGTTTTATTTTTAGAATGTAAGTTAATTTAGATAAAAAATGATTTTTTAGTAAAAAAGAAGGGACTACTCAGTTAGCTTTATTTTTAATATAATTATTTTTTCACGTACAGAAATATCGGAAGCTCGTTTTCTTTTTTGCTAACTTTTTCTGGAATCCAACCTTCTATTTCAAACGCATAAGAAATAACTCTTGATCCTTCCTTTAACTCTTTTTCAATTTTTTCTTTTACTTTTTTCATTGTACGTTCTGATCCAAAAAAATAAACAACATCAGCTTCAGCTAAATTAATATTTAAAAAGTTTCCTAACTTGAAACTAATATTTTCTTTTTTATTGAAAAATATTTTTTTAATCTCGCAACACAAATACAAGTAGGGCGAAATTTCTATCCCTACTCCCTTTACATCGTATCTTTTTACTGCCTCAAAAAGAAATCTTCCGTCGCCACATCCAAGTTCATATATCTTTTCTCCTTTTTTTAAATTAGCCATTTCAAATATTCTTTCTAAATCTTCTTTTTTGGTAGGAAACCAGGGTGCAATACTAAACCCTCCCATAAAAAGCAACGTTAATACTAAAATGAAGAAAAAAGCAAAAAGGAGATTTAAAAGAGTGAGATTAAAATGATAGAAAAGGACAAAAACAACTACAATAAACAAAGAGACAATAAATAATAAAAAAGAGTACTTATTCAAGATAAAAAATATAGGAACTAAAATAAGAAAAAGAAGGGTTAACAATAAAATCATTTCCATTTTAATTTGAAATTTATCTTCAAATCTTTACCCAACGAACTTTTTTGAATTGATCTTTTTTGCTACATAAGTGAGGATTGAGCAGAGATAAAATCGTATTTCCCTCTTATTTTTGGAAAATAATCGGATTTTTTATCCTATACTTTAAGTTAATTTTAATTTGCTCTATAGCGTTTTTTATCAATATCTACGAAATCAACGCGGCTATTTTTTATATTTTTTAGAATAGAAATTCCAATACAACCTGTAGCAGAAAAAAACATCTAAAAATGTTGGGTTTTTTAATGCTTTCTTTAACCAAAATTCAGTTTTCAGGTCTTAGTCAAAAACCTTTCATTTATATTTTATTTCTTTAAAAACCAATCTATACCAATCAGAATAACCCAATCCTTGAACAAGACTACCTAGCAAAAATCCAAGAAAAAATTGAGATAGATAAATAAAATCAAGAAAAGAAAAAAATAATAAAATTGAGCTCAAAAACCAATGATGAAGGTGAATTTTCCAATTATTAAAAGAAATTATAATTGATTTTATCAACCCTCTTTCTCCTGTCCTCTTTCCTGCCAACAATTTACTTAAAAAAAATCCTACTAAAAATCCTATAAATATTTGAGTTGGTAAAAAAGAAAGAGAAAATAATCCTACAAGTTTTTTCCTTTGTAAGATTTTTGATTTCATTACAATAGAGATTTAAGAATATCCTTTTATTATATTATAACTTTATATTTATGATTTTGTCAAAAATGATGACAAAAAGTATGGAAAATAATATTCCGCTTATAACATCAAGAGGAGTATGAAATCCAGTGTAAATAACAGAAAAACCTACCAGTAATGATAAAAAAATAACAAAAACACCAATTTTCCTTTGATGGAAAATAATGGGTAGGGATAAACCAAAAGCGAACATCGTCGTTGTGGAGGGAAAAGAACTACTTTTTTCCTTAAACGGTCCTACCTTTCTCACGTTTTCAAATAAAGCAGAAGGTCGTGGAATATCAAAAAGCGGTTTCAACAGATTATCACCCAACCAGTAAAGAAAAAAGCCAGAAAAAAGAGCAAAAAGTGCTAATATTTTTTTATCTTTATTGTATTTAGATTCAATTAACATATAAATTGGAAGTATTAACAAAAGAGAAAAAGAAGGAATAAAAATATAAAGAACAACAAAATCTAACATTGAATTGGCAATCTTTTGATTTAAAAAGAGAAAAACCTCTTTGTTTAATTCTAAAATAGGATTCATTTATCTAATATTTTTTATCAAAATCCTCAAATATGTTGGTAATCAAATATCTGTATTTTAAAATTGACCTTTCTTTCCACGCAAGGTAGAATTTTCTCTTCCATTCTCTTTTCCAAAACGTTAACGCTGGCAAAAACAAAAAACCATCTTTATAGCCAATATACCTTGTTTTAAATTTTGAATGTAAATAGGCAACGAAAGCAGACAAGAAAGCTGCCCTTTGGTTTTCTGTTTTACACGCTTTTTCTATTTCTCGAATGAACCTAAAGCGATATAAAAAAGCATCAATTAAACGAAATGATGTTTCTATGAGATTAATATCCAAGACAAATCCTAAATTTTCTATTTTTTTTCTAATTGTGAGAGAAAACTTGCAAACCTCTGGCATAAAAGAAGGGGGAACTGGATTTATTTTAGATTCTTTGAAATTTTTTTTTGAAAAGAATTTTTCAAACAGCCTCATTTTTCCTTTCCCCCTTCCTATTGTTAAGGGAGAATCTATCGCAATTACCTTCACGTCTTTTAAATAAGGTTTTAAGGTTTTTAAAATTTCCTTTCCGAAAATATCATTAAAGTTATACCTAAAAGATTCGAGAGGAAAAATATTCTCCCCTTCTTCTTTTAAGATAAAAACTGAAGATGTTCTCTTTTGTTCAAGACCAATGTCAATTCCTGCGAAAATATTGCTCATTATTATTTTAAAACTGATGTTCCTAAAAACTTTTTCCCCAAAAATACTTTTTCTAAGTTATTAAAATCTTTTCCGTTTAAAATTATAATTGTAATATTTTCTTTTTGAGCTAATCTTATTGCTTTTGGGTCAAAAGGTACATTTGCGCCAGGTATCCATTTTTTACCAACAATTTTAAGAAGACCTTCAAAAGAAATTTTTTCTAAGGGTTTAGCATCTTTAAATTTTTTGGGATCTTTGTTGTAAACAAAATCAATATTTGAAAGATTTATTACTCTTTTTGACCCAAACGTTTTTGCTGCCAATACTGCATCATAATCAGTTGACCACCCAGGTTTCCAACCAGCAAAGAAAATAATTTTTTTATTAGTGCTTATTTTTTGGGTAGGGTTTGTTAATACCGCTTCAAAAGCATACCTTCCAAATATGGATTTCACCAATTGAGCGTTTAAAAAAGTGGCAGAAATTCCAATCCAATCTAAATCTCTATCTTTCACCTTAAATTTTTTAGCAACAGTTTGATAGTTTCTTGCAATTTTTCCTCCACCAACAAAAATTACAAAAGATTTACCCCTTTTTACCCATTTCAAAATGAAATTTTTGAAATTTTTCAAATATAAAATGTTAATGTCTTTTGGGTACAATAAAGATCCACCTAAAGATAAAACCTCAATCATATTTTATGCCCTTTTTTATTTCTTGGTTCTTTTATTTTTCGATTGTTTTTTTCAAAATTCATTTTCTTATAACCATTTTTTCAATTTAAAAATAAAGTATAAAATACCCATCAAGAGAAAGGAAAACATTAAAATGATAAAAAAAGAAGGGGGATAATCCCCCAACGGCAATTTCACATTCATTCCATAAAATGAAGCAATAATAGTAGGTATAGATACGATAATAGTATAGGCTGTAAGAATTTTGATGGTTTTGTTTACAACATTAGTAAAGATAATTTCGTGTCCCTCTCTTATATTAACAATGTTTTTTACGCTACTTTTTGCCATTTCCTCTAATTGACGAATATCGAGCTTTAAATCCTCAATTAATTTTTTATCTGCCAAAAACAAATTTAGATACCTTTTTTCTAACAGGCTTTCTATAACCAATCTTATACCAATTAAATTATTTAAAAAATCCTCGACTATAAATTCATACTTAATTAATTGTTTTATTTCCTCTTCCTCAATATTTCTATCAAAAATAACTCTTTTGATATCTTTGTTGACCTTGAGAAGATTTTGATGGAAAATCTCTATAATTTTGGAGATAATTTTGAAAAGAAGTCTCGTTCTTTGAGTAGTAAAAATAAGTTTATCTTCTTTAAGGAAACTTTTTAAAAAATCAACTTTCTCTTTAGAAAAAAACAGTAGAAATTCGTTAGATATTACTATTAAAATAGGTAAGGTGAAGTTTCTCTTTTCATCACTCCCATTATTTAGAGTTGAGGCTCTTAAAAAGATATAAACCTTCCCATCATCTTCTTCTATTCTGGGTAGTTCATAGATATCCAAGGCATCTTGTAAGAGAGATTCATTCAAAGAAAATTTATTTTTTAAAAAATTTAAATTATCCGCCGTTGGCTCTTCGCAATATATTAAACAACCTACTTGATATTCTGGTATTTTTCTTAATCTTTCATCATGAATTGTTCTTAAGTAATAATGAATCATACTTTAAAATTTAGTTTGAGAAGATATCGTAAATATCGCCAGCCCCCATAATTATTATTAGTTCGCTACCAGTCAAATTCGTTTTTAGGTAACTGATTATGTCGTTTTTTGGCAAATATATTACATTTTCTTTTTTTATTGCTTTTACTAATTTTATGGAATTTACCTTTTTCATTATTTCTTTACTTTCTCTTCCAGCCACAGTGTAAATATCAGTGATAATAACCTTTTCGATGTTATTCTCCTTGAAGGTCCTTACAAAATCATCAAATAAATAATAAGTTCTCTGATATTGATGAGGTTGGTAAATACACCAGATCACTCTATTTTTGTACTTTTCTTTTGCAGCTTCTAACGTTACTTTCACTTGGGTAGGATGGTGTGCATAATCGTGAATAATGGTTAACATTAAATTACCAATTTTTACCCTTCTTTCGTCAAAGCGTCGCCAAGAACCTTTATACTCAGAAAGCGCCTTGAGAGAAATTTTCTTTGGAATTTTCAAAATTTTAGCTACTTTAAGAGCTGCGAGAGCGTTGGAAACATTAAATTCTCCTGGGATATTTAAAATTTTCTTCAATTCTTTGTTTTTTGGCTCTTTCAAAGAGTACCATAATACCTTTTTTCTATTTTTGAACGTTGAATAAGTATTTTTGTCGTCTCTGTTGGCAATTAAAATACCATCTGGTGGCAAATGACTTACAAATTTCTTAAAGGTGTTAATATACTCATTTAAATTTTTAAAATAATCCGGATGGTCGTACTCAATGTTTAATAACACAATAATTTGGGGCGAATAATTTAAAAAAGATTCTTTGTATTCGTCTGCCTCAATGACTAAGTATTTTGAATTCCCTACTCTACAATTTGAATCTCCAAAATCTTTTACTTTTGTTCCTACAATCACGGTTGGGTCTAATTTAGCTTTCGTTAACATCAAACCAATCATTGCAGCTGTGGTAGATTTACCGTGCGAACCACAAACTGCTATTGTAAAATGTTTTTTTGTTAATTCGCCAAGCGCTTCAGGATAACTTTTACATTTAATATTTAAGTCTTTTGCCTTTTTTAATTCAGGATTATTTTCTAAAACAGCAGGACTGTATATTACCAAATCGACATTTTGAGATAAATTTAATGGTTTATGTTTTCCGATAAATATTTTAGCACCTAATTTCTTTAAATCATCTGTAATTTCAGAAGATGATACATCAGAACCTGAAACTTTATGTTTATGGTACAAAAAATATCTTGCCAAAGCAGATATCCCAATTCCTCCAATACCAATAAAATGAATTTTCATAATTTTTATTCTAAGGTATTTCTTGAACCCTTACGATGTTTGTTTTTCCTTCATGCTTCCAATCTTCACTGTAAATGAGAATAATTTTATCTCCACTTTTTGCAAATCCTTCCTTTTCTACCAATAATAACATTTTTTTAATATCAGAAGGACTTCTTTTTTTATAAGGTGTTTCCGGTAGATAATAAGGAAATACACCATAAACTAAAGATAATCTTCTCAACAATAAACTATCATTTGTGATTGCTATAATTGGTAGAGTGGGTCTTAATCTTGATAACATTTGAACACTCATTCCTCCCTTAGTTATTACTACAAAAGCCTTAATTTTTTCTTTTTGAATAATATTTATCTTCCACATTTGATAGGCAGAATAACAAACGGCTTTTGTTTGATGATCTAACTCAAAATTGATACCAGATACCACAGGCCTTTGTCTTTCCCAAAACTCTACGATTTTTGCCATCGTAGAAACTGCCTCAACAGGATATTTTCCTATCGCAGTTTCCTCAGAAAGCATGACTGCGTCTGTATAATCTAATACCGCGTTAGCAACATCTGAAACCTCTGCTCTTGTAGGAGAGGGATTATCTGTCATTGACTTTAACATTTGAGTAGCAGTAATCACTGGTTTTCCTTTTTCTAAACATTTTTTAATAATCATTTTTTGATAATAAGGTACTTTTTCAAAAGGGATATTTTTACCAAGATCTCCTCTCGCAACCATAATGGCTTGTGATCTTTGTAAGATCTTTTCGAAGTTTTTAATTGCCTTATCGGTTTCTATTTTTCCAATTATTTTCGTGTGTAATTTTAATTTTTGAATAGTCTCAATTTCTTTTTCGCTTTCTATGAGAGAAAGTGCTAAAAAATCTACATCCTTTGTAATATAGGGTAAAAATTTTTTTACCGTATTTATGTCAGATTGAGGTATGTCAAAGAGAGTAGAAATAATTTTTTTCATCTTCTTTGCTATCATATTTACTTTTCTTAACATTTTTAAATGCCATCTCGGGTGATTATGTTTTAAATTAAATCTAAACACATCAACCCCCTCTTTTATGAGTTTTTGAATAATTTTTTCGCTTTCTGTAGCAGGACCAATTGTTGCAACAATTTTTGTTAGTTTCATAATTTTTAATTTATCTGAGATAAAGGAAGGCTGTCAAAGATTATATACTCTGCACCATTTCTCTTTAAATGGCTTTCCATTATTTCGATTGAATTTACTTGAAAAGAAAGGTTTAAATCTTCGTTAATTTCTGGTATTTCTTCCATTTCCATTTTTCTAAACTCAAACTGTTTAATTCTTGCTAATGTAATATGAGGAATAAAATTTTTTTCGTCTTTGTCTAATTGAGCAATTTTAATCTCACCTAATTCACTTTTTAAATCTTCTTGCAGTTTACTTAAATTTTCATTTTTTTCTCCGATTACCCAAACCATTCTCGGCGGAAAAATTTTTGGAGGCCCATAGGAAACCTTTATTATTTTCATTGAAAAAGGGTGATGTTTTGAAGCCACATTTCTTGTAATTTCAATTATTTTTGACAAATCTTTTTCTTTCACATATCCTAAAAAAACTAAGGTAATATGCAAATTTTCAGGCTTTACCCATTTAGCTGGCAGTTCTGAATACTTTTTTTGGAAAATACCTAAATCTTCTTTAATTTCTTTTGGCAAATTTATAGCAATAAAAATTCTTCTGAGCATCTTTTAAGTGTATCAAAAAACGAGTTTTAATTGAATAACCTATTAGAAATATTGGAAAATCAAAAACGCCCCTTTTGGGGCGCTTTTGACCATTTTTAAGCCCACAAATTTTGCGAGCTTAAAAATAGAAAAAAAATTGTAGTTTAAAGAACTGCTTATTAAAGGATCTTAAAGTTTCTTATTACACTCTAGGTAGCTCTGCTCCTTCAGTTCTCCACACCGCAGGTAGTTCTAATCTTTCAGTTCTACACACGGCTTCTTTAACGTCTTTTACTATCTTACATAGTACCTCACATAGTATCTTTACATTGTCGGCTTCCTCGTTGAAGTTTAGTTCGAATTCCAATCTTAAGTCTCTTGCTATTACGACACTTCCATGCACCCTCGCTACTATCTGGATGCTCATAATTTTATTATAACAATATTTAAAAATCTTGTCAATGTCTATTACTATAACTTGAAAGAAACGTTGATAAACTTAAAAACCGTAGAGCACTGACTCCTTTTTTATTTTTAAATTTAAAATTTTGTGTTATAATGTAGAAATGAAAAGTGTTATTTTCAAAAACACTATTTTAACATTACTTAAAAATCCACGTATAAAAGTATTGGGCGTGTTCTTAGTTATTTTCAGTTTTTTTATAATAGAGCCAATTTTGAGACAATTAACCCATTTTTTTGTAAAAAACACGCTAGTCCCCATTTTATCGATTGAGAATTTTGAGCCAGGAATTATCTTATCTAAAATTTTATCAGTTGCTGCACCAATCATTTTAATAGGAGTTCCTTCTTTGGTTTATCTCTGGATAGTTATTAGAGATGGATTTCAAAAGTTTGATTGGGTTTTGGGACCATTTTTAATAGGAATTGTGCTAAGGTACGGCGTTTATGGAATTTATAGTTTAAGGTCTCAATCAGGAGAAATATGGGAGCTTACCAATCTGTATGTTCCCATTTCCGTTTTGTGGCTTTTTATTTTTCTTTTTTTAATCTCTGGTATAGTTGGCTTTTATATATGGCTTAAAGAGCTCTCTTAGAGAAAATCACTCCTTTTGATAAAAAATAGAAAGCAAACTCCCGCTTAATTTTTCTTTTTCTCTTCTAAACGAAAAATAGTTTTCGTTACAGAATGTGCAAACTTCTGAAATTTGAATATTTTTTGGCAAAACACCTTTTTCAATAAAAATGAGCTTATTCAATCTTTTTAAATCTAAAAAATATTTTCCATTCCTTTGCTTTAAAATTTTGGATTTAAACTTTGAAAAATGCTTAATAAATAGTTTTGCTCTTTCTCGTGGTATTTCATAACATTTCCCAGAGATTGAAGGACCAATATACACCAAAATATCTTTTGGCCTTGCACCTTCTTTTTTGAATATCTCAATTGCTTTTTTTGAAATTCCTTTTAAGGTTCCTCGCCATCCTGCGTGTAAAATGCCTATAATTTCTTTCTTTGGATCAAACAGGAAAATTGGCAAACAATCTGCGCTAAATACCCCCAACGCTATTCCTTTTTTTCGAGTGATTAAACCATCTCCCACTGAATAAATTTTTTTATCATTTTTAATTACAATTATCTTTCGAGAATGAATCTGCTTCAAAGAAATAAAATTTTCCTTCTTTATTTTAAATTTATTTAGAAATTTCTCCCTTTTTGAATCATCTCTTAAGTTTCCATCTTTTTTTGTAGAGGTGGTGGCTACAAGATTTTTAAAATTTTTGAAAATTTTAGGAAGCATGTTGTAATTTTAACTAACACTAAAAACTCATTCAATTTTATATTAAAATAATTACATGATAGAAATAACGGATTTAATTAAAATATTATCTCTCAGTACAATTGCTGGTCTCTCTACTGTTATTGGCGCTTTTGTTGTAATAACTCTAAAAAAAATAGGAAAAAAAATTTTTGGATTCTTTGGTGGTTTATCTATAGGTGTAATGACAGTAGCAACATTTTTAGGATTGGTTTTGCCAAGTTGGCAAAGTATTGGTTTCTTATTAACTATTTTCTCTTTCTTAACGGGCGCTCTCTTTATGTTTTTATTTGACTATTTTATTCCGCATATTCGTTTTTTCATTTTAGAAAAAGGGGGTTTAAATTTAAAACTTTTCAAAACTGGAATTTTAACAATAATTGGCATAACTATTCATAATTTTCCAGAAGGGCTTGCTATTCCTTCTGCTTATTTAAGCTTACCCTCTCTTGGTTTGACAATAGCAATTGCGATAGCCTTACATAATATTCCAGAAGGAATAATGGTTTCAGTTCCTCTTCTCTTAAGCGGTCTCTCGAAAACAAAAATACTTTTTCTTACCTTCTTTTCTGGAGTAGTAGAGGTACTGGGTTCAATTTTAGGACTTACTTTTCTTTTGAGTTTTGGTAATTTTTTTGATAATCTCACCTCGCTGGCTTTAGCCTTCGCTGGCGGAGCAATGTTTTTTATTGTTTTGGATGAATTAAATCCCACGTCATACAGAGAGGGCCACGAACATTTCACCGCTTTAGGAATCATTTTAGGAAGCGTGTTAATGTTTTTCTTAATTGGTATTTTCGGTAATATTTAGAATTATGATAGATGTTCATTGTCATTTAGAACAAAAGGATTTTGAAAAAGACAGAGATGATTTAATTGAAAAACTAAAAAAAGAATTAAACGCAATAATCACTTGTTGCACTAAACCTGAATTTCTTGATTTAACCTTTAATATTTGTGAAAAATATAAAAATTTTGTTTTTGCTAGTGTTGCTATACATCCAATATATATTCCAGAGCTTACAGAAAAAGATATTATAGATTTTTTTCAAAGAATTGAAAAAAGAAAGGAAAAAATAGTAGCCATTGGAGAGACAGGCTTGGATTTCAAAATTGAAGATCCAGAATTGAGAAAAAAGCAAAAAGACATTTTTGTAAAATTCATTAATTTAGCTCATCAATTGAATCTTCCCTTGGTTGTGCACTCAAGAAAAGCAACTGCTGAAGCGATTGAAATTTTAGAAAAAAATGGCGCCAAGAAGGTGTTGTTGCATTTTTTTACTGAAAGAAAACTTTTAGAAAAGGTGAGAAAAAATAATTGGTCAATTTCGGTAAATACTGCCTTGTTTAAAAGTAAAGATATTAAAAAGATAGTAAGAGATTTATCTCTTCACCAAATAATGACAGAAACAGATTCGCCATGGTTGGGTTTTGAAGAAAAAAGGAACGACCCAAGTTTTGTAAAATTAGTAATTGAAAAAATTTCTGAAATTAAAAAAATGGATTTTAAAGAAGTTGATAAAATTACAACAAAAAATGCTATTGAATTTTTTAACTTAAAGCTTTAATTGTCGTAATATTCGCGTCCCAAATGAGTAATTAATTCTTCTCCCATCATCCATCTTAAAGTATTTTTGAGCTTCATCAATTGAATAAAGAGATCATTTTCAGGATATAAACCTTCAGCTACCTGAGGCGACTTAAAATAAAAACTTAACCACTCTTGGATACCAAAAAGTCCTGCTCTTTTTGCTAAATCTAAAAATAATACCAAATCTAAAACTAAAGGAGCTGCCAAAATGGAATCTCGGCACAAAAAATTAATTTTAATTTGCATTGGATAACCCAACCACCCAAAAATGTCTATATTGTCCCAAGCTTCTTTATTGTCGCCCTTTGGTGGATAATAGTTTATTCTTACTATATGTTCCATTTTTCCATATAATTCTGGATATAAATGAGGTTGTAGAATTGTTTCTAAAACACCGAGTTTTGATTTTTCTTTTGTTTTAAAAGAAAAAGGGTCAGCTAATACCTGGCCATCTCTATTTCCCAAAATATTAGTAGAAAACCACCCCTCAATGCCCAACATCCTAGCTTTTAAACCAGGCGCAATGATGGTTTTTATTAACGTTTGACCTGTTTTTAAATCCTTTCCTGCAATAGGCGTTTTAGTTAATTTTGAAAGTTCAACTAATGCCGGGATATCAACGCATAGATTTGGAGAACCATTTGCAAAAGGTATTCCCTCTTTCAAAGCAGCATATGCATACATCATACTCGGTGAAATCAACCTTGAATCTTCCTTTAATCCTTTTTCAAACTCTTTCAAAGAACTATGTACTTTCTTTTGCTCTAGGTAAATTTCAGTACTTGCTATAAAAATCATTACTAATCTTTTACAATTGTATTTTTTCTTGAAATTTCTAATATCTTCTCTCAATCTTTGAACCATTTTTAATCTGTTTCCCCATTTTATGTGATTTCCGTCTAAATTTCTGACATAATCTCTGTTAAAAACACCTTTCATTGGTTTTATTTTTTTTAATTCTGATTTTAATTTTTCTAATAAATCGTCGTTCAGTACCTTAGCCTTTTTTGCCGCTTCATAGCAATCATCGTCAAAAATATCCCACCCTCCAAAAACAAGATCATTAATATCAGCCAATGGTACAAAATCTTTAATGAGAGGAGTTCTCTTTTCTGTTCTTTTTCCCAATCTAATTGTTTGCATTTGAGTAATCGATCCAAATGGTTTTGTCAATTTTTTCTTTATCGCCAATATCCCTGCAATAAAGGTAGTTGCAACGGCACCCAATCCTACCAATAAAACTCCTAATTTTCCTTTTGGTTTTTCTATTTCTAAATTTTTGGTTTTAATTTTTTCTGCCATTTTTATAAAATTATAATTATGATACTATAATTTAAATTATTTTACGACGGTAAAATATATTGTCAAGATTATGCTACCATTTGAAAGATTAAAAAAATCAAATACAATAGATAACCTGTGGGTCTATATTCTCTTAATTTTAAGGAAAGAAAAAAATCATGCTTGGAATATTCCCAAAAAAATAGAAGAGAATTTTGGATTTAAACCTGGAAAAATTACTCCCTATAGAGTTTTATATAGGCTTGAGAAAGATGGATTTGTAAAAAGTAAAATTGAAAATAGAAGAAGAATTTATGAAATTACTGAAAAAGGAAAAGAAGAATTAAAGAAAGCAAAGGTTTTTTACCAAACAATGTTCGCTAAATTATGAAAAATAATGAAAAAATTGCAAAAATATTAAAACATATGGCAGAGCTTTATGAAATAAATAGTGTGAAAGGAAAGCCCTTTGCCTATAAAAAAGCAGCAAAATCAATTTTGAGTTTAAAAGATGATGTTAGCAAGATTTATAAAGAAAAGGGGATTTCAGGTTTGGAAAGCTTAGTTGGTATTGGAAAAAAAATTGCCAAAAAAATTGAAGAATTCCTTAAAACAGGAAAGATAAAGGATTATGAAAATTTAAAAGAAAAATCGAAAATTAGAGAAATTATAACCTTTTATTTTAAAACCAAAGGAATTTCACTTAAAAAATTAAAAGAATTAGCAAAAAAAAGAGAGATAATTTATTCAAGATTCACAAAACCTGCCAAACAACTTTTAGAATTAGCAGGTTCTGTTGAAAAATCTAAGGAAGCAATCGCAAAAGTGGCTGAATGGGCAAAGTCAAGAAACTTAGATTATTCTATTGAAACAGTCTTTAAAAAATGGTTAGAAATTGATAAATTAAAACCGAAAGAAATTGTAAAAAAACCATACTATAGAGGTTTACCTATGGTATGGTCAGAAACAAAACAAAAATGGTATGTAATTTCTCCTGAGGGTGAATGGTTAGAATTTGCAGGTGAAGAATCAGATATTGAATGGAGAATTGAAAAATAAAAATTATGCTTTCTTATTTTGATTTAAGAAAAGGAGTAACATTTATTTTAGATGGTCAACCATACGAAGTTTTAGATTTCAAACAAATTGGAAAAGCTCAAGATGTGGTAGTAGCAAAAGTGAAAATTAAAAATTTGCTTAATGGAAAAGTTATTGAAAAAACATTTCATCAAGATGATGTTTTTGAAGAAGCAGAAATAGAGAAGGTAAAGGTGAAATTTATTTTTCAAAAACGAGGAAGGTATACGTTTTGTGAATTAGATAACCCCTATAAAAGATTTGAAATAGAGGGAGAAAAAATTGGAGAAGGGATTAAATTTTTAAAAGGAGGTATGGTTTTAGATGGAATTAAGTTTAAAGATAAAATCATAAATGTTTCGCTACCTATTAAAATAACCTTAAAAGTTATTGAAGCTCCACCTGGCTTGAAAGGAGAAAGATCTCAACCTGGCACAAAACAAGTTACTTTAGAAACTGGAGCAAAAATAAACGTCCCTCTATTTATAGAAGCGGGAGATATAATAGAAATTAATACGGAAAAGGGAGAATACGTAAGAAGAATTGAATAATAAACAACGATAAATTTTAAAGTAGAGATTTCCAATATTTTTTAAATTCCTTTTTTATGGATTTAACTAATTTTCTAACCTCGTCGATTGGTTCCTCTTTTAATGGTAAAGGATAAGTTTCTGAAATAGAAACTTTTATATTCAATAAATTAGCGATTAAGGCGCTCCAACATTGAGATAAAATCTTTAAGTTGTAACCTGAAGCTATTAAGTCAATTTCTTTATCGTCGCATATTTTAGCTAAATTTCTAACTTTATTTCCTATCATCTTGAAACCTTCAATCGTTAAGTTTAAATTAGTTAAAGGATCTGAAAAGTGAGGGTCCGATCCCCCATTTCTTATAATGATTTGAGGTTTAAATTCTTTTACTACGGGTTCAATAATCTCTTCGAAAACCATTTTATAGCAATTATCTCCAGAAAATGGAGGCAGCGGAATATTAATTTTTAAACCCTCTCCCTCGCCCTCCCCTTTTTGTTCTAAAAATCCTGTACCTGGATAAAGAGTCTTTGGATCTTGATGAATATCTACAAACAAAACATTTGGATTATCATAAAAGTATTCTAGCGTTCCATTGCCACCATGCGCGTCTGTATCTAAAATTAGAATTCTTTCTAAATTATATTTTTCAATTAAATATATTGCACAAAACGCTACATCATTATAAAGACAAAATCCTTCACCAAAATTCTTTTTAGCATGGTGTAAACCTCCTCCAATAGAAATTACTTTTTTGAATTTTCCTTTAAGTATCAAATCTGCTGCCAATTTTGCTTGACCTACTATATATCGCGCTGCCTCCTCTATTTTTTTGTGATCTCTTAGCGGAAAATTATCGGCTGAATGATAATGAAAAAAATTTTCACTCAAGAATAATTTTTCTCTATTTTGAGGGTCAAAATATTGTCTCGTAAATTCAATATAATCTTTATCACAAATTAAAAGCAAATCTTCAGTACTTACTTTTTCTGCTTTTAAAATTGGAAAATCTATTTTTGTGTTCTCCTTAAAAAAAGTTAAAAAATCTTCTCCCCTCCTCCCATGGAAGGGATGTCCTTTTCCAAAATCGTACTCATTTATTTCCTCTCTGAATAAAAAAGCAAAGTCTTTTTCCACCAACTTAACTTAAAAATCTTTTAACCTCAGAGATATCTAAAAAATTCCATTTTCCGTTAATTTTAATCCAATACTCCACGGGTACTTTAAATTTTTTTTGAATTTTAGATAAAACTTCATATTGTTTTTTATCGCGAGGCGTAGGATACCAATGTTTTTTATTTGTTTTTTTTACCTCCACAATTTTGTCAATCCTACCTTCATTATTCAAAATAAAAAAATCAACAGTCCCCCCAATAGCAACCTTAAAAACACAATCTTTGGGATAATTTTTAAACAAAATCTTTTTTGCTTCCCATTCAGCCTTGTATCCTCTTTTCATATTTTTAATTTTATAAAATCTTAACTTGCAATTCAAATAAACAGTTAAAATTTCGTTATTTTATTATTCCAAATTCCTTTTTTAAATTAAAAATTCTTTCTGAGGCTTCTATAATTCTTTCGTTTTTTATTTTACCCTCTTTGACTGCCTGGTAAATTATATCAAATACTTTATATGGCAATTTTTCATCGTACTGAAGTTCGCTATTGTTAGAAAACAAAAGAATATCCACGCCTGCGTTTATAGCCTTAATTATCGCTTCTTCCATTCCATAATGCTTTGTGATTGCTTTCATTTGCATGTCATCTGAAATTATTACTCCTTTAAAATTAATTTCTTCTCTCAAAATTTTTTGCAAAAAAATTTCTGAAAGAGAAGCAGGATAATCTTTGTCAATGTTTGAATTAAAAATATGCCCTACTATCACTCCAAAAAGCAAATTTTCTTTATTAAGTTTTTTGTAAGGAATTAATTCTTCTTCATTCCAACTATTTGAAACATTCGCTATTTCTAAATGACTATCAGCAAATGAGCTTCCGTGCCCTGGAAAATGTTTGACGATGGGGATAATATCGTTTTGAAGATGATTTTCTATAAAGATCTTAGAGTGTAAAAAAACTTCTTCAGGATCTGAAGAAAAAGACCGACCCAGTTTTCCGATAATTGGATTTTGCGGATTTAAATTTAAGTCAACAACAGGCGCAAAATTCATATTAAACCCTAAATCCTTGAGTTGCTTGGAAAGTTTGAAGGATTCTTTTTCTGTGAGGTTTTTATCACCTCTTTTTCCTAACTCTTTTGGTGAAAGAATTTCCAAAAAACCATACCTTGCTTTTAAACGGTTTATTTTTCCTCCTTCAGCATCAACTGCAATAAATAAAGGAGTTGGAGAAATTTCTTGAAGATCAGAAATTAACCTTTTTGTTTGTTCTGGGTTTAAAATATTCCGAGGAAAAGATTTTGATGGCACATCAAAATCAAAAAGAATTACACCTCCTAATTTCAAATCTTGAATTGCTTTCACAATCGATGATGCTTCAGAAATACTAGTTCCCCTAAAACCAACCATTATCATTTGACCTATCTTTTCTTTTAATTCTTCTTCGTTAAATTTTTCTTCTGCTCTTTTAGTTTCTACATTTTTAACAATAAAAAATTGGGCTTTGAATTCATTTGAAAAAATAAGAACAAAAAGCGCTAATAAAAATGAAACTAATATCAGATACAAAAATTTCGTATTAAATTTCACTTTTGTGAGTAAAAATGAATTACAGAAAAGGAAGCAACAATAGCAGCAGTTTCTGACCTTAGATTTAATTTTCCTAAATTTAAAATTGTAAAATTTTCTTTTCTTGCTAAATCTATTTCTGAGTTATCCCAACCTCCTTCAGGTCCAATAAAAATGGCAATTTTTTTGGGTTTATCTTTTAATGGCGATAAATTTTTTCCTGACTTATCAAATAAAATTTTTAGTTCAAAATCTCTTACTTTTTCAATTGATTTTTCAAAAGTTAAAATTTCTTCAATTTTTGGCAAGATAACCCGTCCTGATTGCTCAGCTGCTTCTTTCGTAATTTTTTTTAGTCTTTCCATCTTTAATCTTGTTTTAACGGTATTTTTACACAACATTGGAACTATTTCTTTAATTCCAATTTCAGTCGCTTTCTGAACCACCAATTCAAAATTTGATCTTTTTAAAACAGAACAAAAGAGAGAACAAAAAATTTGAGTTTCTCTTTCTGGTTTTTCAATATTTAAAATATCAACCTCGATGAGGTTTTTCAAAATCTTCTTAATTTGAGATTTTGCTTCTACTCCCTCTTCATTAAATAAGATTATTATATCGTTTACTCTCTTCCTTAATACGTTTTTTACTTGATGAAAAATTTCTTTGTCTAAAATTATAAATTTACCTTTTTGTAAATTCGAGCTTATGAAAAATCTATTCTCTCGCATAATTTCAATAATTCTTTACTATTTTCTTCTATATGGTGTCCAAATATTTTGCCACCATAAACTTGGAGGTTGTTTTTTAACCTCTTTTGCAATTTCCTTTGCTATATTTGTAAAAAGCATTCTTTCATATATATTCTCTTCCCTTTTGCCTATCTTTAACCATTTCATTGCTTCTTTATTTCCCTGCCAGGCATATTCACATAATAAAAAAATTTCATCTAACAAATCAGCATCTTTTACTATTTTTGCTTCTAAACTTTCCTTTTTATAATATTCTTCTGAAAGTTTTTTAAATTCATCAGTATAGGGTAGTTCTTTAAATTGCGCTTGTCTAATCTCATCTTCAAAAACCTTTACATATTTTTTGCTAACCCAATGATGATCCATTGACCTCGTTTCTTCAACATCGTGAATTAAAGCCATTTTTAAAGCTTTATTTTCATCAGCTCCTAATTCTTTAGCTAAAAAATAGCTTATCATTGATACTCTAAAAGTATGTGAAGCAATGGTATCGCTCAAATCATATGAAAGAAGCAATTGTTGATGTGATCTAATAACCTTTCTTAAATTTCCTATCTCAAACAAAAAAGAGGTTAATTTTCTAATTTCTTTGTTGTTCATAAGTAAATCTATTTTTGCTGCGGGGGTAGGATTCGAACCTACATTTCCACATCCAAAGTGTGGCGTGCTACCATTACACCACCCCGCAATTTTTACATATTCCTTCACTCCAGCCCTCTATTTTTCGATTAAAATTTGTACTTTTTCTTACGCAAATATTTAAAAGACCGAAATAATTTTTCCTCTTTTTTCTCTGTAAGTTTTTGTTTTTGGTTTTTAGCCAATCCAACATTTTTTAGCCAGATAAGATAAAGTTGATTTTGCAACTGGAATCTTCATTAAAATTTCAGAATAAGAATATCTTTTTTTTCTTAGTTTTATTGCTTCTTCTCTTTCTTTAATTTTTTGAACCATAAATATGATTTTTTATTTTATCAAATTCATTTCAAAAAATTCAATATTAAGATGAACAAATTTCAACAATTGCTAACTCCAAAGGCAATTGTAAAATCGGAGAAAATCTAATTTTGTTTTGGGCTTCCAAAAACAGCGATATCATTTTCTTTAAATCGCGTTCTTTAAGTTTTAAAGATTGCTCTTTTAGTTCGTCTAATTCCTCTTTTGAAAAATCAGAAAATATCTCTTCGTTTAAAGAATTTGTTACTTTAAAAATCAAAATCTTTCTTAAATAATCAATAACACCTTTTGTAAATTCTTCAATATCAATTCCTTTTTCTACGATGTCGTTTAAAAAATTTATCGCGCCTTGAGCATCTTTTTTTATTAAAAAGTTTAAAAGGTCTATAGAAAATCGAACGGGAATCAATCCAAATAAATCTTTTATATTTTCTACCTTTATTTCGTTCTTTCCAAATAAAGTGAAAACCTGATCTAAAATAGATTCAGCATCTCTCATTGAACCACTAGCTAATTTTGCAATTTGAACGAGTGCTTCTTTTTCAATGTTAATTTTTTCTTCTTTTGCAATTTTACTCAATTTTTCTACAATTTCATTCGTTTTGAGTTTATAAAAATCAAGCCTTTGACATCTCGAGAGGATTGTAGGAATAAGCTTATAAGGGTCGGTAGTAGCTAAAATGAATACCACAAACGATGGAGGTTCTTCCAGTGTTTTCAAGAGAGCATTGGCAGCGTGTTCTGTCAATTGATGAGCTTCATCTATAATAAACACTTTGTATTTAGCCTTGGTTGGCGAAAATCTAATTACTTCTTTTAACTCCCTTACTTCATCAATTCCTCTGTGTGAAGCTGCATCAATTTCTATTAAGTCCATAAATCTTCCTTCTTGGATTTCAATACAAAAATTGCATTTGCAACAAGGTTCAAATTCACCCTCTTTTCTTAATTGACAATTAAGTGCTTTGGCAAAAATTCTTGCCAAGGTAGTCTTTCCGGTTCCTTTGGGTCCTGCAAACAAATAAGCATGAGAAATTATTCCCAGTAAAATAGCATTGCTCAAGGTTTTAACTACATTTTCTTGCCCAACGAATTCAGAAAATTTTTGGGGACGATATTTTCTATATAATACATGAGTCATATTTTATTATTTTTTAAACACGACAAATTTGTAAAAAATAAAATTCCAGATAGAAGCAAGCGTTATTCCTCCAATTTTTCCTATATTACCTGCCAAAAGTGGTGAAGTGAAAGCAGTTAAATAATGAAATAAAATAGATGCAACGCCAACTTGGATAAAGCCTGAAATTGCTGTGACAATAAAAAAAATCCCAAACTCCCTTTCTATTTTTTCTTTTTCTAACTTTTCAAAAGCCCAGTATTTATTTGCAAAATACTTTAAAATAGTGGCCAAAGTAAAAGATACTATCACAAAAACTCCATACTTTAAAATGTCTTCTTTCCTGATGCCAAAATAAACTATCAAAGAATTCAAAAAAAGAAGATCAACAACCGCAAAAAAAGCGCCAATCAAAAGAAACTTTGCCAGCTGATAAACGAAAAGATATTTTCTCCCAATAATTTCTGCAAAAAAAATACCAAAAAGAGCTAATATCGGAAACAAAACCGGCAAAATAAAATTTAAAATTGGAAGGTTATATGGAGAGTTTTTTAAAAGCCAAAGAAAAAGCAAGGCTACCCCTTCTCCGCTAATCACACTTAAAATCACATCAATTTTTTTCATAATTGTTAAATTATACCTATTTTTAAAAAATAAAAAAACCTCTGAACTCAAGGTTAGTCTTGTAAAATTTTATAGAAAAAGAGGATAAAAAAATTTAAAAGAAAAGTAGAATAAATTAGAAAGAAAATAAGAAAAAATAAAGAGGGTGAGGGTTAAAGAAAATCAGCTGTTAATTTTTAGCATTAAAAAGAAAAAAATTTTATAATAAACAATCTTAAAAAAAATAAGAGACAAAAAAATTGTCTCGATTAAAGAAAGTTCATTAAAGTTACTTTAGAGGTTCATAAAAAGCCTTTCCCTCTACCACTTCGACAATTTTAGCCGTAACTTGAGGGGGTTTATCGTATCCCCACATAAACTTTGTTGCTCCCTTAAAATCTATGATTATTACCTTCACGGTAATGTATCCCCAATTCGTCACTAACCTCTCTCGTTCAAACAGCGTTTTTATATCCTCTCTGGGGAAGTCTATTTTTAATGCTATCTCCGAATAGTCTTCTTCCTTTATAAGTATAGAGATACGAATCTCCTCATTAAAATGAGGACATTTTTGAGTTGGTTTCATTCCAATAATCAGTTTGTTGACGTTTAATTCTAATATGGGAGCTTCCTTTATCATAATTATTCTGTCAATGATCGACGCTATAAATAGCCTTGCTTGTTCACCTTCCTTATTGCTCAATGAAGTTTTGCATACTGCGTTTACTATTTCTTCCATAAAAAATTCCCTTCCCACCTCTCTTTCTTCCGGGGAATACTCCCAATTCTCCTCTTGTCGTAAAAATGATGGCATTTCCGTTCTACTACCCCCATCATATGACGTGTAGGATAAAAAGTTCATTACTGCAATAATTACTACTACCGCTAAGACTGTTGTAGCAACAGCAATTATTACGAACCATAGAATCAAGGTGCTCAATTTATCTCAATTTTATCATTATAAAATCATTTGTCAATAGTAAAGAATTCATTTGGTCTAACGAATGTTGGAAATTTATGTTTTTTAAAGATATAATAAAGAATGCTCAAAATCTACAACACCTTGACCAGAAAGAAAGAAATATTTAAACCGCTAAAGAACAAAAAAGTTGGAATTTACACTTGCGGTCCAACTGTTTATTGGTTTGCCCACATTGGTAATTTGAGAACTTACATTTTTGAAGATATATTAAAGCGAGTCTTAATTTATAATGGCTACGAGGTCAAACATGTAATGAATATTACAGATGTTGGTCATTTAGTTTCTGATCAGGATGTTGGAGAAGATAAAATTTTAGTAGCGGCAAAGAGAGAAAAAAGATCTGCGAAAGAAATTGCCAAATTTTATGAGAAGAAATTTAAAGAAGATTTAAAAAGGTTAAACATTTTAGAGCCGGATGTTTGGATTAGAGCTACAGAAACTATTAAAGATCAGATTGAATTAATAAAAGCGTTAGAGAAAAAGGGATTTACCTATGTTATTGAAGATGGAGTTTATTTTGATACGTCAAAGTTAAAAAAATACGGGCGGCTTTGGCCCAAAAACATGAAAATTTTACCAGGTGCCAGAGTTGAAATGGCTGCTGGAAAGAAAAATCCAACTGATTTTGCTCTTTGGAAATTTGCAAAAGAAAGAAAAGAAATGGTTTGGAATTCTCCCTGGGGAAAAGGATTCCCTGGTTGGCATACAGAATGTGTAGTGATGTCAACAAAAGAATTAGGAATTCCTTTTGATATTCATTGCGGGGGCGTAGATCATATTTTAATTCATCACACAAATGAAATTGCTCAAGCTGAGGCAGCTTTTTCTAAGATTATCGCAAAATATTGGCTTCATGGTGAATTTTTATTGGTAGAAGGAAGAAAAATGGCAAAATCCTTAGGAAATATTTACACTTTAGATAATTTAATTCAAAAAGGCTTTGAACCCCTCGCCTATCGTTATTTATGCTTGGAAACTCATTATCGCTCAAGGCTAAATTTTACTTTTGAATCGTTAAAATCTGCTCAACATGCGTTGAATAGATTATACGAAAAAATAAGGGAAATTAGGTCAAAAAAAGAAAAAGGGAAGGTTAAAAAAGAAGAAAGTAAATATAAGAAAGAATTCTTAAAATTCATTAACGATGATTTAGACACACCGAGGGCTTTAGCTTTGATGTGGGAACTTCTCAAAGATAAAAATCTTGAAAATTATCAAAAATACTTCCTCTTAATAGATTTCGATAGAGTTTTTGGTTTAGGTTTAGAAAAGGTGAAATCCATAAAAATTCCTTCAAAGATAAAAGAATTAGTAGCAATTCGTGAAAAGTATCGTAAGATGGGAGATTATAAAAAAGCAGACGAAATTAGAGAAAAAATAAAAGAAATGGGTTATTTTCTAGAAGATACAAAAGAATCAACGCAAATTAAAAAATTAGAATAAGGCTAAATAAAACTCCGCTTTTCTCTTTCGCAAAGTCGATAAAAATCTAAGACTTTTTTGGCAATCTTTTCCCAGGAATAATTTTGTACCTCCTTTAAGCCCCATTCTGCTATTTCTTGCCTTATTTTTTTATTTTTAATCAAAACCTCAATCTTGGTCGCTAAATCTTTAAAATCGCGTGGTTTTGCTAAAAACTCTCCTACCTTATTTTCTTTTAATATTTCTTTATAACCCTCGTTCGCAAATCCTACTATTGGTTTCCCAGAAGCCATTGCTTCCAAAATCACTAACCCAAAACTTTCACCAAAAATCGAAGGAGCGCAAAAAATATCGCACGTAGCATAAAGAGAAGGAAGTTCTTTTTCTACGCTTCCTAAAAATATAACGTCTTTTAAATTATTTTCTTTTACAAATTTTTCACAGTTTTCTTTTTCTGGACCATCCCCTGCTACAATCAATCTTATATTTCTATACTTTTGTTTCAAAATCAAATATGCCTTCAAGAGATAAATCAATCCTTTTCTCTCTTCAATTCTACCTACAAAAAGCAAATTTATTTTTCCATCTAAAAATTTTTTAATTTTTTTATTTTTAGAGTTAAATCGTTCCAAATCAACGCCATTTGGAATAATTATTTTTGGTTTTTTAAATTTTTCAAAATATTTAAGAGCGACTTTTGAAACAGCAATCAATCCATCTAATCTCAGATTACAAAATCCTACCAAAACATCAAAAAGCTGAGAAAAATTTTGAAAAAAATTACTTCTTTCAATATCTGAATGAAAGGTTAAAATATTCGTCGTCCGAAAGGAAAAGGGTGAAAGAAGAATTTGGAAAAATGAAGGAAAGGACACATTGTGGAAATGTAAAATGTTAAACTCACCTTTTATTAAAAATCGTTCAATAGAAATAGGAGTAAAATTAAATACTAAATCTCCCCTTCCCCCTCCCCATATTAATGGAATAGATGTTCCCAACAAAATTACGTCTTTTCCATAATTTTCATTCAGTTTCCTGCGAGGAATTGCAATTTTACATTCAATTTTATTTTTTTTAAACTCTTTCGACAAACTCAAAATGTGTGTTTTTACTCCTCCTGGCTCTAAAAAGGAATGAAATGAGATTAAAGCCACCCTCATACTTCATTCTATCTTAATTTTTATTTATTTGCGAAGGTTAAATTTTAATGATAAATTGAAATTATGAAAGATGAATTAATTGATAAAATTCCACCCCAATCAATAGAAGCAGAAAAATGCCTGTTGGGATCTATTCTAATAGACAAAGATGCTATCTTAAGAGTTGTTGATATTTTATCTCCGGAAGATTTTTATAGGGGAATTCATCAAACAATTTACAGCACCTGTCTTGAACTCTTTCAAAAAGGAGAGGCTATTGATATTTTAACAGTTTCAAATAGGCTGCAAGAAAAAAAATTACTGGAAGAAATAGGTGGAAGAGTTTATTTAACAGAGTTAATAAATTCTGTTACTACTACCTCAAATATCGTAAATTATGCCAACATCATCCATAAAAAAAGAGTGCTACGAGAACTCATTTCAGCTTCACAAGAAATTGGTCAGTTAGCTTTTAACGAAACTGAAGACATAAATACTATTTTGGATAAAGCAGAAAAAAAAATCTTTTCAATAGCGCAAAAATCTTTATCTCAAAAGTTTGTTCCTGTAAAGGAAATGTTGGAAGACGCTTTCGAAAGGATAGACAGATTATCAAAACAAGGCTCTTTACTACGAGGGATTCCTACTGGATTTAGAGATTTAGATAACATTTTGGCAGGATTACAAAAGTCAGATTTAATAGTGTTAGCAGCGAGACCATCTTTAGGAAAATCGGCTTTAGCAACATCGATTGCTTTAAATGTTGCTATTAAAGAAAAGGTGCCTGTTGGTATTTTTTCTTTAGAAATGTCAAAAGATCAAGTAGTAGATCGATTAATTGCTTCATTGGCTGGAATAGATCTTTGGAGATTACGTACCGGAAAATTAAGCGCTGAAGGAGAGGATAATGACTTTTTAAAAATTCAAAAAGCAATGGGAATGTTATCAGAGGCTCCAATTTATATTGATGACGCCTCAAACCCAACAGTATTGCAAATGAAAGCAATGTGTAGAAGACTTCAAGCAGAAAAAGGGCTTGGATTGGTAATTGTGGATTATTTGCAATTAATTGAACCATTGAAAAAAGATGCTTCACCTGTAGAACAAGTTTCTGAAGCGTCAAAATTATTAAAAGCATTAGCAAGAGAACTTCAGGTTCCAGTTTTAACAATCTCTCAATTGTCTCGAGCCGTAGAACATCGTTCTCCCCCCATTCCAAAATTGGCAGATTTAAGACAATCTGGCACCATTGAACAAGATGCTGACGTTGTATTATTTATTTATAGAGAAGACAGATACTTTCAAGATACTCCAAGAAAAGGTATTGCAGATATTATTGTAGCAAAACATAGAAATGGACCCATCGGTGCAGTAGAACTTTATTTTGATGAAAAATCTGTCACTTTTAAGAATTTAGAAAAAGGCGAGGATATATTGGGAGAATAATAAATGTATCCAAATACAATTCAAAAATTAATAGACATTTTTTCTAAATTCCCTACCGTAGGTCCTCGAACCGCCAGAAGATTTGTGTTTTATTTATTAAAAAAAGATAAAAAAGAAATTGAGGAATTGACAAATCTCATTTTACAATTAAAGGAGAAGGTGAAATTTTGTAAAATGTGTTTTAAACCTTTTGAGGGTGAACTTGATATTTGTGAAATTTGTAAAGATGAAAAAAGAGACAATTCTTTTTTGTGTATAGTAGAAAAAGAAAGTGATCTGGAAGCAATTGAAAAAACCAAAAAATATAAAGGACTTTATTTTATTTTAGGGGGACCAGTGTTAGCAATAAAAAAAGAAGAATTAAAAAAATTGAGGATAAAGGAATTGGAAGAAAGAATAAAAGATAAAAAAATTAAAGAAATCATTATTGCCACAAATTTGACTACGGAGGGAGAAGCACTTTCTCTTTTCTTGGAAAGAAAATTAAAAAGCTCTGGTAAAAAAATTACAAAATTAGCCAGAGGTATTCCTTCTGGTGGGGAATTAGAATATGCTGATGAAGAAACATTGGCAGCAGCTTTTGAGGGAAGAAGAGAGAGTTAACCATCAATTTTTGAAATTTGAACCTCCGTGTAAATTTGTCGATGTCCTTTTTTTACTCTATAAGAACTTCTTGGTCTATGTTTCAAGATTGTAACCTTCTTTCCTTTAACATTTCCTAATATCTTTCCTGATACCTTTGCTCCTTCTACAAAGGGGGTGCCTATTTTTATTTCTTTATCTCTTGCTAAAAGTAAAACTTCATTAAAAACAATTTCTCTTTCTTTTTCAACCTTTTCAATTTTAATTTTCTGACCAACAGAGATTAAATATTGTTTTCCTCCCGTCTTAATTACTGCTAATTCCATTTTTTATTTTAATATTTTTTTCTCTTTTGAACCTTTTAATTTAATTTGTTCCACTGATGATTTTACCCTTGCAACTAATTGCTTATATTCCAAATAAGCGTTAGAAATCATGGTAGTTCCTCTATAAATTTTATTTTCTAAAATATTTTCCATTTCTTCAAGGCTCTTGGTAATAAACATTAAGTGATTTTGTAAATTCTCCATATCTAATGATATAGCATATTGTAAATGAAATTTATAAATATACAAGAGTAATGGTAAAACCATAGAATATGGCATCAAAATTACATTTTCTTCTCTTGCTTTCAAATGAGCGCTTTTGCATACTCCATACACTGAATCTGGTATAGCAGCAATGGCTTGTGGCCAAGTAATATGAGGGTCTATATACTGTTTTACTTCTTTTATTCTTCTTATCACTTCTTTTTCAATTTCTTCTATAATTCTTTTCCTTTTTTCCACATCGGTTTCTTTTTCTAAATCCAAAATTAACTTCCCTGCTACCCACTTTGAATCAATTGGTAATTTTTTACCATTGGGTAAAACCAGAGCAAATTCTACTACCTTTCCCCTTACCTGAAAGTTTGTTTCTATCATTTCTGGAGGAAGTTTTTTGAAGGTTTCTCTCAAAATTTCTTCTCCAGAAATCCCCTTTGTTGTTGTACCAGAAATTATTTCATCTATTCTTTTTATTCTTTCTAAAAATTCATTTTCTTTCTCTTTTCTTATTTCCTCATGTCTCCTTAATTCCTCAATTAAATCTTTTGTTTTCTCAAGTTTTTCTTTTAAATGATTCTGAATTTGGCTTTCCAAAAGCAATTTTTCTTTTATCTCTTGAATTATTCGCTGTTGTTCGTTATTTATTTGACTTTGTTGACTTATTTTTTGATAAAGTAGAAAAAAAGCTAAAATTGATACAAAAAGTATTACAATTTCTATCATTAAAAGATATTATCAAGATTATACCCTATTATCAAACCCTCTCTTTCAAAGAATATAATTTGGCTTAACAAAAACATAAAATATAACAATACAAAAAATATACCTTCTGTCCTCGTTATCTTTTTATCAGTTCTAATGTGCCAAAAGAATAAAACAGCAGAAATTATTAAAAATATTCTTGCAATCAATATTTGAGAGATAGTTAAACTCAGAATAGGTTCTATTAAAACTACAATACCCAAAACGAGGGAAACTGAAAAAATAACAGAGCCCATAATATCTCCTGCTATCATCCAATCTTGAGATCTTTTTGCAGCTTGAATACAAAAAAATAGTTCAGGAAGAGCAGTACCAAAACCTATAATTGAAGCTCCAATAAACAGTAAAGACACATTGAAAAATTCAGAAAAATAAAGAGCAGAGTTTATAATTCCTTGGGAAGAAAAAATTAAAATGAAAAGCGAAAAAAGAAGTAAAACAAAACTTTTCAATAAAGAATCCAATTTTATCCTTTGTTCTATGCCATCGTAAACCTTTTCAAACCTTCCTTTTTTTGTAAATAGCCAAAAAAGGTAAATGAAGCAAAGAAGAATTAATAAAACCCCGTCGGCTCTCGACAAGTCTCCATCAAGTAGTAAAATGAATGGCAAAATAGCGCTAATTAAAGTAAAATAAGAACTTCCAATTACCGTCTTACTGGGAACTGAAAGGCCAGCTTTTGAAATTAAAGCAGAAATTCCTACTATCAAAGAAAGATTAACAACATTCGTGCCAATAATATCTCCTAACGCTAAATGAGGTACCTTTTTTAGGGCAGCTGTAACATCAACCATAAAATTAGGAATCGTTGAAAATAAAGCAACAAATACAAAAGCAACCACGAATTCCTTCCATCCCAAAAGCAAAGACACATTTTTTACACTCCTTACCAAGATATCACTTGACCACCACAACCCTCCAAAAGATAAAATAAAAATTGCTAAATTGAAAATAAGTTCTAACATTTTATTTATTTAAAAAATAAAATACCTCATATACAAGACCAAAAAATAAAACTAAAAAGCACAAATAACTCAGAGTAATTTTAATTTTAGACTGAGAAATCTTCTTATACATCAATAAAATCAAAATCCCTTCCAAGCCTATCATGATAGCACCTAAAAAAGAAATAAGTGGTAAAAATTGTTTAACGCCTAACAAAAACAAAAGTATGGGTGGAAAAACAGTTAAAAGAAAAGCTAAATTTTTATTTAATTTTAAATCATACCAAAAAATTTTCTTTAACTGTAAACCCAAAGCAATAAAAGAAGTAAAAGTGGTTAAAAAGCCAAAAAATAAAAGAAGTTTTGAAATATCCTCTCCTACAAAATTCTTTAAACCAACTAAAGCATATTCGGTAGTTGATGGTCCAGAAATTCCTAAAATTAAATAGATAAAGAAAAGATAAACTAAAATTGGAATTAAAAGGGAAATTATAATTACTTTATTTAAAATGTACTTTTTTTCTTTTAGAATTTCTTCCACTTCTGGAATTAAACTAGCCCCCCATAATGAAAACAAAATTGGACCATAGGGTAAAAAGATATCTATTTTTTCTGAGGGATAATCTTTAATAAATAAATTAGAGGGATTAATAACTCCTTTCACTTTTAAAAAAAATATAAGCAAAATGAGCAAAAACAAAATCAAACCCCAAAACTCGACTCGAGAAATACTTCTAATGCCAAAAAAAATCAAAACAGCGCCTAAAACAAAATAAAATATTGTCCACATTAGAGTGTTTGAGCTAAAATAATGAGAAAATAACTCGTTTAAAAACTCGCCCCCCACTATTAAATAAGCCAAGATTGCGCCAGAAAGAGAAATGATAGAAATCAAAAAGGCAAAATTCTTCCACCTTTCTCCCAAATGATATTGAACAAAACCAGGAAGTCTCTTTAAATCAGGCGTTTTTAAAGAAACCTCTCCAAAAAGTTGATGTATTAAAATAACCAAAAAACCTAAAATTAAAAAATAAGCAAGGATTAGAGGGAAACCAACCTTTAAAGTGATATAAGGTAAAGAAAAGAGACCAACGCCAATAATAGTACATGCAAGCGTAGAAACAGCATAGATGAATTTTAGATCCATATTTTTAGTGTGCCGCCTATGGGATTTGAACCCATGGTCTCCAGGTTGAGAACCTGGCGTCCTAGGCCACTAGACGAAGGCGGCTTGCAAATAATTTTTATCAAATTTTTAAAATATTAGCAACAATTTATCATTTTTAATGATCACAAAATTGTATAATTTCTCATTATTTGAGAAATCTCTACTAAATTTTTTCCAAACAACAAACAGACTGAGATAGCAGCTAAAACGCCATAAATTTGCTGTTTTGAGTTAATATTTTCCAGCCAAAAAGGCACTACCTTACCCTCGTAATTGACCTTAAAGTTAGCACCCCCATTTAGTTTATAATCGCTTACAAAAACATCGGATTCTTTGGAAAAACCGAAAGTAATAGTTTTTAAGGTAGTAAAGCTTCTAATTTTTCTTACACTTTTATCATCGTAATTTAAAACTAAATAGAAGGTCGAGGGTAAAATATTTAAAATCTCAATCGTTTTTTTTAACTTTTCTTTATCTCCTACACAATAATCCTTATCAACAGGAATATCTACAGTATTATTAATAATCAACAGAGAAAATGGAGAAGATGTAATGAATTCTTGAAACCTTTTTATCTCAAAATCTTCCAAATACCCCAAATATGAAATTTCATTGTTATTTAATAAAATTGAAACTAACCTTTTAATCAAATCAGCATTTTTACCAGTAATTAATATAAGCGGTTTCATTTTGAATAATTCTAAATTTAATCAGGTATAGGATAATCAGGAACAATTTGATAGACCCTTATTATATACTCAGCCATCTCTCTAAATATAGGAAGAGCCGAATATTCCGCCGTTTTTGTATTTGGATTATCTAATTTAACCAATATAACTATTTGGGGGTTAAAAGCAGGTAAATAACCAACGAACGTTTGCCATGTTTTATCCGAATAACCTTTAAAATTAACGTTTGGTTGTTGAGCGGTACCTGTTTTTCCGCCAATATAATATCCTGGAATTTTTGCTTTTTTACTAAAACCGTTTTCCACTACTGATACAAGCATTGAGTTTAATTGAAAAATTGTATTTTTGCTCAAAATAACCTTTGAACCTTCTTTTTTAAATTTCTCTACCAAATAAGGACTTACCAGAATTCCTCCATTTGCTATCGTACAATAGGCTCTTAACAATTGAACGGGAGTAATGGCAATACCTTGCCCAAAAGAAGCAGTAGCCAAATTTATTGGTCTTTTTTTTCTTAATTCTAAATTTTCTGAAAAGCTTTCTGGTAAATCTATTCCCGATTTTTCAAAAAAGCCAAAGCTTTTTAAGTAATTAAGAAACGTTCCACCCTCTATTTTACTTTGCACAAAGACTGCACCCGTATTAATAGACTTTTCCAACACCTCAGTCATTGAGATTTCTCCAGAATAAACTCTATTCATATAATTTCTAATAACCCAACCATCAATCTTAATTTCTCCAGGATCTCTATAAGTAGTTTCAGTACTAATTTTTCCTTCTTCCAAACCTATTGCTATTGTAATAGGCTTTAAAACTGAACCGGGTTCAAAAAGATTTTGAGTACCTGGATTCTTAAATACTTCAAGATTTTTACTAAATTCTTTATATCTGTTTGGGTCAAAATTGGGGAAATTAGCAAAAGCAAGAATTTTACATGAGTTAGGTTCAGCCACTATAATTTGACCTCCTTCAATATTAAATCTTTCATAAGCTTTCTCTAATAATCTTTCTGCAAAGTATTGAAGCCTGTAGTCTAAGGTTAAGAATAAATTTTCACCTTTTTTTAATAGAGAATCATAAAAACCTTCCAATCCATATCTTCCGTTTCCATCCACGTCTACAAAGCCCACAATTTTAGAAGCTAATTCCTTTTGAGGGTAAAATCTTTCAATTTTTACATCAATAAAAACATTAGATAAATTTAATTTTTTTAATCTCTCTATTTCCTCATCAGTTAAATTCTCTTTTATAATGGCAAAATTATTATCTTTCTTTAATGTTTTCAATATTGAAATTTTTTCCAAATTCAACGCCTCACTTAGCATTTGAGCTGTTTTTTCTTTTTCAGTAATTTTATTAGGAATAGCAAAAACGAAAAAATTTTCTCTGTTTGTAGCCAATGGTTCCCCTCCTGCAAAAAAAATTTCTCCCCTTCTTATCCCCTCCTCCACCAAAGATGTATGCATACCAAAGGAAAGAGCTTTATAATAATTCCCCTTTATTATTTGAAGGAAAAATAATCTGGAAATTAATACAACGGTTAAAATTAAAATAAAAATAAAAACAAGATTCTCCCTCCAGTTTTTCATTTTGCTACAATTCCGCTATCTAAGATTTGGAAGAATTTTACTTTATTAACTCTAACTAAATTATTATTTTGAATAAAGTTATCTACGTTAACCATGAGATTTAAACTTAATAATTCCTCCTCTAATTTTTGATTTTCCCTCGACACCTTATGTATTTGTTTCTTAAGAAACGCAATGTAAGAGAACTCTCCACTTAGTTTTCCAATATTCAAAGATGTAAATATAAATAAGATAAGTAAGATTAAAAAAGCTAAAATATTAATTTTATTTATTATTTTTTTCATTTAATTTTTAATGCTACTCTTAATTTGGCACTTCGCGACCTTGGGTTTTGAATTATTTCTTCTTTTGATGGCACAATAGGTTTTTTAGTTAAAATCCTCAGTATCCCCTCTCTTTCCTTTTCTCTTAAAAAATTCTTTACTATTTTATCTTCCAGGGAATGAAAAGAAATTACTGCTAATCTTCCCTTCTTTTCTAAAATATCTGTTGCTTGAGGCAGAAATGCTCTTACATTTTCTAATTCTCTATTTACTACAATTCTCAATGCCAAAAATGTTTTTGTCGCAAAATGTATTTTCCTTCTCAGATACCAGCGAGGAACTGCTCTTTTTATTATTTCCACCAATTGTAATGTTCTTTCAATTTTTCTTTTTTTTCTCTCTTTCACAATCTCGCTCGCAATTTTTTTAGCAAACCTTTCGTTTCCATATTCTTTGAAAATCCTTTCCAATTCATCTTGGGAAAATTCGTTCACCACATCCATTGCCGAAATTTCAACTGAAAAGTTATATTTCATAATTAAGGGTTCATCTTTTCTGAAAGTAAATCCTCGACCAGATTTCTCCAAATGCCAACTTGAAATACCAAGATCTGCTAAAATACCGCAAACCCTAGGAAATTTTTCTCTTTCAACAATTTTTTTTAAATTCGAATACGAATCATTCACTAAAATCAATCTTTTCAAACCCCTTAACCTCATCTTTTCATAAAGATCTCTATCAATTTCAAACCCCAACACTCTTCCCCGTGGAGCGTTCTTTTTCAAAATCTCTATCGTATGTCCACCCTCCCCTACCGTACAATCAATGTAATTTTTATTTTTCTGAACATTCAATAATTCAATAACTTCTTTTAAAAGAACTGGCTTATGAATTCTTTCTTCCACAATTTAAAACTCTCATTTATACCCCCAACTCTTTTAACCTTTCGGCAATGTTTCCCACCTCCTTTTCGGTTTTTTCTTTATATTCTTTCCAGATATTTTCATCCCAAATTTCTATTCGATTATAAACCCCTGCAATCACCACCTTCTTTTTTAATTTTGCATAATCTTTTAAATAATCAGGTATTAAAATTCTCCCCAAATTATCTATAGCTACCTCCATTGCGCCTGCTAACATTAACCTTGCAAAACCTCTCGCATCCGCTTGAGATAAAGGTAATTGACTTAACCTTTTTGCCAAATTCTCCCACTCTTTTGCAGGATAAACAAAGAGACACTGATCTAAACCTTTTGTAATGACAGCCTCTTTTCCCAAAATTTTTCTAAATTTAGAAGGAATTGCCAACCTCTTCTTTTCATCTATTGAATAATTATATTCTCCAAAAAAAGGCATATTTTTCCACAAAATTTTTCACTTTTCCCCATATTTATCCACAATTAACCACCTATCTTCACTTTATATCACTCATAATATTGCGTCAATAATAATAAAAAAGACCTTAAAATAAACTTAAAGGTACTCACTTATCCACAAAAAATTCACAATTCAGGGTTTGAGATTTTATTAATTCAAGATTCTAATTTCAAAATTTTGAGAGTCAATTTCAATTTTCATACCTCTTTTTATTTTTCCCGATAAAAGAGCTACTGCTAAACTATTACCTACTTTTTCATTGATAACTCTTTGCATTTCTCTTGCGCCAAATTTTGGATCATAAGATAACTCTACAATTTTTTCCTTTAAATCTTCGGTGATAACAAATTCTATATCGCTATTTTCTTTTAAATTTTTTTGAATTCTTTTAAGGATTAATTCTGCAATTTGCAAAAGATTTTCTTTCGTTAATGGTTTAAAAACGATGATACCATCAAACCTGTTTAATAATTCAGGGGTAAAGATTTTATTTTGAATTAAGTAAGAAATAAGCGTTTCTTTAATCTTATCCAAAGGTGTATTATTTTCTACCATTTGCCAAATAATTTCAGCTCCTGCATTTGAAGTAGCAATGATTATTGTATTTTTAAAAAACACCTTTCTTCCTCTTCCATCAGTTAGATGGCCCTCGTCAAAAACCTGCAAAAATAAATTTAAAATTTTAGAATTGGCTTTCTCAAACTCATCTAACAATATAAGAGAGAAGGGATTTTCTCTTACTGATGTACTTAACGATCCCTCTTGATCCTCTCCTCCCAATAACCTTGGAATGTCGCTTAAATTTTGAAATTCTGACATATCTAATCTGATCATCGATTTTTCGGAACCAAAGTAAATCTCAGCTAATGCTTTTGCTGTTTCTGTCTTACCTACTCCCGTAGGACCTAAAAATAAAAAATTACCAATCGTTCCTTTTCTTACTGATACTTCGGTCCTTCCTCTCCTTAAAGAATCAGAAATTTGTTTTACTGCTTCCTCTTGATCTATCACCCTTTGGTGTAAAAGTTCTTCTAATTTTAACAGCGTTACTTTTTCTTTTTCCCTTACTTTACCTATTGGAATTTTTGCTTTTCGTTCTACCACCTCTTCTAAATCTTTTTGGGAAACGATTTTTTTACCTTTTTGACTCACGAAAACTGCCAATTCATCTACTACATCTATTGCTTTTTCAGGGAAAGTAAGAAGAGGTAAATATTTTTCACAAAGCAATACTATGTTTTTTAAAATTATGTACGGAAAAAATACCTTATATTTTTTTTCTAAAATTAAAGCCCTGTCTTGCAAAACCTTTAAGTTTTCTTCTTTGGTTACTTCTTTAACTTCAACTTTTTCAAAGTAGCTCAAAAAAGAAAAATTTTGTTCCAAATTTCTATGAAGCCCCTCAGGGGTAGTAATAGCAATACAACGAAAATTCGGAAAAGGTAAATAAAAGCTTAAAATCCCACTAATTTCAACAACACCTAATGTTCTTTGTGTTTTTACTCCTATATATTGATGAATATTGTCTATTACCAAAATTACATTTCCTGCCAAAGCTACCTCTTGAAATATTGTGTCTATAACCTTTTCTGCATTCTCTATGCTTTGTGAGTTTGCTATCACCCTCGTCAAATCTAAAAGAACTACTCTTTTAAAATTTAGTTCGGGTAAACTTTGACCTAAATAAATGTCTTTTGCTAAAGCCTCGATAATTGATCTTTTCCCAGTACCCTTCTCACCCACGATTAAAACATCATTTTTATCTGGGGACGCCAAAATCCTTTCTATTAATTTCCTTTCTTTCTCATGAGTAAATACCCTCGAAAAACCTTTCAATCTTATAAATTTTGTAATGTCTATTGAGTATCTATCTAACAAAATAGTGTAACCAAATGTCCATTCTCTACCTAAACTTCCTATTTTTACTAAATTTTCAAACTTCCAAAATTTTCTTCCTTCCTCATACTCTTTTTCTAAAAAATCGAACCAATCACTAACAGACTTCAAATCTTCAGGTTTTAATTCTTGTTTAATTAAGAATCGTTTTAAAATCTCATTTTCGTTCGCTATCTCAAAAAGTACATCACCCATTGTGATTTTTTCTTTATTCTCCCCAATTTTATTGAATAATTTTGGTAAATCTTCTCTCTTTTCTTTGTCATTTAAAAGTTGCTTTTTTAAATCGTCAATTGGAATAATTAGTCTTGAAAAAATAAATATAATTTTGGGAGTCTTTTTGTCAAAAAGAAAGTATAGAAAAATAGAAGAATTTATAACGTTTGATTTTCTAAAAGCTTTAAACAAAGCTTTGGCAACCAAAAAATCCATCTTATCAAAAATAGAATTTGATCTTTTGAAATTTTTAAGTTTTGTTTCAAAAAATAGATCTTTTAAAAAAGCAATGAGAAAAAGAGAACCAAACAACAAAGAGAACCCAAAAAACGGCGAGAAAGAACCGGTAATAAAAAAGAAAATAAGACTCAAAAGAGTTAATCTAAAAAATATTTTTTTCTCTACCTTTCTCCATTTAAAAAGTAAAGTGTCATCAAGACTTATTACTTTGAAAATATGTGATTTTCTAAATTGTAAATAAAAATTAGATTTTTCAATCATTCAATATATAAATGAAATTGACAAATTCAACATTAAAAAAATCAAAATTGGCAATAAAAACCACATAATAAAAATTAAAATCCCGAGGAGTAATATTACAAACTCAAACAATAGTCCTACCAAAATCAAAAAGGTTCTCAAAATCATGCCAATTATTCGAGACAACATATTGGAAAAGAAAACTTCAAGTATTTTAAATATGTCAAAAGATGAAGGATAATTCCAAAAATACCTGTGCCAATGAGAAAAAAAGGTTTTTATTAAAAAATCGATTGAGAAAAAGTGATTACCAAATTTTAAAAAGTTAATTATTGCTTGAATAATCGCTCGTGGCGCATCTAACAAATACCATTGAAAAAACAAAATAATGGTTTCCCCTATCATCAATTTTATTTTAACAAAAAGATGAAAAAAATGTTGAAGGTACAAGTTTAAGATTTCAAAAGTTTTATTCCCAAAGAAGAAATTTGACTTCCTCCAAAAATTAAAATTCCAGCCAAGATTGAAAAAGATATTAAATTTAAGGATTTTGAAATTGCTTCTTTAGGAATAATGTTTTGCATTTGCTCTACCATCATCTCTTGAAGTTGGTTTTGAAGATCCTCTAAAGAAGTAGGGACTTTTTTCTTACTTGGAAGAGTTTTTGTTTTCTCAACTTCTATTTTAAAAACATCAGGTGGCTCTTTTTGTCCTGTAAAAATAACAAAGGATTGATAAAGTGTAAAAGAAATTATAACAATACCAGTAAAAAATGAAAACCAGCCGATAATTTTTTTAAAGCTCATATTAATTTTCATTTTAACAAAAACCCAAAATTAAAAAAGTGGGTGCAAGACCCTAAAAAAATGTTTGAATGGAGAGAAATTAAGTATTTATTACAACATCCACACCTTCTTTATTATGTCCCTAAATAATCCGAAATTCAAAATCCTAACTGTAATGACTGTAATTTCCCCTCCTTCTCTTCGTTTTGATTCTGACATTACAAACACATTTTTCAGCTTCTTAAAAGATAGCTTATAATTATTATCTTCGAATATTCTTTGTTCTTTCTCTTCAATAGCTTCAGCTAAAAACCTTAAAAGTAAATCCAATGTTCTGCCTTGGATCTTATAAGAATATTTAGGGTGGTGAATAATTATCCAATCTTCGTCTTTTTCGCTTAAACCCAGTTTTATCCGTTTTTCCAACTCTCCTTCCGGAACATTTATTATACGAAGGTGCATAACTTTTATTATAATTAAATCAATAATTCTTATCAAGATTGTTTTTTAAAAAAACTAAAAATAAAATGAAATCAATTTAGGAAAATAAATTCAAAAATCTCATTAAAATTCTCTTTCCACCATTTTGCCATAGTCTTTCTATAATGAAAGAATTTGTTTCAATCTTCAAATGAAAATAGTTTAGAATTCAATATTCAAGCATTTCAATTTGCAAAGGATCTTTCAAAATAATCTGTGGTTTGCCTTGGTATTCTTGAATTTTTCCTCTAATTCTTAAGGTTTTTTGAGAGTAATAATATTCTGGATTTTCCCCAAACTTGTATAAATCAGAACTAAAAATTACTCCAGAAAAACATTGATTCGGATAGGGTTTCCCAAAATTCAAAAAAACATTGTTTTTCTTTGAGCGATATGTGGCAACGACTTCACCCTCGACGATTACTTCTTTTCCATAATAATTTCCAGCCTGACAAGCATCAACTACCTTCAAACCAGTTTTCTCTTCAGTTAACCTTTCCCATCGAAATTCCCTTACTTTTTCAACTTTTGCTATATTACCCCACTTACAACCAATTTTATTTTCTCTCGCTTCTTTTTCTGCAAAAGAAATTTCTTCTCTGTACTTTATATCATCTGAAGAAAATCTTGCCACTACTAATCCTTCTTTCACTAACTCAAAAGAGATATTTTTATCATCCAAAAACACATATCTCAAATATCGACAATACTGATCGAAGTCTTCTTTTCCCTTCTCCAATTTTACTTTTTTACTTAAAATCAACTCCTCTAATTTGCTCTTGGCATCTTCAAAACAAGGATAACCTCTTTCGTCAGCATCAATTCCCAAAATTCTCACTGGATATCCCCCCTCAATTAAAAATGTATCGCCATCAATAATTTTTGTCGCTAATCTCATTGCTCCATCTTCTAATGGGGGAAGGTGAGAACAATTGTTCTCTGGTAAAGTCAATGAGGATCTTTGATTATTTGTTAAAGAACTCGTGAGATTTTTATTTTTGTTTTCATTTGAAAAATAAAGTACTCCTCCAACAATTAACGCCCCTATGATTATTACAATAAAAGCTTTGTTTCTTTCTCCAAATTTTCTCATTTATGAAAAAGCATTTTTTCTTTAATTTGGCTCGCCCAGAAAGGTCTTTTATCTTTTTGCCACTTCAGAATTGCCTTTTGTAAAGCAATCGGCAAAACCCTTTCTCTTTGAAATTTCTTTTTGTCAAAGAAAAAAAATGAAATATGATTTTCTTTACTTTGAGAAATTACTTTTTCTGGAATAACATTAAAAACTAAATTAATTTCATGATGTTTTCTGTCCTCCTCTTAATAAAAATTATCAACAATCCCAATAAAAGAGAATTTCTTTATTTTAATTCCCAACCCTTCCTCCACTTCTCTTTTAAGCGCTTCAGTTATCCTTTCTCCAAAATTTAAATGACCACCAGGAAAGAAATAATACCCTTTTTATTATAATAACAAACCAAAATCTTCCCTTTACTTTGAATAATTACCCTAATACAAACTTCAAAATTCTCTATCATTTTAGATATTAAGTTTTAATTTCAATCTCTATTATAAATCAATTAACGTAAAAATAAAAAAGAGTAATTAAAAAACCAACTATACAAAGTAAACCGAAAATAAATGTGAATTTAGAAAAATTCAATCTTTGGGAAATTCTCATTAAGAAATGTAAGGTCAAAATTCCAGATAAAAAAGAAGAAAACAGGGCTTCAATCGAAAAGGAAAACAATTGTGGGTTCTTAAAATAAAGGTACAATGAAGAGAGAAAAACAAGCGGCACTGACATCATGTAAGAAATTTTTAAAATTTCATAAGGAGAAAATTGACCCAAAGACAAGCCAAAAATGGTACTCGCTGACCTTGAAAAACCAGGAATTACAGAAAAACCTTGTAAAATACCAACCAAAATGGCTAATTTATGGTGATGAATTTTCATTTTTAATTTTCTTTTTTGCAAAAGTGAAGTAAATATTAAGCCAAAACCCGTTAGTAATAAAAGAATGTTTCCAAAAATAAAATAGTTTACAATTTTGTACAAAATAAAACCTACAATTAATGAAACTGGGGTTGAGATCGCTAAAAACCAAAACAAAAAACGATCTTTATAAAGTAAAACGTTTAAAAAATCTTTAAAAAAGTAAATTAAAACTGCAAAAAGAGTTCCCAAATGCAAAACAATGGCAAAATCTATAGGGTTTATTTCTTTTAACAAAAAATTTGACAATAAAGCAACTATTCCTTCGCTTGAAATAGGCAACCACTCAAATATTCCTTGCAATATTCCAATGAGAACCTTTTCAATTTCTAACATACCTTTATTTTATTAATCATTGAAAAAAAACAAAAGAGAGAGTAAATTACCCCCTCTTAAATTAGAAAATATTACAACCTCTTTATTTTTTTTCAAGCAATTGAATATATATTCTTTCAATTTCTTCCCAATTAACTACATTCCACCAATTCTCTACATAATCTTTTCGTCTATTTTGGTATTTAAGATAGTAAGCGTGTTCCCACACGTCAATGCCCATAATGGGGTACATTCCCTCCATTAAGGGAGAATTTTGATTTGGTGTTGAATGAACAACTAGTTTCTTACCTTTTAAACTCAACCACGCCCAACCTGAACCAAAGTGAGAAAGGGCGGTTTGAGTGAAGATTTCTTTGAACTTTCCAAAATTCCCAAATGTTTTTTCTATCGCTTCTTTTAATTTTCCCTTCGGCTCACCTCCGCCACCTTTTTTCATAATCATCCAAAACAAAGAATGGTTATAATGACCTCCTCCAAAATTTTGGATTTGATTTCTAATTTTCTTTGGCAATTTATTTATATTTATTAGTAACTCCTCTAAACTTTTCCTTTGTAATCTGCCTACTCCCTCCAAAACACTATTTAAATTATCTACGTAACCTTTATGATGCTTGGTGTGATGAATTTCCATTGTTTGAGCATCAATATAAGGTTCCAATGAATTATACGAATAAGGCAAAGATGGCAATTGATATGGGTAAGTTAAATTTTTCAAAGAAATTGAATTCATCGTTTTTAAATAAAGTTTTTTAACGACCTTTGTTATATAGATATTTATCTATATATTATCGCATACTAAAATTTATGTCAAACCTGAAAAACCGAAATTGAAAAAGAGACAACAAGAACAAAGAAAATCTACCTTAAATGTTGTTTTCAAATTCTTTTTATTTTCTCACTTTGACATTCAATTACTAAAAGAGCGTGAAAGTCCTGATAGATTTTAAAATCTTTTTTTAAATTATCTTGAAAAATTTTTTGCAAATCATCATAGGATAAATCGGTGGTTAAATGTTCTCTTTTTACTATTCTCCTTGTATATTCATCTATTACAAAAATTGGTTTATCTAAAGCATAAAGTAAAATTGAATCTGCAGTTTCTTTGCCAATCCCATTGATTTTTAACAATTCTTCCCTTAAACTTTCTAATCTTACTTTCTTCATATCGTTAATGCTCCCGTAATTTTTAATAACAAATTTAGAAAAACTTAAAAGACACTCTGCTTTTCGCTGATAAAAACCTGTAGGCTTAAGGAAGACAGTAAGTTTTTTTTGATGGGTTAAAGAAATTTTTCTCAACGACAATAAACCGGCTCTCTTTAAATTTTCTATTGCTTTTTCAACATTTTGCCAACTTGTTCTTTGGGTTAATATTGCCCCAATTGCTACCTCTTCTCTCTCTTTTTCGTTTTTATTTCTTTTGCACCATAATCTCCATTGGTTCCTTGCTTTTCCATACTTTTTAACTAACTTAAAAAATAGTGATTCAAATTTAGACATTGATAATTCATCAAAAAACAAAGTTTTTAACAAAAAATTAAGTATCAGAAATTAACACTCATTCTATTTTTAAGATTTTACATTTTGATTTACCCATTGGAGTTTCAAATTCCACCTCATCACCCACTTTTTTGCCAAAAATAGCACTCCCAATTGGCGACTTAAAAGATATTTTTCCTTCAAGAGGATTTGCTTCTTCTGGTTCTACAAGCTGAAACTCTTGTTTTTCACCTCTAACATCCAATATCACTTTCGACCCAATATCTACAATATCTTTCACCTCTTTTTCGCTAATAACTATAGCATCTTTTAAAATAGATTCTAGTTCAGCAATTTTTAATTCAAGAAGTTGTTGATCTTCTCTTGCTTGCTGATAAGCAAAATTCTCAGACAAATCTCCAAAAGAAGAGGTGTATCTTAACCTTTCTGCAATTTCTTTTCTCCCTTCTGTTTTCAAATACTCCAATTCTCTTTTTAATTTTTCGTACGTTTCTTTCCTTAATCTTTTTTGCATATTTTTTTTGATATACTCAATAAATAAATTTGTCAAGAAAGAAGTGTTATTTAACTTCTTCTTTTTCTTTCTTTAATCTATACTCTCTCCAAATTTGAAGAGCTTGGGGACAATGTTCTTCAAAAGAAAGAATAATCTTTGCTTCAATTTCGGAACTAAATACAACCTTTTTATTTTTTAAAAAACCTACGACTTCTTTCGTGATTTTTTCCACCACCATGTTTTTATCTTCTTGTGATAGGTTTGTTCTTTCTATTGTAAAAATCAAAGACTTTTTTAACTTGTTTAAATTAAATTCCTCTGTTTTACCATCCTTTTTTATTACCTTTATCATGTTTTTAATGTTGAATAATCACGTTTTGCTTCAAAAATTATTTTTTTTACTATTTCAGGCGTTTCAATATCTTGAAGAATAAATTCTCCTTTTTCAGAAGCAGTTTGAATTCTCAAGCTTCCAAATTTCAAAATGGAAGCTAGAATACCTTTAATACTAATTGTGGCATCTTGAATTTTATCTAAAGAAACACTTGAGTATTGCACGTTAAAAAAACCAAGTAATCTCGCTTCTATTATTCTTTGATTGGTAATAACCCAATAGGTTAAATAATATCTAGTAATTTCAAAAAATATCAAACACCATAAAATGGGTAACATTAAAGCGCAAAGAAAGGAAAGTACAACATTGACCTTCAAATTAGATAATTGAGGAAAATTCTCGGTAAAAAATTGAGGAATTTCAAATTTCCAAAAGAGAAAAAATAAGGTGAGAAATAAAAATGATAAAAATAAGAGAATAGAAGGCAAAAGTTGAATTTTAAAAAGAAAATAGTGTCTGCGTTTTAGAAGATAGATTCTTTCGTTTGGTAAGAGGTTTAACATTGTTTTATATTAAATTTAATAAAACGAAAATAAATAAAAGTAAAATAAAAACGCCTGGAAATAAATATGATAATATTTTAGGTTTATCAATATCAATTGGTATTTTGAATCTCCTAAAATGATAGACGATGGTAAAAGAGAGAAACATAGAAAAAACTAAAACAATAAAAAATAAAATTCCCAAAATAATTTTTAACATAATGTTTTTACGAATATAACATAAATTACTAATTCAAAAAACAATCAACGATTATTTTAACAAGTTCCTTATTAAATGGAGAGGGTAAAAGTTTATCTTTTTTGGGGAACTTAACCAACCCCCCAATAGCTTTTGCAATTTTTACTTGTAAATCTAAATTTATTTGTTTCTTAAATTCCAACATACCCTTAATTACTCCCGGAAAAACCAAAACGTTGTTAACTTGATTTTGAAAATCTGGGCGACCACTAGCAAACACATAACTTTTAGTAATTCTCTCAATTTCTTTTGGGTAAATTTCAGGCTCTGGATTTGATAAAGCAAAGATAATTGGATACTCTTTCATCAATTTTATATCTTCATAAGATAAAAGATTCTTCACGCCAGTAAGACCGATAAAAACATCACTATTCAATATTGCCTCTCTCTTTCCACCCTTTAATCTCTCTGGATTTGTAAATTGAGCTATTTCTTGTTGAAATCTGTTATCTCCTTTTCTACCTTTAAATATTATTCCTTTTGAATCAAAAACAACAATATTTTTTATTCCTATATAATTTAAAATTTTAAATACTCCATACCCTGCAGTCCCAGAACCTGCCAAACATACCTTTATATTTTCTAACCTTTTTCCTAAAAATTTCAAAGCGTTTAAAAGACCAGCTAAGACAACAATGGCAGTCCCTTGTTCATCGTCGTGAAATACCAGAAACTTTTTCTTTTCCAACGTTTCTCTGATTTCCAAGCTTTTAGGAGAAACAATATCTTCTAAGTTAAAAACAGAAAAGGTAGAAGAAAGGATTTCTATCGTTCTTACAATCTCATCTTTCGATTTTGTTTTTAAACATAGAGGGTAAGCGTCAACTCCCGATAACTCTTTCAAAAGCAATGATTTTCCTTCCATCACTGGCAAAGAAGCTTCAGGAATACTATCGCCCACTCCTAAAGTACGAGAACCATCACTAATTATTGCTACTGACCTACCCTTTAAAGTATAATCAAGCGCTTTTTTTGGATCTTTGGCAATTTCTCTTGCAACCTCCGCTACGCCTGGAGTGTATAAAAGTTTAAAATTTTTTCCTGAAACCTTAACCTTTGGAGAAATCTCAATTTTTCCTTTATTTTTTTTATGAATATTCAGAGCTTGAATTTTTAATCTATCTTCTAACATAATTAGTCAGTTTAAATGATATCGCTAAAAAATCAATCTAAAAATCTTTCTCAAACTGTGGACCGTGACCTGGGTATATTTTCATTCCCTTTTTTATTATATTTTTCAACTTTTTTAAACTTTCGATTAAATCAGTTTCTGAACCGCCTGGCAGGTCGGTTCTTCCAAAACCTTCTTTAAATAACGTATCGCCGGTAAAAATAAAATTTTCCCCCAACAAACAAATTGATCCTGGGGTATGACCAGGTGTGTGAATGACCTTTAACTTAGCATCATCAAGTTCTATGGTATCACCATCTTTCAAAAAAATATCAGGTTCAAATTCAATAAAATCCTTCTCTTTTTTATGGATTAAAATTTTAGCACCGGTCTTTTCTCTCAATTTGGAAGCAAAGGTAACGTGGTCGAAATGATAATGAGTCAAAATAATATAAACTAACTTTTTCCCATCAATTTCTCTTTCTATTTTTTCTAAATCAAATCCTGGATCTATCACGATTGCTTTATTACCTGAAATTAAAATATAACAATTAGTAAAAAGTTCTCCTACAACTATCTGTTTAATTTGCATTTTTTAATTATAGCAAATTTTCCTATAATTAAAGAATGCCAGCAAATTTACCACCTCAATTTTTTGAACTACAAAAAATGTTAAGTCAAACAAAGGATGTGAGAGAAAAGATTGAAATATTAGAAGAAATGCTTGCCATCTGTCCAAAACACAAAGGCACAGAAAGGGTGCAAGAAGAAATTAAAAAGAAAATTGCAAAACTTAAAAAAACTCAACCCAAAAAACTCAAAAGAGAAGAAATTTATTTTGTGAAACAGGAGGGGGCTGGGCAGGTAGTAATCATAGGCATACCAAACGCGGGAAAAACTTCATTAACTAACGCGCTTTGCAATACGAATTTTCAAGTAGGACACTATCCCTTCACTACTCAATTACCTCAGCCTGGAATGTTAAGATATGAAAACATCTTAATTCAAATTGTCGATACACCACCTATCACCAAAGAGTTTAAGCCTGGTTGGTTAAAGAACTTAGCAAAACAGGCAAATTTGATTTTGGTTTTGTTAGATTTGGAAAATAATCCTAAAAATCAAATAACATTTATAGAAGAATTATTTAATGAATGGAAAATAGAGAAAGGTAAAATCTTGATGGTAGGAAATAAAATTGATTTACCACAAGCTCAAAAAAACCTTCAAGAAGTAAAAGAACATTTAAAAATCTTAGCCACTTCTACAAAAGGAAAAATTGGAATTGAACAACTAAAAAGAAAAATCTTTGAAGCGTTAAATATTATCAGGGTATATCCTAAAGAACCTAAAAAAGAAGTGGATTTTAATAATCCTTTTATTTTACCAAAAGGAACGCTCTTAATAGACTTCATAAAAGAAATAAATGAAGAATGGTTAAAAAGGTTCAAGGGAGCAAAACTTTATCGAAAAGATTTAAAAGGGTTTAAAATAGTGGGAAAAGAATATATTTTAAAAGATTTGGATATCATAGAAATTTTAAAAGAAAGTTAAAAAGAGGATCATTGATGGTAGAAAATAGAGAGCAAGAAGAAAATGGTATGAGATGGGTTATTTTCTACCATCTCTCCACTGTCTTTTTAAGGAAAAAGAATTATTTTGTCAAGTACCATGAAAAAAATTTTTGCTATATTGCATAATATTAGAAGTTGCTACAATGTGGGCGCAATTTTCAGAACGTGTGAGGCAATTTCAGTGGAAAAAATTTATTTAACAGGCTACACCCCTACCCCCACCACAAACCCTGAAAAAATTAAAAAAACTGCCTTAGGAGCACAAAATTATGTAAAGTGGGAAAAAAAGAGAAATGTAAATGAAGTAATATCTGAATTAAAAAAGAAAGGAGTAAAAATTGTTGTATTAGAAACGAAAAATTCAGCTATTCCCTACTTCAAATTTAAACCACGATTTCCTTTAGCCATGTTGGTAGGAAATGAAGTGAGGGGAATTGATAAGAGAACTTTGAAAAAGGCTGATTTTATTTTAAAAATTCCAATGTTTGGCAAAAAAGAATCTTTGAATGTAGCAGTTGCTTTCTCAATTGTCGCTTATTATTTGAGAATTAAATCCTTATAAATCTTTGTTTTTCCAATTTAAAAAATAGTGGGCCCGGTTGGATTTGAACCAACGACCTTTGCAATGTGAGTGCAACGCTCTACCGCTGAGCTACGGGCCCATTTTTAATTTTGCAAAAGTTTGAAAAAACTATCAAGTAAAAATAAAATAAATTAATGAAGATTTTTCAGTTTTATTTTAATACCAAGAAAAAAGAAGGACTCATCTTTGATATTTTTCTATTTGATCCAAAAACAGATACAGAAAAAAAACTAGGGAATCTTTATATGATAGGAAGTCTAAAAAATGCTCTTCCCAAGAATTACGATTTTCTAACTACAATAGCCACGAAAATAAGAGAAAGCTTTTACAAAAGCGGGAATTTAAATCCAGAACATGCTTTAAAAGCGTCGCTTAAAGAAACAAATGAGTTTTTAAGAAAAATAGTAAAAGAAGGAGATGTCTCTTGGTTGGGAAACTTATCTTTTGCAGTAGTGAATTTAAAAGAATTTAAACTAAATTTTACGAAAGTAGGAAAGATAAAAATGTATTTATTAAGAGGAAAGAAGCTGGTGGATATTTATGGAAAAATAAAAGTAAAAGATATTGAACACTATCCCCTCACGTTTTTTGGTAATGTAGTCGCTGGTTCTTTAATTGAGAACGATTTATTATTTGTTTTGACAGAAAAGGTAGCGCATTTTTTTCAAAAAGAGGAGATTTTCGAAAAACTAAAAGAATTAAATTATTTTACAGAAAAAGAATTCCAAAAAATCTTACAAGAAAAAAAAGAAAATTTATCAGAAATAGAAGGTGTTGCACTTATTATTTTTGCTTCAGAAAAAGAACTGTTTGAATCGAAAAAGGTAGTGGAACAAAAAGGACTAAAAGAATTTTCTTTAAAAGAAGCCATTACAATGGTTTTGAGGGAAAGAAACAAGAATTTGAAGATTTTTACCTTGAAAGAAATATTTCTACCATTTAAAGAATTTTTTATTTTAATTTTTAAGCGGCCTCAATTTTTACTCATTTTAATTTTTGTAATACTTTTACTGCTTGGCTATTTTGTTTTTAATTATGAGTAGTCAGATTTTATTTAAAATGACTTGACAATTTTAGATAAATATGTAAATATAATAAGATGAAAGAAACAGAAGAGGAGGAGAGGATTTATACTTCCTGTGCAGCCATAGTGGAGAACATCTATTGGTATAAAGAGGAAAGACGAACAAGGAAAGAAAAGGAATTAGAGACATCCAATAATAAATATAAGATGAGAATTCACCGACATTCAAAAAAGATAGAAAATGAACGTAATTTAGATGGATTAGATGAGAAGGAGTACTACACCGAACTCAAAAAAATTTACAAGGTGCTGGCAAGAGCAATAATTAATGTGGGTGGAGTAGGCTTTCAAGATCTAGCCTTAGTGGCTGAGCAGTTACCGGGCAAACCAGGACTTGCTATTAAATATAGCTATAGCCTGCCAACTGCGGAAGAGGTATTTATTGTAAAAAGGCAAGATGCAGAAACTAAGAAGAAAGTTATCGAATATTTCTTAATAGGAGACAATCACACTGGTAAAATACTTGTAACCGCTTTGAAAGAAACGGTAAAAGAGGAGTCGGAGAAGAAAAAGAAAAGTAGTACGCTGCAAAGTTAACAAATACCACTTCGACATTAATCCATATATTTTTTGTACCTTAATCTATATATTTTTTTATTTTTGACAAATTTTTTTAAATTTGATATTTTTCTTATTAGAATGGTTCATTCACAATGTACTAAATGTACTAATAATTTTGACTTTTTAAACGATAAAGACTGCAAGATAGAAAAGATTATAGAAGATATAAGAACGGCTGATCCAAAAATAATAAAAATTAAGTTATCTCAAGAGAAATTAAATAGATTAAAAAAAGAATGCGCTTTAAAATTAACGAGAGATTATGCTTTTACCAAAGAGAGAAAAGAGTTCCGCAATATAAATTTGAGAGAACTTCTTGAGAGATTGATTGAAGAACATCAAATAAAAGAAGTATATCTTAACCTAGAAAACGAAAATGGAAAAAGGTTTATAGAAGAAGTAGTGATAGTAGTGCTCACTCTTAGACCTAAGAATAATGAAATAAATTATGATAAAATCTTAGGAGAAATAATAGAAGGCTTATTAAAAGAAAAAGGAAATGTTTATGTTTACTCAACGAGAAAAGGAATTAATATTAATTTATATTGAAGGATAAAAAAAATAATTTTTTATCCTTATTTTTATTTCAAAATTGTAAAAAAATCTCTCTCAAAAATAAAGAAACAAGAGCGTTCCTCTAGATAAATTATCTTTACACTCTATTTTACTTTAACTCTACTTTCGCGCCTACTGCTTCAAATTTCTTTTTAATTTCTTCTGCCTCTTCTTTTTTTACATTCTCTTTGAGAACTTGAGGACTTGCAGCTGCAGCATCAACTAAATCTTTTGATTCTTTTAATCCTTTTCCCGTAACATCTCTCACAAGTTTGATTACATCAATTTTTTTAGCTCCCACTGAAGCTAATACAACAGTGAAGGTTGTTTTTTCCTCTGTTGCTGGAGCAGGTCCAGCAGTTGGAGCAGCTATAGTGGGCGCTGCGACAACTTGAGGAGCAGCCGACACTCCAAATTTCTTTTCTAAAATCTTTACCAATTCTGCCAAATCCAAAACGGACATTTTCTCAATTTCTTCAACTATTTTTTTGAATTTCTCTGGAACCTCAACCTTTTCTTCTTGTTGTTGTGTCATATTTATCCTTTATATTTTTTTATTTTTTGACCTTTGATTGAATTTGCGATAACACAAAAACGAAATTTTGTGGAATTGATCTTAAACTATAAACCAAATTAGAAATTGGCGCAAAAATATTTGAAATCAACATTGACAAAAGTTGTTCTTTTGTCGGCAACTTTGCTAACTCTTCAATTTTAGATGCTTCAATAAAATTATTTTCTAAAATTCCTCCCAAAACCTTCAAATTTTTACTTTCTTTTAAAAATTCAAAAAGGACTTTGGCAGCAGATATTTCGTCATTCAATCCAAAAATTACCGCTATTTCCCCTGATAAATCTCTTACATTAACTACATTTAACTTTTTTTCGGTTAACGCCAAATTTATCAACGTTTTCTTTGCCACTTTTAAATAATTACCTAATTCTTTCAATTTATTTCTCAAAGCAAAAAACTCTTTATTCTTTACTCCTGTAAAATCAATAAAAATAATTATTTTTTGCTTATCGATTTTTTCTTTCAATTCTTCCAAAATCTTTTTCTTTTTTTCTTTTGTTATTGCCATAAATTAAAAAATTGTCTGCACCGCAGACCATTGAAAAATTTATCTTACCAATCTTTGCCTCGGCAGGACTTATTTACCTGCTGTCTGCGGCTAATGATTTTTATTTTAGTCATCTCTTTATTTTTGTCAACCTTGACTCAATAAATTCAAAATAACCTCTCCAAACTCTTTAGCAGCTTTTGGACCATTCGCAGTGATGATTTTACCATCAACCACTACTGGTTTTTTCTCAAAAATTGCCCCGTGTTCTTTTAAAATCCTAGCTTGAGAACCAAGAGGGTCGGTCCAGCAAGTGGCTCTTTTTCCTTCCAAAACACCAGCTTTTGCTAAAATTGTAGGGGAAATACAAATTGCTGCTAAAATTTTATCTTGAGAAATTGTTTCTCTAACTACCCTATAAGAATCTTCATTGTCTAAAGCATCCAAACAACCTGGACCACCAACAAAAACTACCGCATCAAATTCAGCTGGATTTATTTCAGATACTAATAAATCGACTGGAGTATCTCCCCCATCTGCTCCGATGGCAGTTCCCATTTTATTTGAAGCAGTTTTCACCTCAACGCCAGCTTTTTCTAAAATTTCCTTTGGTACAAAATATTCCGCATCCCTAAAATCTCTAAATGCAATGTTCATTACTACCTTTGGCATTGGATTTTTAAAATATATAAAAAACTTAAAACCAATATTTTCTTTCTTTGAGCATACAATACAACTAAAATAATTTCAAGTCTTTTGTTTGAAATTAAACCTTTAAAGAAAACATTGTTCAACTGTAAGAAATCTCAGAAAAAATTTTACAAAAACATCTTACATAATTTAGCGATGGCAAAATAATGTAATAGAATTATTTTACAACTAGAGGAACAAAAACAAAACCTGGATATTCAAATTGATCAAATTCATTTTTTGTTTTTTTAATAAAAAGCCAAATTGAATTTCCAATTGGAGCTACAATTCGACCCCCAATTTTCAATTGTTCTTTCCAGGATTGATAACATTCTTTTGCAGTTGCCGAAACCAAAATCTTATCAAATGGAGCTTCTGTTTTACAACCATTTGAGCCATCTCCCAAAACAAATTCGACTATTTTTCTTTCGAGAAAATTATATTTTTTAACATTGTTTTTACCAAATTCAACCAGTTCTGGAACAATTTCTATTGCAATTACTTTTCCTTTTTCTCCTACAATGTGTGCCAAAAGAGCCGTTGTCCAACCAGAACCAGAACCAACATCTAAAATTTTTTCTCCTTCTCTTGGTTGTAAAAGTTCTAACATAAAAGCAACAACTAAAGGTTGAGAAATTGTTTGACCATAACCTATGGGCAAGGCTTCATTTACCTCTGCTAAATTTTTCATATCTTGTGGCAAAAAATCAACCCTTTTTATTTTTTTGAAAGCTTCAATAATTCTTGGCGTTTTCAACCAACCCCCAGAGATAAGATTTTCAATTAAGTTCATAAAAATAAAATTTTAATTGGGTATATTTTTCGGGGACGCCAGGATTCGAACCTGGAAAACCGCTTTTGGAGAGCGGCGGTTTACCAATTGAGCCTACGTCCCCAATTTAATATCAAAATTAAATTTCAAACTTATCTTATAAATTTTTTACTTTTCATTCAATAATTTTTTTTCTCTTTTCTCTCCACTCTTTAATTTTTTGATGATGACCTGATAATAAAATCTTTGGAACCTTCCAGTACACTCCTTTTTTGGGAGAGAAAATAGCTGGTCTGGTATATTGAGGGTATTCGATAAACCCTCCCCCAATGCACCTTTCTTTTAAGAATTCGTCTTTACCAATGACCCCTGGAATTAACCTCGTAATAGTTTCAATCACTACCATGCTCGGCAACTCTCCTCCCATTAAATCGTAAGGACCAATTGATAATTCAACATCTGCAATATACCTTGCCACTCTCTCATCAACGCCTTCATACCTTCCACAGATAAAAATTAAATGGCTTAATTTTGAAAAAGTATAAGCAATCTTTTGTTTAAATTGTTTTCCTCTCGGAGTAAATAAAATGACTTTTGATTTTTTATTTTTTATTTTAGACTTTATAAATTTCACTGCTCTATAAATTGGCTCTACTTTCAAAACCATTCCCAAACCACCGCCAAACGGCTTATCATCAACCGTTCTTCTTTTATCAGCAGCAAACATCCTTAAATCATAAATATTTATTTTAATAAAACCTTCTTCTTTCGCTTTTTTAATGAAAGACTCATTCAAAAAAGAATCAAAAATTCTGGGAAAGATTGTGATAATGTGAAAGTTTATCATAATTTTCAAAAGAAAACGGCGCTACTTTTAAAATAGCACCGTTTATTTTGTGTGTAAAATTTTTGTCCAGTTTAACTTTTCTTCTCTGGTTCAATAACCTTTAAATTCACTCTTGATTTATTTTTACCTCCAATCACCTTCAATAAAGACTTAATTGCCTTTATAGTAGCTCCTTTCTTTCCTATAATCTGACCCATGTCTTCAGGCTTTACCTTCAATGTTAACAAAACTCCCATCTCATCAACTGTTCTTGTAATTTCTACCTCATCTTTATGATCAACTAATGATTTCACCACATACTCGAGGAATGCTTGATCTATCGGTACATTTGCCATTTTAATCTCTTTTAATAATTTATTTCCTTATTCTCTGACCTTTCGCCCCGATTTTATCAATCGGTTAGCCAAAAAATAATTTATTCTATTTTAACTCAAATAAATAAAAGTTGTCAAATATATTTTATTTTACTTTAAATAATTTTTCAATTGTTCTCTTAGTAAATCTCTTACCATTTGAGGGTTTGCCTTGCCTTTAGTTTTTCTCATTACCTGTCCTATTAAAAATTGAATAGAGGATTCCTTACCCCCCTTGAAATCTTCAATCGCTTTTTCGTTCTCTTTTATTACATCTTTAATGAATGTTAAAATTTCATCCTTATTAGTAATTTGAACCAATTCTTTTTCTTCCATAATATTTGATGGGTCTTTACCCGTTTTGAACATTTCCTCTAAAATAATCTTTGCCAGCTTGGAGGAGATCCGACCATTTTCAATTAAACTAATAAATTCAGCAAAATTTTCAGGCGTAATTAAGATATTTTCTTCTGAAAAATGATTTCCACTTAAAAAACCCAACAGTTCTGTTTTCAAATAATTGACTGTTAAATGAATTAACCTCGTTAGCTTCTCTTTTGGTAAATGAGGATCAAATTCAGAAACGACTTTTTCAAAGTATTCTCCCAAATCTTTATTTTTAATAAAAATCTCAATTGAATTTTCATCTAAAGAATATTCCCTTTTAAACCTCTCTCTTTTCTTTTGAGGAAGTTCTGGAATTTCTGATTTTAATATATCAATCGTTCTTGACATTATTTTCAATGGGGGTAAATCAGGTTCTGGAAAATATCGATAGGAATGTTCATATTCTTTTTGTCTTTGGGGAAAAGTAATTTCTTTTATCGGGTCCCATCCTCTCGTTTCTTGTTGAATTTTTTTACCCGCATTTAAAATTTCACTTTGCCTTTTAATTTCGTATTCTATTGCTTTTTCAACTGCTTTAAATGAGTTTAAATTTTTAATCTCAACCTTAGTCCCCAATTCTCCCTTCAACCTTCCCAAGGAAACATTTGCTTCAATTCTCATCTGTCCTTTTTCCATATTAACACTAGAAACTTGTAAGTACCTTAACATCAAATGCAACTCTTCAGCGAATAATTTAGCTTCTTTAGGCGACTCAATATCTGGTTCTGTTACCAATTCAACTAAGGGAATTCCTGCTCTATTAAAATCAATTAAGGAATAATCTTTTGTATGAGTTAATCTTCCTGTATCTTCTTCCACATGTATCCTCCGGATTCTAATTTTTTTACCCTCAATTTCTAAAAAACCATTTTTACATAATGGAGTTGAGTATTGAGAAATTTGATAACCTTTTGGCAAATCAGGATAAAAATAGTTTTTCCTTTCAAAAATAGTATGAGTTGAAATCTGACAATTTAGAGCCAAGCCAATCTTTATCGTTTTTTTAATTGCTTCTTCATTAATAGTAGGCAAGGTACCTGGATGCCCCAAGCATATTGGACAAACATTTACATTTGGTGTTTTTTCGTCAGGGTCATTTTTGCAAGAACAAAACATTTTTGACTTTGTCTTCAATTCAATATGAATTTCCAAACCAATTGTCGGATAATATCTCATTTTTGAGCCTCTAACATAATATTAGGTCCTGAACTGGTGCCAATAATATCAACACCAACCTCAATTACTTTTTTTACTGCATCTAATGTCTTAATATTGCCAGAAGCTTTTATTAAAAGACCAGGAGCAGCCTGTTTCATTAACCTTAAATGATGAATTTTCTCTTCAAGTTCTCTTGCATCCAGCGGATCTTTTTCAGTTGCCGTTTTAACGCAGATAGCGCCTGCTTTTTTAGAAATTTCACAGGCTTTTACTATTTCTTCATCAGTTAAATAACCAGAACCTATAATGACTTTTGTAGGTAAAATTTTACAAATTGCTTTCAAATCTTTAAAGATGTTGTTCCATCTACCGTGTTTTGCATCTGGAATAGACATTACCACATCTAATTCATCAGCTCCATCTTTTTTTGCCTTTTTGCACATTTGAATTCTCTTTCTATGAGGAGAATCCCCAATTGGAGAATCTATCAAAGCTATAGTTTTTATCCCCGTACCCTTCAATTCTTTAGAAACTAATTTTATCCATTTTAACCTTACACAGACTCCTCTAAAACCATATTGTTTTGCTTCCTGGCAAGTTTTTAAAATATCTTCTTTTTTAGCATCCTCTTTTATATTCGTATGGTCTATCATTTTTGCCAAATTTTTTATTTTTTCCATATTTTTTTTATAACTAAATTCTTTATTTCTTCTGAAATTTTATCAACTGACCTTTCCCCATTAATTATATAAACATTTTTGAATTTTTTTGCCAACATCTCATAGTTTTGCCACACTTTCGTCAAAACGTTTTCTTTCTCAAATAAGGTAACCTCAAACCTATCCTTTTTTATTCTTTCTATACAAACTGTGGGAGACACCTTCAAAAAAATCGCTAAATCCGGCAACAAAAACTTTTCGTTTAATGTAATCAACCACTCAAAATCTTTTATTTCCACATTGCCATAAGCAACAGTAGAAAAAAAATATCTATCAGAAATTACATTAATACCTTTCTTTAAAAGCGGAATTACTTCTTTTTCTAAATGATAAGCTCTGTCTGCGCAAAATAAAAGCTGCAAACATACCTTTGAAGATTTCCAATCTCCCTTTAACTGACTCTTTATTAAACCACCTATTAAACTCGAGGTTGGTTCTTTTGTAATATGGGTTTTCTCTCCGACTTTATTTAAATAATCTGCTAAAAGTTTAACCTGAGTTGAATTACCTGCTCCATCTAACGAATCAAAAACAATAAATTTTCCAGCATAAGGATTTTTTAGCATTATTTTATTATATATTAAAAACCATCAAAAAGAAAAAATTGTCAATACCCTTTTAAATAGTTTAATAAAAACTATACCTCGCAAGTTATGAGACTACCTCAATACCCATATTTTTTGCCTGTCCTTCAATAATCTTCATTGCTTTTTCAATATCTTTAACATTTAAATCAGGAAGTTTTTCTTCAGCAATTTTTCTCAATTGTTCTTTTGTAATTTTGCCTACTATTTTTTTATTGGGTTCTCCAGAACCTTTTTCTATTCCTGCTGCTTTTTTCAAAAATTCTGAAACTGGTGGCTTTTTAATGATAAGATCAAACGTTCTGTCTTCGTAAATGATAACTTTTGCCGGAATTGTCCAACCTTTTTTGTCTTTTGTAGCCTGGTTGAATTTGTCGCAAAATTCTTTTAGGTTAATCCCGTGAGGAGCTAAAGCAGGACCTACTGGAGGAGCAGGCGTTGCTCCACCTGCTGGAATTTGAATTTTTACTATATTTTTTATCTTCTTTGCCATAAAATTTAATTTATATTTTTTTAATTTGAAGATAATCTAACTCAACAGGTGTATCTCTACCAAATAAGTTTATAGTAACCTTTACCCTTCCCCTCTCTTCATCTATCTCCATTACCTTGGCATCAAAATCCTTGAAGGGACCATCAACAACTTTCACTAAATCTCCAACCTTCACATCTATTTTGTATTGAGGCTCTTGAACCTCCAACCTCTTTAATAATTCTTTCATTTCTTCATCCGAAACAGGAATGGGAGTTATACCAGAACCAACAAAACCGGTAACGTTGGGAGTATTTCTTACCACATACCATGAATCGTCCGTTACAATCATTTCAACAAAAACATAGCCAGGATAAATCTTCTCTTCTACTATTTCCTTTTTACCACCCCTGATCTTAATTTTCTTTTCTCTGGGTACCAACACGTTAAAAATCTTATCTTCCATACCCAAAGACTCAATCCTTTGCTTCAAATTCCTAGCAACAGCATCTTCATACCCTGAGTAAGTATGAATAATATACCATCTTCTTTGTGGAGAAACTATTTGTTTTGGCATAAAAATTTATTTAAATATAAACTCTTTTAAAAAAGAAGAAATAATAAAATCCAACAGACCCAAATAAATAGCCACTATTAAAGAAATTATAACAACAATAAGAGTATATTGTAAAGCCTGCGATAAGGTAGGCCATTTTACCTTCTGTAATTCAGATTTAGAATCTTTTAAAAAGTTAATAATTGAATTTACTATCTTCATTGTAATAAATTCTCTAAATATCTAAATTTTTCACCTTTTTAGCATAAGTGTAAATAAACCGTTTTCGTGGTAAAACCTCATCTCCCATTAAAATATCGAAGATTTTATCTGCCTCTTTTGCATCTTCTATTTTTACCTTCACTAAAACGCGTGTTTGAGGATTCATCGTCGTTTCCCATAGCTCTTGTGGGTTCATCTCGCCTAGACCTTTATACCTTTGAATAGAAAATGATGAACTTTTTAACTCTCTTAATATTTTATCTTTCTCTTCATCAGAATAAGCGTATCTAATTTCCTTTCCTGATTGTATCTTATAAAGAGGGGGTTTTGCAATGTATAAATAACCTTTTTCTATTACTGCTTTAAAGTACCTGTAAAATAAAGTTAAAAGGAGTGTTTTAATATGATTGCCATCAATATCAGCATCGCACGTAATAATAACTTTCTTGTACCTTATTTTTTCAATATCAAAATCATCAGCAATAGCAGTACCTAAAGCGATTATCAAAGATTTAATTTCTTTTGAGGCTAAAATTTTATCTATTCTTGCTTTCTCAACATTTAAAATTTTACCCCGTAATGGCAAAATTGCTTGAAAATGTCTATCTCGAGCTTGTCTTGAAGAACCGCCTGCCGACTCTCCTTCAACTATAAAAAGTTCAGATTTTTCTGGATCACGACTAATACAATCTGCTAATTTTCCCGGCAATGAAAATCCTGACAATATCCCTTTTCTTAAAACTGTCTCTCTTGCTGTTTTCGCCGCTTTTCTTGCTCGTTGGGACAAAACGCATTTTTGCAAAATAGCTTTTGCATCAGAAGGATATTTTTCAAAAAAATCCAAAAGAGCTTTTGAAACTATATTTTCGACAACATATTTTGCCTCTGGATTTCCTAACTTTACTTTCGTTTGACCTTCAAATTGAGGCTCTTTAATTTTTATAGAAACTACAACATTTAATCCCTCTTTTATATCTTCTCCTGTTAAGTTTTCGTCGTCTTTTTTTAAAATGCCGTTTTTCTTAGCATACTCGTTGAAGGTTTTTGTAAGAGCTGTTCTAAAACCAGTCAAATGAGTGCCTCCCTCTGGATTATGCACATTATTTGCAAAGGCTTCTTCAAAAGATTCGTACTCTGTCGTATAGCAAAATGCAGCTTCTACTAAAATGTCATTTTTTTGACCACTACAATAGAAAATATTCTCCATTATTTTTTCCTGTCCAGAAGTCAAAGATCTCAAATATGAAACGATTCCATTTTCAAAATAAAATTCGAAAACATCAGGATTTTTTTCTCTTTTATCAAAAAAAGTAATTTTTAATTTTTTATTTAAAAATGCTTGCTGTCTTAAGAAACGAATAATTTTTTCTGCATTAAATTCAACGTCATGGAAAATTTCATGATCAGGTTCAAAGGTAACAATTGTCCCCCTTTTTTGTGTTTTTCCTTTTTTAATAACCTTAGAAAGAGGCTTTCCTCTTGAATATTCTTGATAATACTCAAACCCATCTCTAAAAACCTCAACCTTCATATACCTTGAAAGGGCGCAAACAACTGAAATGCCCACCCCATGAAGGCCTGCACTAGAAACATACACTTTACTACCAAACTTTGCACCAGCATGGAGTGTTGTTACAATTGTTTCTAGAGCTGGTTTTTTCGTTTGAGGATGAATGTCAACAGGAATCCCTCTACCGTTATCCTCTACTATTACCTTATTATTCTTTAAAAGATAAACCTTAATCTCGGTACAATATCCCATTATCGCTTCATCAATAGAGTTATAAACTATTTCTTTTAATAAATGATGAAGTCCTTCAACGCCAGTTGAACCAATATACATTGCAGGCCTTTTCCTTACAGGTTCCAATCCCGACAACACCTGAATATCTTTTGCTGTATATTCACTTTCCGGTTTTTTTTGTTTCATTGTTTTCTAACTTCAAAATTTGAATTTTTTTCTAAATTCTCAATTATTTTTTTCATTGTAAAATCGACCTCCTCTGGTGAAACTGCTCTATCTTCTAATTGAAAAATAAGATGAAAAGCTAAACTTTTTTTATTCTCTTTTTCATCCTCATATATATCAAAAAGTTCTATATCTCTTATTAAATTACCTCCTGAGTTTTCAATTAAATTCATTACATTTTCCACCAATTCATCGTGAGGAACAAAAACAGAAATATCTCTGACGATAGCAGGATATAGAGAAAAAGGTTCGTATTCTTTTTCTTCTGTTGCTAATCTGGCTAATCTTTCAAAATCAAGTTCAAGATAAACCACTTTATCTTTAATTTTTCTCTTTTCAATAATTGTACCAAAAACCTCTCCCAACGTTCCAATATTCTTTCCGTCTATGATAATGTGAGCAGACCTTAATGGATTCCAAATTATTGACCTTTCAGCAAATTTTTTTTCATCTAACGGTTTAAAATAAAAACTTGTAATACCCATACTTTTTAAAAGAGAATCAACGATACCTTTTGCTTCAAAAAATTTATCTCCCATCAATATGGCACCAATCATCTTTTTTTCTTCCTTGTATTCTTTTTGTTGTTTAAAAACTTTTCCAATTTCAAAAATTTTTATGTCTGAAAATAAAGCTTGATTTTTTTGAATATTTTTTAGCAAACCTGGCAAAAGAGATGGTCTTAAAAATTTATAGGAAGATGAGGCTGGATTCTCGATTTCTATTAGATCTTTTTGATAAAAATAATCAACATCATCTTGTGAAACAAAGGAATAATTATAAACTTCTGTAAGACCAAATGAAACTAACGTATCTTTAATAAATTTTTCCCAAAATAACTCATCATTTCTTTTTGGGGGACTTAGAAGAGAGAGGGGTATCTTTGGTTTAATTTGCTCGTATCCATAAATTCTACCAATTTCTTCTATTAAATCTTCTTGAAGCGAAATATCTTTTCTAAAAGTGGGAATTTCAACGATAAAGTTTTTGTTTATCTTAAAACCAAGACTTTTAAGTATTTTTAAAATTTCATTCTTTGTGATTCTCTCACCTAATACAGATTCAACCTTTTTCCAATCTAAACCTATCCTTCTGGTCAAAGCTTTCTTTTTATAATGGTCAATAATACCTTTGGCAAATTTAATACCATCTTTCCCATAAAGGTTATTGAAATAATATACTGCCGTATTTAGAGCAATCTCAGTGAGGTTAGGATCTAAACCATGAGAAAATCTAAAAGCCGCTTCAGTAAATAAATTTAGTTTTTGGGAAGCTTTTTTAATGATTAAAGGGTCAAAATTAGCACTTTCTAAAAGAACTATCTTTGTGTTTTTAGAAATTCCACTGTCTCTACCCCCCTTTATGCCAGCAATTGCCAGTGGCTTTTTTACATCAGAAATAACTAAAATATCCTCATCTAACTCATATTCTTTACCATCGAAGGTAACAATTTTTTCTCCCTTTTTAGCAAATCTTACAAAAATTTCACCTCCTTCTATTTTCTCAAAGTCAAAAGCATGAAGAGGTTGCCCTGTTTCTATCATCACATAATTTGCTATATCCACAACGTTATTAATGGGTTCTATACCGCAATTTATTAAAATTTGTTTTAGCCAACGTGGAGATTCTTTTACTTTAACATTAAACAATAATCTCGCACTATACCTTTCGCATCCTTCTTTTACCTTAACTAAAACAAAATCATCTATTTTTAAGTTTTTATCTTCTTTTATTTTTATCCTTTTTTCTTTTATTTTTAAACCACAAATTGCTGCAATTTCTCTGGCTAAACCATAATGGGAATAACAATCTGTACGATTTGGCAAAACGTCTATATCAAAAATAAAATCGTTTCCTCTTTTTTCCATACCTACTACCTCAAAGGAATGAAAGGTCAAAGCTTGTAAAACTTTCTTTGGGTTTTCTACTTTTTTTTCAAAAAAAGATTGTAAAAGGTTAAAAGAAAATTTCATAAAATTAAAACTGGGTAATAAACCTCAAATCTCCTGAATTAAACAATCGAATATCTGGAATTCTGTGCTTTACCATAACCAATCTATTTATCCCAAAACCAAAAGCAAAGCCCTGCCATTCTTTTGGGTTCAATTTACAATTTTTGAATACTTGCGGATGAACCATACCTGCTCCCCCGCACTCTAACCATCCTGATCTTTTACACGTTTGACATCCTTTACCCTTGCACATTACACAAGAAATATCTACTTCAAAAGAGGGTTCTGTAAAAGGAAAATAAGAAGGCCTCAATCTCATTTTCACTTCCTTTTCAAAAAATCTCTTCAAAAATTCTCCTGCTATTGCTTTAAAGTTAGCTACAGAAACGTCTTTTCCCACCATTAACCCTTCCAATTGCCAAAAATCTATTTCGTGGGAAGCATCAATTTCATCTAACCTATAAACCCTTCCAGGCACGATTATTCTAAAAGGCGGATTGTTTTTTTCCATATATCTAATCTGAACTGAAGAAGTATGAGTTCTCATAATTCCCCCTCCTTTTAAATAAAATGTTTTACCCAAAGATAAAACATCTCTCGCAGGATGATATGGAGGAATGTTAAGAGCATCAAAAGTGTGCCATTCATCTTCAATTTCAGGACCCTCTACAATCTCAAAACCCATTGACTGGAAAATTTCTTCAATTTTTTTTCTTGCCAACGTAATTGGATGAAAATGGCCGCGTAAAATCTTTGGAGGAGGAATTGTCACGTCCAATCTTTCTTTTTCTCTTTTTTCTTTTTCGAATTTCTCTTTTAGCTCATTCTTTTTCCTCTCAAATTCTTTTAATAAAACATTTTTAACTCTCCCAAATTCTTTTCCAAATTCTTTCTTTTCTAAGGGAGGCAGCGTGGGAATAATCTTAGAGATTTTCTTCAATTCACCTTCTTTGCTAAAAATTTCTTTAAAAAGGTTATCTAGCTCTTTTATATTTTGGCATTTTTTTAGTTGATGTATTGTTTCTTGTTCAAAGAGTTTAAGGTTTATTTTTGGCATATAAATTTATTTTAAATAAAAAAAGAATTTAATTTAGAAACAACCACTCAGTCTTTTCTAATTGGCTTATCGTATATGTTCTAAAGTCATATAATTCTTTATCCGGATAGAAATGTCTACTATTTTACTGATCTCGTATTGATCGCTTTTATCTCTACTTTCTATACTTTTTGGTTATTATATAAATTAAAATCTAGTTGGTCAACCTTACACAAATTAAAAAATCGCTTTCAAAAACATACCCGAGGTTAGCGAGCAACCTGGATAAAAAAACAAGAAAATTTTTGAATATACTTTCTCCAATTAATTTCTGAAGTGAGCTTTATAAAACTTAAATTTTTTATAAATTTCCTTTTTCCAACCCACAAATTGCTTTATGGGCTCGAAAAAGGAAAAAAAAGGGGGAAATAAAATTTAAGGAACTATAAATTAAAGAATTCTAAACCACAACTTTACGGCACTGCTCATCCACAGACATTCACCGTCCTTTACCTCCGCTACTAACCTTCTATCCCACTGTAACTCCCTCAATTCTACTCTCTTTGCAACGATTATCTTGCCTACTTCTATCTTTGACTTCTATGAGAATCCATATACTTTATGGATCTCCCATAGTTCTTATTTCTTTACTACAATGTACAGCGAATTTCTCGTAACCACTACCCAGAGTTCTTGTGGTTCAGATTCAGACGATTCCTCTTCCATTATATTAACTATATCATACTATTTATAATCTGTCAAGATATTTTCCTTAAAAATTAAGTTCTACAACACATCCACGCATTTTATTCAATGAATTTTGCTCTTATTTTTTTTGATAAATTAAGAAGTATTCTAGTTCTCTATTTTCGCCCAACGAACTTTTTTGAATTGATCTTTGTAAAACTCAAATTTTTTGTAACTTTGCTTTTTTAAAATTCTTTCAATATCTTCTCTTTGCAAAGGATCAATTTCCATAAAAATTATTCCGTTTTCTTTTAAATAATCCTTTGCCTCCTTCAAGAATTTTTTAATATACGTTAGTCCTCCCCTACCACCATACCATGAAATTTTTGGCTCAAATTTTTTAACTGATTCTTGAACTTCGCTCAATCTTTCTTTTGCCACATAAGGAGGATTGGCAAAAATGAAATCGTATTTTCCTTTTATTTTTTCAAAAATGTTTGATTTTATAATTTTGAATCTGTTTGGTGAAATTTTATTCAATTTTAAATTGATTTTAATTTGCTCAATAGCCCTTTTATCTACATCAACAAAATCAACTTTACTCTTTTTAATATTTTTTAAAATTGCAATTCCAATACATCCAGACCCTGCAAAAACATCTAAAATTTTCAACTTCTTATACCGATATAACGTTATATAATTTTGAATTTCTTTTATTGCTTTCTTTACCCAAAATTCTGTTTCAATTCTTGGAATGAAAACTTCTTTTGATAAATCGATTTTGCAATTTAAAAATTTTTTCATTTTGGGATAATTATTTGTCCTTCTTTTTTGTCGCCAATTGCTAAAAATTTTCCTTTTAAAAAGAAAAAACCAGTTAAAGCGCAAGTTGCGCCATCCAATTCATCTCCGTTTAATTTTTCTTTCAAAAATTTGATTTTAAATTTTTCAAGCCCAATTTTTAATTTTTTTAGCCCTTTTTGTTTTCTTGGAATTTTCAAAATATCTTGAGTTGCTCCGGGAAAAACCTCAATCACTTTATATTTTTTCTCTAAAATCCTCCTCAACCTAATCCCCCTCTCTGTTAATTTTCTCATTGGTCCAAGAGTGATTGGAAAAAATTTAATGCCCAATTTAAAAAGTTCTTTGTCGCACTCTCTAAAATGAATGTTTGATCTTTTCTTTAAACTCCTTCTTCCTTTTGGCAAAGAAAGAGGAGCATCAATAGCAATCAAATCTGGCTTTTCTTTTTCAATTAAATCTAAAATTTCTTTATCTTTAAAAAGACAAAAACAATTTGCCTCCAATTTTTCATTTAAAATACAAATTCCGCTTTTCCTTTTTTTAGAACCCGCCAAATCGATTCCTATAATTTTCATTGAAAATTTAAGTTGGTTTCTTCTCAAATTTTATAAAATTAATAAAAAATGGTATTTTTGAGAAATTAATCAGCGAAAGATCCAGAAGTTTTGGCTATTTTTTTCTTTATCTCTTCATTGAAGACAAAATAAAAACTTCTTGTCTGTAAATTATCTAATTTATTCAATACAAGACCAATCAAAATCTTTGGTTGTAAATCTTCCAACGATAAAACCTCAATCATATCTAATCTCAAAATCTTCAAATTCTCCCTTAAATTCCTCAAAATTTACTTCAACGTTTTCAACCTTTGCTAATGGGGGCCCAGTTTTTAGCCATTCTAAAATTTTTTCGACATTTTCTTTTTCACCCTCAAACATTGCTTCCACTCTTCCATCTTCAGTATTTCTAACCCAACCTTTCAAACCTAAAATCTTTGCTCTCTCAAATGTATTCTTCCTAAAAAAGACTCCTTGAACTCTTCCTGAAACAAAAATGTGACATCTGACTTTCATTTTATTTCTCTTTTAATTGCCCTTCTTTATCGATTTCTCCACCCTTGATCCTCGTTGAAGAAATGGGCTTTCCATCTTTTGCCAAAACCATTTTAATTTTCACAATTTTTATTGGCTTTTTTCCCAATCTTTTTCTTTCTTTATTGATTTTTAGCGCATTTTTTAAAGTTTCAGAAGAAACAACTAAAAAATCAAAATCTTCTTTTAACGTGGGGCCAAAAATATCTTCAATTTTTACTATCTTTGCTTTCTTTTTGAATTTCTCAAAAATAAAACTCTTTAAATTTTTCTTTCTTTCTGAAAAAGGCGCAACATCACTTTTCTTTAATTTTTTAGTAAAGTCATCAGAGGTCAATCCAATAGTAACTTTTCCAAGATTAAAAGCTTCTTTCAAAATAGCTTCGTGTCCTTTATGTAAAATTTCAAATGTTCCTCCTATGGCCACCTTTCTCATTAATCTATTTTAAATTATTTTATTTTTTTGAAATCTTCTTTGGAAACCTCAATTCCAGGTGATGAAACGGTTAGATACCATCTACTTTCAAAAAAATCAGCTTTTTCCAATATCGGATCAATCTTTTTTGAAACCCTAGCACAATCTTCAACCGAAACCCCTCCTTTTTTATCAATTGTAATTATCAGTTCTTTTGTGTTTCCTTTTTGTTTTATTTCAACATTTTTAAGTTGGCAACCCAAATTCTCAATTTCTATTTTTATTAAGTTTTCAATTTTTTCTTTGAGGTCCATTTTGATTTAAATTCAGTTTTTAAATTTTCATTCTTCTATTTTTCCATAAAAATCGTAGTTTTTCAAACTGAACATTTTCATTCATTTATTTGATCTTTTAAAAATTTCTCTCTTTGTGAAAATACCAGCTTAATACTTCTTTTGCCACAGGTACTACAACTTGACTCAAAATTCCTTTTACATCTTCTAACATTATCACTAAAACAATCTGAGGGTTATCATAAGGAGCAAACACTGAAATCCAAATATTGTAACAATCAGAACATCCCTTTTTGGGAACTTGGGCTGTGCCTGTTTTGGCGGCAACAGGTACTGAAATCTCGTTCAAGGAAAGAGCAGAAGCATAGGGTGAGTTTTCTCCTGTCACTGCCCACCTCATTCCTTCTTTAACTATTTTGAAATATTTTTTGTCTATCGGTATTTCTCTCTCTATTTCAGGTTCCATATTTTCAATGATATTTCCGTTATCATCTATGATTGCTTTTGCGAATTTTGGTTTCAACAATTTCCCTTCATTTGCTATAGCAGCATAGGCTCTGGCTAATTGTAGTGGTGTAACCATAATATAACCCTGGCCTATTGAGATATTATAAGTGTCGCCGTCCCACCAACCTTCCTTTAACTTCTCTTTTTTCCATACAGGATCTCCAATTAAACCTGTAGCAAAAGGAGGTATTGGAAAATCAACGTTTAACATTTCTCCAAAACCAAATAATTCCAAGTACTCTTTTATTTTCTTTATACCCAATCCTTTTTTTTCTTTATATCCACCACCTACGGTATAAAAGAAAACATTACACGATTCCGCAATCGCCTTTCTAACGTCGCTTGGTCCTTGAACTGTCCAATCGCCAAATCTATAAACGACATCTGGATTGTAAGGATTTTGAATTTCAATGCCGCCTGAGCAATATATTTTTTCTGTTGGAGAAATAATTTTTTCGTGTAAGGCAGCCAAAGCGATAAAAGGTTTTATCGTAGAACCCAAAAGGTATTGACCAGCAATAGCCCTGTTTAAAAGAGGTTCTCTTTCGTCATTCTTTAATGCTTCCCATTCTTTAATTGATAAACCACTTGAAAATAAATTACTGTCTATAGAGGGTGAAGATACTAATGCCAAAATGCCGCCTGTATTCACATCCATTACCACAGCGCTTCCAGCCTTTGCTCTTACCTCTTTTATTTTCTTTTCAATTTCCTCTTTAATTTTCTTTTGTAAATCAAGATCTAACCACAAAACTACGTTTTTACCTGCTTTTGGGGTCTCAACAATTTTTTTAGACATAATCCTTCCCATCGCATCTCTCTCAACTAAAATCTGACCTGCGTTTTCTTGTAGATAAAAATCATAATATTTCTCTATACCATCTTTTCCCTCAAGCTCTGTTTTTGAGACATATCCTACTACCGGAAACATTATTTCTCCCTCCACATACTCTCTTTTGGTTCTTTTTTTTACCTCAAAACCAGCCAATTTGTTTAATTTTGTTTGAAGAATAATTAAGGTTTTATGGTCAATATTTTGCTGAAGTATGACTTCTTCTTTTGGATTAGAATATATTTTCTCTTTTAAAAACTCCTCGCTTACATTCAAGATGGAAGCAATTTCACTAAAAACCATTTGTTGATATTTTTCGTCTTTTGGCAATTCGCTTTTTTTTACAATGAGATCAAAATATGGTCTATTATAAACTAACTGTTTTAAATTCTTATCATAAATTACGCCTCTTTCTGATTTGATTTTCAAATTAAAAAAATGATTTGCTTCAGCTTTCAATTGAAGTTCTTTGTGTTGAAGAATTTGAATTTGAAACGTTTTAATATAAAGGATAGCTAAGGTAAAAAATACAATAAATAAAAATTTAAACACACTGCCCTTCAAAACAGAGGTGTAAAGTCTTTTATTGAAAAAACTCATTTCTTCTTCTCTTTGGCTTGCCAACCTATCTAACAAAACCTCTTGTGGTTCAATTTCAAAATTATAATATTTTGACATATCTTTTTAAAAAAAATTGAACTATGATAAAAATTAAAATCGTAAAAAAAGTATAAAAGTAAAAGATCTTTTCAGAGAAAATATCTAACATAATACCAATAAAAAGAGATAAAAAAAATGCTGAAATTTTAGACAAGAAAAACAGTGAAACAAATAAAAAAAAGAAAACAACATACAAATTTAAAAAAAATGTGGTGTGAAATAAAATCAAAGAAAACAAAAAAGGAAAAATTAAAAATTCTCTCCTCATTTAAAGTTTAAAATAACGAAAAAATATTCAAAATCATTTTTATCAAAATAATTTTTGACCTTAGCTTCTTTGAAAACAACATCGTTTGAGTCTTTAATCTCTTCAATTTCTCCCACTAATATTCCCTTTGGAAAAATGCCACTCAAATTAGAGGTAAAAATAAAATCTCCAATTGAAATCTGTTTATCTTTGGGAATAAATTCTATTTTCGCTTTCAACCCTCCCTCTCCTTTTGCCAACGCTGCAATCTTCTCAGCGCCAATTTCAACATCAAAAGAAAAATCTTTGAAAGTAAATAATTTTACTTTTGAAAAGTTAGGATAGATTTTCATTATTTGTCCTACAAGTATCATCTGAGGTAATACTACAACCTGTCCTTCTTTTAAACCATCTTTTGAACCTTTGTCAATTAAAAATACATCTTCTGACATATCCTTTCCTAAAAATCTTACCATTTCAAATTGAAATTCTTTTGGAGGTCCTAAATGAAGGGCTTCTCTTAAGAGTTCATTTTCTTTCTTAAATTCTTGTAATCTTTCATTTTCAACAATCAATTTTGTAATTTGATTTTTTAGATTTTCGTTCTCTCTCTTAAGATTTTTCATTTCTACAACAGTTTCTATGATGAGCTCCACATTATTTTTTAATTTCAGAGAAAGTTTTTGAAATGGAGAAAAAACAAAGTAAGCAACGTTCTTAAATTGATTTTGAAAATAATAAAGAGAAATAAAAATTATAAGAAACATCAAAATAAGAGATGTTGTTTTTAAAAATTTCTCTGCCATTAAATAAATTTTATCAGAAAAAAATAAAAAAACCCCAAAGGGGTAAAACTTTCATAAATTATCTCCAATTGGCGGGGGCTACCTATTTTCGCCAGGGGTAATCCCTGACTATCTTCGGCCTTGGAGTATTTCACTTCCGAGTTCGGAATGGGATCGGGTGGAACAACTCCAGTATGGCCCCCATCAATTGGAGACAATTTTTCAAAGATAAACTTTAATTACTAGTCAAGAGTGTAACGCCAATTAGTAACGCTCCCCTCAACCCCTTACGGGGCTTTCAGGTGCGTCCTATCAAGGTTGTAATCTCCAACCTGGCTTTGGGACCTAATCTTGGGGTAAGCTTCGAGCTTAGATGCTTTCAGCTCTTATCTTGACCCGACATGGTTACTGGGCTGTGCTGCTGGTGCAACAACCCATACGCCAGAGGTCGGTTGACCCAGGTCCTCTCGTACTATGGGCCACTCCCCTCAAGTCCCAGACGCCCACGGTAGATAGGGACCGTACTGTCTCACGACGTACTGAACCCAACTCACGGGTGACTTTAACCGGCGAACAGCCGGACCCTTGGGAGCTTCTCCACCCCCAGGATGTCACGAGCCGACATCGAGGTGCCGAACAGGGCCGTAGATATGAACTCGCGGGCCCTACGAGCCTGTTATCCCCAGCGTAACTTTTAGCCGTTGATCTTCCCCCTTCCTATAAAGGGAGGTCGGTTCACTAAGGCCGGGTTTCCCCTCTGCTCTCTGCGTACAGATCGCAGTCAGGCAGGCTTTTGCCTTTGCACTTTCAGGGCGATTTCCATCCGCCCCAAGCCTACCTTATGCACGCCCTCGTTACCTTTTAGAGGGCAGATGCCCCATCTAAACTGCCTCAGTGGCACTGTCCCTATCTTAACTTGGCTTTTGTCCTAAATTAAGAATAGGTTAGAAATCTGGCTTCCAATGGTGGGTGTTCCATTGACGGCTCCATTCCGCCCGGAGACGGAACTTCATCGCCTCCCCACTACGCTATGCACCAGAAACCAAAAATCAATACCACCTAGCAGTAAAGCTGCAGGGGTCTTTCCGTCTAGCCGTGGGTAGGGTGCATCTTCACACCCATTGTATTTTCACCGGGCAGCTGAGGGAGACAGTTCCCAAGTCGTTAAGCCTTTCATGCAGGCCGGAACTTACCCGACAAGGGATTACGCTACCTTCGGACGGTCAGAGTTACCGCCGACGCTAACCCGTGGCTTGAGCCAGTGAACTCCCAGGATTTCTCCCAGGAATCCCTAGCCGTAACACACGGGCGCTGGTCAGGCCTCAGCCCCTATACATCACCTTTCGGTTTTAGCAGGGACCTGTGTTTTTGTTAAACAGTCGCCTGGGAAACTTTCGCTGCGGCCTTCCAGTTGTGAAACTGAAAGGCAACCCATCTCGCAAAGCTTACGGGTAGTTTTTTTGCCTAGTTCCTTCCTCAGCTTTCACCCGTTGGCCTTGGTATACTCTACCAGCCCACCTGTGTCGGTTTGCGGTACGGTTACCTAGAAGTTAACCCTACGGATTTTTCTAGGAAGGAAATTCGTCGAAAACCCCGGAAATCCGGCTGAGGGAAAACCATTAATCCCTTTCGACTACTTTCCTTCGTCATCCTTCAGAACTTCTAGATAGGGTGGGAATATTAACCCACTACCCATCAGGTACGGGCTTTCCCCTTCCCCTTAGGACCGCCTAACCCGTGGACGATCATCGTTGCCACGGAAACCTTGGGCTTTCGGCCCCTGGGGCTTTCACCCAGGTTGCGGTTACTCATGCCAACATCCGCACTCGCTATCAGTCCACTAAACCTCACGGTTTAGCTTCATCCCAATAGCGACGCTCCCCTACTGCGCATCCCAAAAAGGGATGCACACCCATCTTCGGTGGATGACTTAAGCCCCGATAAATCTTCGGCGCGGAGTTCCTTAGTTGGTAAGCTGTTACGCACTTTTTAAAGGATAGCTGCTTCTAAGCTCACCTCCCAACTATCTAGGGAACTCCACTTCCTTAAATCACACTTAGTCATCACTTAGGGACCTTAGATTGGGTTCTGGATTATTCTCCTCTCGACATAGGACGTTATCGCCCTAAGTCTGACTGCCAAGATGTTTAGTAGATAGCATTCGGAGTTTGGTAGGAATACCTGGAGAAACTCCACGATATTCCTTCCAGTGCTCTACCTCTACCTACAAACTCTTGGCGCTATGCCTAAACATATTTCGGGGAGAACCAGCTATTCCCGAGCTAGTTTAGCCTTTCACTCCTTGCCCCAGCTCGTCCCAAGGCATTGAACGACCTACGGGTTCGGGCCTCCGCTCCGTTATTCACGGAACTTCACCCTGGCCAGGGCAAGCTCGCTCGGCTTCGGGTCTCTCACCCTCCCCTAGCGGGCTATTCACCCTCGCTTTCACTCTGCTTTCCCCCGCTTAGCGGGGTTAAACTTGGGGAGAATGAGAACTCGTTGGCGCCTGCTCCAATAGGTACGCAGTCAGGGAAATTTCTCCCCTCCTGCTTTTTGTAAGTGGATGGTTTCAGGTTCTATTTCACCCCGGTCACCCCGGTACTTTTCACCTTTCCCTCACGGTACTAAGTTCACTATCGGTGTGCGGGAGATATTTAGCCTTGGGAGATAGTTCTCCCTGTTTCGCACGAGATTGTCATTTCTCGTGCTACTTGGGATATAAGACCCGGGAGTTCTCTCACTTTCGCCTACGGGGCTTTCACCCTCTATGGCTGCCCTTTCCAGGGTCATTCAGCTAGAGAGAGAATTTTTAACTCCCTGAGGATTTTCTCCTCTGTCTTATTCCCGCAACCCCACAGAGAAATATTCTCTATGGTTTAGGCTACTTCCTTTTCGCTCGCCGCTACTCAGGAAATTCCTTTTGGTTTCTTTTCCTCCGGGTACTGAGATGTTTCACTTCCCCGGGTATCGCCTCCTGTCGTAAAATTTACAACAGGATGAGTAGGTTTTACCTACCCAGGTTTCCCCATTCGGGCATCCCGGGATCGCAGGTTGCTACGCACCTCCCCCGGGCTTATCGCAGCTACGCCACGCCCTTCATCGCTCCCCGCACCCAAGGCATCCTCCATCCACCCATAACCACTCTTGACTAGTAATCAAAATCTATCTTTTATTCAATTGTAATGTTCATCATCCAAATTAAACAACCGCCTCAGAGAGGCGGCTCAAAAATATAAAACTCAAGAAAAATTATCCGCCTCTCTGTAAAAAGGTTAATAACTCTCCTCTCATACTTCTATGATTAGCAAATCAAAAAAATTTGTCAAGTGTCAATTAAATATCCCTCACGCAGTTTTTTGACTTTTACTTTTCTGAAATCTTTTTGTAAATATCTTGAATAATCTTTGCTGCAACCTCCTTTCCTCCCAACCCAAACGATAAACCTAATGCTAAAGAAAGAGTAGCAATAAGACCAAACACGAGAGCATTTACTATTTCAGAGGCAATACCCAGTTGAAGCAAGATCGCAAAGAAAGCAAACACGTATATTGCTCCTTTTACTAATCCGCCAAACAATCCTACATAACCTATGCTCATTCTCTTTACAGAAGCCTTTACTATTTTTTCAAGAATGTCTGCGATAATAATAGCAACAATGAAAATAACGATAGCAACAATCAAATTTGGCAACCAGTTTACTATATTCTTCAAAAAGTCAGCAAATGCTTTAAATCCTAAAATATCAACAGATGCCAATAAAAATATAATAACTAAAATCCATCTTATAACTTCTCCTAGAAATGCCGAAAAGGTAATCTTAATTTCTGCTTTTTCCAAAGCATCTTTCCATCCTGTTTTTTCAAAAAACCTATCAATCTTAATCTGTTTTAAAATCCCTCTTACTATCCCTCCCACAATTAAAGCAACAAACCAACCAATTACAAACAAAATAATTGCTGCCAATATAACTGGAATTTGCCCAATCACAGCTTGAATAACATTATTTACTATAGATGCCCAATCTATTATATTAATCCACATAATGATTGAATGTTATTTATTTTTTCGACCTTTTTTATATTAAATTTGGAATGTGTAAGTGGACCCGGTGGGATTTGAACCCACGACCTCCGCATTGCAAATGCGGCGTTCTCCCACTAAACTACAGGCCCGTCGCTTGCTGTCGTACATCTTCCTTTCCTTAATAGGGGGAACAGAAATTTCCACCTTGATTGCGCTCTGCCATCACCCCTTCCCAATAGTAGCATTCCTCTATTACTTTTCTTTATGGATTGTATGTTTTTTACAAAATTTACAATACTTTTTCAACTCTAAGTTCTTTTTACCACTTTTTTTAGATTTCTTTTTGTAATAGTTAATTCTTTTGCACTCGCTGCATTGAAGTTTTATTAGTTGTGATTTTTTCTTTGCCATATTTTAACTTACCTCATTTTATTTAACAGATCAAGAGAATAAGCCAGAGGGGAGAATCGAACTCCCGACCTTCCCCTTACCAAGGGGACGTTCTACCACTGAACTACCCTGGCGTTGGGTGGGGCAGGATTTGCACCTGCGAAGGCATTGCTGCCATCTGGTTTACAGCCAGACCCCTTTGTCTACTTAGGTACCCACCCAAAAATTTTGATGGGCATGGTAGGAATCGAACCTACGACCTCACCCTTATCAGGGGTGCGTTCTACCACTGAACTACATGCCCCCGTTTTATTTAAAATATAACTTTTTTTATTTCTTTTCAAATGAAAATTACACTTTTTCTAAAACAAAAAACTTCCTCTTGAAAAAAAACTCGTTTTCTGAGATTAATTCAAGCCCTAAATTTTTAAATATCTCTCTCCACTCTTTGCTTGTATGAAAATTAAATTTAGGAGATTTTCCAAAAAACAAATTCCACATTAACCAGTGGAAACAACAATACAATTTTCCTATTATACCTTCTGGCAAATCCTCAAATATTATTATTCTTTTCCCCACTCTCTTGATTTCTTTTAAAATTGAAAGTGGGTCTTTTGTGTGATGTAAAACGAAAGCCACCAAAACGAGGTCGAAATGATTATCTGGAAAAGGAATCTCTTTTCCATTATAAATTTTAAAAGGAATTTCGCAAAGTCTTTTATCAACAATATCTATACCTATGATCTCTTTTTTCAAGTTCTCTTTAACTTTCTTACCAAAAATTCCAGAGCCACAACCAAAATCCAAAATTCTTTCCCCCACGATAAACTTCTTAGTCTTTTGAACCATCATTTCAGCCCCAATTTCATAAATGGGTTTTACAATTTTGGAGAGAATCATTTTTTCTTTGAAAAGTGTCCAAAAACTAAATCAGGTATGAGTTTTGGCAAGTCCTGTGTTAAAATTTTTATTGAATAATTCCAATCTCCGCTGTTTAAAATTATCTCTTTCTCTTTTTTAATTGAATTATCTATAAAGGTTTGACAACTCCACAAATTCCCAAAAGGAGGTACAGCTCCAATTTTTACTCCTTTTATCCTCTTTTTAATTAACAGTTCAGAAGCCAATTGAACTTTTCCTTTTTTATTTTTTGAGATTTTCTTTTCAATTTTTTTGAGATCTAAATTTTTATGAGCAGGAATTAAAACAAAAACTAAAGAGTTGTTAGCTTTTAAAATTACAGTTTTCCCAACTATCTTTTCTGGAACTTTTAAGGTTTTAGATTTATCTAGGGCAGTAAAAACTTTTTTGTGAGAAATAATCTCGTATTTTACGTTATTTTTTTCTAAAAATTTAATAATCTTTTTTGAAACCCCCATTCTTACATTTTCACAAATTAAAAAAAGATGTCAATCAAACACTCTTTTTGACGTATCTCGATCGCGCTAGAAAGGTTGCTTTGAGTTGTTCCGACCCAGTCAAGGTTTTTGGGTGCCTTGACCAACACCCTAGAATCAAGAAGGGAATTCCATCTCCTTGATTCTAATCGACCAATTATTTAATTTAATGATCCACGAGCACCTTCCAGTACCCGTACCTTGTTACGACTTCTGCCCTCTCACCAGTCCCAGGCTAGTCTGGCATAAAGCCAGGTTTCGCCTGTTACCGGCTCGCTTGCAGTGACGGGCGAGTGTCCTCTGGGAACTCAGAGTTGACATCCCCACGCTGGCATGCGGATTTCCCGCACCAGGCGAGCCCTAATGCATTTTTTGTTTTAAGGAATATAGTTTGCTTAATCCTGATTTAGTTAAATGAGTTCCTTTTTCAATCTCTTCCATTATTTGACAAAAGATTTTAAAGTCTTTTCTTTTGGATCGGAGCTTCAATCGATGTTTTTTAAAAAATTAGATAAAATTTCGGTTCGATTACCGTTCTTCTTTTCACTCCTTTCTTTTTATTAGGATTTCGAACGTAGACAGTAAAACTTCCTTCTCCATCAACTACCCCTAAAACATAATCAGGATTAAGCATGGCATTAGGGTGGACCCTTCTTCTGCTAATAATTAGCAGAATACTATGGTCCAGCTGACTTCTGACGCGGCAATAGTTCCGTTATACCGCGTCAGATCTCCCCGGGTCAATGTGTTTTCTATTCCCAGCGTCCCCCACGAGGCTTTTAAATGCTCTTCGCTATGCTCACCGCCCCTCCATAGCTCGAGCGCCTCTTTTGTGTGTGGGCCGCTGTTTGCCTTAGGTCCCTCCGACGTTTGCCTCACGACAATCCGTCTGACCGCAGCTACGCCCTGTCTGAGCAACAGGGGAAGGGATTTTAACCCTTTAGAAAACACACCTGCCGGGCGCGTTCATTGTGAGTACAGAGCTCAGGAACGTATTCACCGGAACATGGCTGATTTCCGGTTACTAGCGATTCCGGCTTCACGGGGTCGAGTTTCAGACCCCGATCCGAACTGAGGTAGCTTTTGATGGGATTAGCTCCGCCTTGCGGCTTCGCAACCCTTTGTAGCTACCATTGTACCACGTGTGCAGCCCAGGGCATAAGGGCCATACCGACCTCGCGTCGTCCCCACCTTCCTCCGCCTTTAAGCGGCAGTCTCATATGACATTCTTACCTCAAAGGTAAGAAAAACATATGATAGGGGTTGCGCAGGTTTTGGCATCTAAGCGTGCGCCTCACGGTACCTGCTGACGAGGGGCATGCAGCACCTGTGCCCATGTCCTTGTGGGTCCCCTGAGTTTCCTCAGGGTTTCATGGGCATGTCAAGCCCTGGTAAGGTTCCGCGGTTGTTGTCGGATTGAGCCACATGGTCCACCGCTTGTGTGAGCTCCCGTCTATTCCTTTGAGTTTTAGCCTTGCGGCCGTACTCCCCAGGCGGGACACTTAACGCGTAAGCTTCGCCACCCACAGGGTCGACACTGCAGGCAGCTAGTGCCCAACGTTTAGGGCGTGGACTACAGGGGTATCTAATCCCCTTTGCTCCCCACGCTTTCGTCCCTCAGCGTCAGGGTCAGCCCAGGAGGCTGCCTTCGCTTTCGGCGTTCCTGCCGATATCAACGGATTTCACCCCTACACCGGCAGTTCCACCTCCCTCTACTGCCCTCTAGCAAAACAGTATCTCAGGCATTCCTCAGGTTGAGCCTAAGGTCTTTAACCTGAGACTTGTTTTACCGCCTACGGTACCCTTTACGCCCAGTAAATCCGGTTAACGCTTGTGACTCCTGTATTACCGCTGCTGCTGGCACAGAATTAGCAGTCACTTATTCCTGGGGTACTTTCACCCCGCTAAGCGAGGTTACTCCCCCAGAAAAGCGGTTTACATCCCGAAGGACTTCTTCCCGCACGCGGCGTCGCTGGTTCAGGGTTTCCCCCATTGACCAATATTCTCGGCTGCTGCCTCCCGTAGGAGTGGGGCCCGTGTCTCAGTGCCCCTGGCGGCGGCCACCCTCTCAGGCCACCTACCCGTCATAGCCTTGGTAGGCCATTACCCTACCAACTAGCTGATAGGCCGCGGGCTCTTCCCAGAGCGGTCCCTTTTAAGGTTCCCTTTACTGTTTGGGAATTTCACCCAAACAGACTATCGGGAATTAGCCCAGTTTCCCAGATTATACCCGTCTCTGGGGTAGATTACCCACGTGTTACTGCCCCGTTCGCCAGGTATCAAACTATTGTGAGAAACCTCACAATAATTTGACCCTCTGACTTGCATGCCTTATCCACGCCGCCAGCGTTCAACCTGGACCAGGATCAAATCCTCAAGAAAACAAAGATACGAGTCGGAACAACTCAAAACCACCTTTCCTCTATTCTTTTATTTAATTTTAAAGAGCTTATCTTTACTCAAGACTCAAGACTTTAACAATACCTCATCTCATTCATTCTTCAATCCTTATTCGATTTTTAGCAACAACCTCCTTTTTTCTTACACATAACAAACAATTAAATTTTAATTTATATTAAAAAATTTTGTCAAGTCTTATTTTCAACATTTTCACCCTTCGTCTCTTTACTTTCTTTTTTCTTTTTGTGAACTTTAATTTTGTTTCCCTCAATAATTTTTTCTGAGATCAACAAATTATAAACACTATTCGATGGTTTAGCCCCTACATCCAGCCAATATTTTACTCTCTCTTTTCTTAAAACTTTATGTTTGGTAATGGGATTCCAAAATCCCACCTCTTCAACAAACCTTCCACCTCTCGTCGGATTTCTCTTATCCGTCACTACTATTTTAAAAGAGGGTTGATTCTTTTTACCAACTCTGAAAAATCTAATTTTTAACATAGCATTTATAATTTTTCATTTTACCAACCTTTAATTTCCAATGCTACCTTTGCTGCCATTTCCTCTGCTTCTTGCTTTGAGTTTCCCTCACCTGTCGCAATTAATTCATCTTTCAGAAAAACTCCAACTCTAAAACGCTTATTATGATCAGGTCCCCACTCTTTCAAAACTCTATATATTGGAGTTATTTTTAACTTTTCCTGAGCCGCCTCTTGAAATTTAGTTTTTGGATCTTTGAAAATTCCCTTCTCTACAATTTCTTTTAATTTTTTATCTATTAAATTTTTCTCAACAAACTCTCTTGCCTTATTGTAACCTTGATCTAAATAAATCGCTCCTATGAGTGCCTCAAATGCATTCGCCAAAATATAAAGCCTTCCTCTACCTACTTCTTTTTCCTCTCCTTTAGATAAAAGCAAAAACCTATCAAAATCCATTTCTCTCGCTAATTCTCCAAGTAATCTTGAATTTACTAAAGCCGCCCTCCAATTAGTTAGTTCTCCCTCGTTTTTTTGAGGGTATTTTTTATATAAATACTCTGTAATTACTAATTCTAAAACAGCATCTCCCAAAAACTCAAGTCTTTCGTTATGAGCAAGATGAAAATTTGGATATTCGTTTAAGTAAGAACGGTGACAAAAAGCTTGAATGAACAAATTTTTATCTAAAAAATTTAAACCTAATTGTCGCTCTAATTCAGAAAAGTCTTTCATTTTTTATAATTCCCCTCTCTTTTGTTCTCGCTCTCTGATTTTTGCTCTGATGCTTCCAAAGACAATCTATACACTGTTCCCAAAACTCCATTAACAAACTTGCCAGCGCTTTCTCCACTAAAACCTTTTGCCAATTCTATTGCTTCGTTGATGGCTACCTTTGGCGGTACTGCTTTTTTATCTCCAAACAAAAGTTCATAAATTCCAATTCTTAACACATTCCTGTCAATGAGTGGCATTTGTTCTAATGGCCATTGGGGAGCGCTTTTTTTAATAATCTCATCTATTTCCTTTAAATGTTTCACAACTCCCGTTACCAATTCAAAACAAAAAGCGCCATCCAACCCAGGCCCAAACTCTTTCAAATTCCTTTCTACAATTTCAACCAAATTACCTCTTTGATCGTAAAAATCCCACTCGTACAGAGATTGCATTGCTATCGACCTCGATAGGTGTCTACTTGCCATAGTGTCAAAAATTAAATTTAATTTTATTATTTATAAACTATTTCTTTGAAAGTTCCTCCAACGATAATTCTTTTATTTTTTGTTTTTCCATTTCTTCTTTCATTTTCATTTCTCTTTCCCTTTTCTTTCTCTCTCTCTTTTCTAAATGAGTTAAAACATCCACAACCATCCTTCCTTTATAGTAACCGCAAAAGGAACAAACACGATGAGGCAAAATAAAATTTCCGCACTTTGTGCATTTCACCAAATTCGGTTCTTTCAAATAAATGTGCATTCTCCTCCTTCCAACTTTTGATTTTGAATGCCTCTTTTTTGGAACTGCCATTATAATAATTTAACAAATTTATCTTAAATTGCAACACTTTAAAGAGTAGGTCAACTCAAAATTCTCTACAACTCAACTAAAAATCGCAACTAAAATGTGTATTGTTAATTCACGATCGTGAAATAATATAACACATTATGTTAATTGAGCGAAGTTAGACAAAAACTTTCTTTAAAAAACTCTTTCTATGTATTTTACAATGACCAATTTTTTTTAACAATTTCAGATGATATTGAGTTGGATAGCCCTTATTTTTGTTAAAACCATATTGAGGATACCTTAAATGAAAATTTAGCATCATTTTATCGCGACTTACTTTTGCAATTATACTCGCTAAGGTACACGAAAAGATTTTCTCGTCTGCTTTAACGATTGATTTTTGAGGGATGGGCAAAGATATTTTAAAATTTCCATCTAAAATTAAAAAATCAACATTTTCTTTTATTTTCCTTTCTAAAACATTAACTGCTTTTTCCATTGCCAATTTCGTGGCTTCAAGAATATTAATTTTATCGATTATCTTTTCTGAAACCTTTCCTATCCCCCACTCTATATGTGGATTTTCAATAATAGCTCTGAAAAATTTTTCTCTGGTTTTTGGCAACAACCTTTTCGAATCTTTCAAACCATCAAAATCTTCAACTTTAAATTTTTCTTTGTTAATTAGACAAACAGCAGCTGCCACGACTGGACCACACAAAGCTCCTCTACCAGCTTCATCTAATCCTACCACAAATTTAAAACCTTTTTTCCAAAGTTTCCTTTCTTCATTTAAATTTGGGTATCTCATTCTTTCAATTTTAACATTGACTTGAAATTTTTAAAAAAGTAAAATTAAACAATAAATTTTTTACTTTAATTATTATGAAATTTACCCATTTGCACGTGCACTCTCATTATTCTCTTTTGGACGGCCTTCCTACGATTGATGAAATTTTAGATTATTGCCAAAAGATTGGAATGGATTCTATCGCCTTAACAGACCATGGCGTAATTTATGGAGCGATAGAGTTTTACAAAAAAGCAAAGGCCAAAAACATCAAACCAATTATTGGTGCTGAACTTTATCAAGCTTTTGAAAGCAGATTACAAAAAAGAGTAGGTATAGATGATAAAAGGTATCATATTGTTTTACTCGTAAAAAACGAAACAGGTTATAAAAATTTGGTGAAACTCATTACAAAATCTTTCCTTGAAGGTTTTTATTATAAACCAAGGATTGATGAAGAATTACTCTTTCAACACGCTGAAGGTTTAATTTGTTTGTCTGCGTGTTTGGCTGGAAAAATTCCTCAATTGATCTTGGCAAAAAAATTTGAAGAGGCAGAAAAGACTGCTTTGAAATATCAAAACATTTTTGGAAAAGGAAATTTTTATTTGGAACTCCAAAGTCATCCCAACATAAAAGAACAAAAAATTGTTAATGAAGCCCTTATTGAAATTTCAAAAAGACATAAAATTCCTCTCGTGGCAACAAACGACGCTCACTATTTAAGACCAGAGGATGCTAGAGCTCAAGATATTTTAATGTTGATTAACACAGGAGCTAACCCGAACGACCCTGAAAGATTAACATTGAGGACAGACGATTTTTCTCTAAAATCGCTAGAAAAAATGATTGAAGAATTTAAAAGTGTACCAGAGGCAATTGAAAATACCCAAAAAATTGTTGAATTGTGTAACTTTGAGTTCAAATTAGGAGAATTTAAAATACCAACATTTAAAACGCCAAACGGAAAGACGCCTGAGGAATACTTAGAAGAAATGTGTCTTGAGGGGTTAAAGAAAAGGTATAAAAACAAAATAGAAAATAATATAGTGGAGAGATTAAAATACGAAATTGAGGTTATTAAAAAAGCTAATTTTGCGTCTTATTTCTTAATTGTCCAAGATTTTGTCAATTGGGCAAAATCTCAAAGAATTGTTGTAGGACCTGGAAGAGGAAGTGTTGGGGGATCGTTGGTAGCATATGTTTTAGGAATTACAGAAATTGATCCTTTAAAATACGACCTTCTCTTTCAGAGATTTTTAAATCCAGAAAGAATTTCACCACCTGACATCGACATAGATTTTGCCGACGAAAGAAGAAATGAGGTGATTGAATATTTGGCTCAAAAATATGGGAGAGAAAGGGTAGCTCAAATTATTACCTTTGGAACAATGGCAGCAAGAGCAGTAGTAAGAGATGTGGGTAGAGCGCTAGGATACCCTTACGCTTTCTGTGATAAAATTGCCAAATTAATTCCCCCCAATTATACCTTAGATGAAGCTTTAGTAAAAGTAAGAGAATTAAGAGAGATGTATCAAGGCGACGAAAATGTTCAAAATCTTTTGGATTTAGCAAAAAAATTGGAAGGTAGAGTAAGACATGTTTCTACTCATGCTTGCGGAGTGGTAATATCAACTGTTCCCTTGGATGAAATTTGTCCATTACAACACCCCACACAAGATGATAGCGCTATTGTGACTCAATATGAAATGAATTCTTTAGAAGATTTGGGTCTTTTAAAAATTGATATTCTAGGTTTAAAGAATTTAACATTAATAGAAGAAACGTTGAAAAAGATTTATGCAATTTATAAGAAAGAAATAACATTGGACCAAATACCATTTGATGATAAAAAGGTTTATAAATTGTTTCAAAGGGGAGAAACAATTGGAGTATTTCAATTTGAATCAGAAGGAATGAGAAAATGGTTAAAGAAATTAAAGCCAACTTCTTTCGATGACCTCGTTGCTATGATTGCTCTTTACAGACCAGGACCTATGCAATTTTTACAAGATTATATAGATGGAAAATTTAAAAGAAAAAAAATTACCTATTTACACGAAAAACTAAAACCAATTTTAGAAAAAACGTACGGAGTAATGATTTACCAAGAACAGTTAATGCAAGTTGCCAGGGATTTGGCTGGATTTAGTTTGGGAGAAGCTGATGTTTTAAGAAAGGCAGTGGGAAAGAAAATCAAATCTCTTTTGGAAGCTCAAAGAGACAAACTAATTCAAGGAATGATTAAAAATGGTATATCTAATGAGGTTGCTAACAAAATCTGGGACTGGATTTTGCCCTTTGCCTCATATGGCTTCAATAAATCCCACAGTGTAGCTTATGGAAAAATTGCTTATTACACGGCTTATTTAAAAGCCCATTTCCCGGTCGAATTTATGGCTTCTCTTTTAACTTCAGAGCAATCCGATGTTGAAAAGATTGGATTTTTAATTGAAGAGTGTAAAAGAATGGGAATTGAAATCTTGCCTCCAGACATTAACGAAAGTTTTAGAAACTTTTCTGTAGTACCTGGCAAAAATCAGATTCGTTTTGGTTTATTAGCTATTAAGAATGTAGGAGAAAACACTGTAGAAGCAATTGTAAAAGAGAGGAAAGAGAAAGGAGCGTTTTCTTCTCTTTCAGATTTTTTTTCAAGAGTTGAGCCTGGAAATTTAAATAAAAAATCGCTGGAAAGCTTAATTAAATCAGGAGCGTTAGATAGGTTTGGAGAAAGAAATCAATTGTTGTTTAATTTAGAAAAGCTTTTGGAATGGAATAAAAGTAATTTTAAAAAAGAAAAACAAAAACAAGGAGGTCTTTTTGATAGTTTGTCTAATAAACAAAGTAAAAATTTAGAAATAAAATTAGAAAAGACAAACCCTGCCAGCAAAATGCAAAAATTAAAATGGGAGAAGGAACTGCTTGGGTTGTATATTTCTAGTCATCCTGCTGAACATTTCAAATCAATTTTTGAAAAGAAAGCGTTTCCAATTTCTAAAATCTCAAATCAAATGACAGGAAAGATGATAAAAATTGGAGGAATAATTTCAGCAATTAAAAAAATAATTACCAAAAATGGTTCTCCCATGGTCTTTGCAAAAGTAGAGGATGGTCAAGGAAAAATTGAAGCAGTTATTTTCCCTTCCGTTCTAATGAAAAATCCACAAGCAATTCAAGAACACAAAGCCGTTTTAATCTCTGGCAGAGTTGATAATAAAGATGGCGTCCCAAAGGTTATTTGCGAAGATATCGAAGAAATTATTGAGGATTAAAAAATGAAAAAAATAGAAAAAATCAGACACTCTTTAGCTCACATTTTAGCATATGCAATCCAGGAATTGTATCCTGGAACTAAATTTGGAATTGGGCCTGTTATTGAAAATGGATTTTATTATGATTTTGAATTAAAAAAACCAATTACCAATGAGGATTTGCCAAAAATTGAAAAAAGGATGAAAGAGCTTTTGAAAAAAAATATTGTCTTCAAAAAGAAAATAATTGGGAAAGAAGAGGCAAAAGAGATTTTTAAAGATCAACCCTATAAATTAGAACTGATTGAAGAAATAAAAGATCCAACAGTTTCTATTTATGAAAGCGGAAATTTTGTAGACCTTTGTAGAGGTCCTCATGTAAAATCAACAAAGGAAATAAATATTGATGCTTTCAAATTGATAAAGATTGCTGGAGCTTATTGGAGGGGAGATGAAAGAAATCCAATGTTAACCAGAATTTATGGGGTAGCTTTTGAAACTAAAGAGGAATTGGAAAATTATTTAAGAATTCAAGAAGAAATTGAAAAAAGGGATCACCGAATTTTAGGACAAAAACTAGAATTGTTTTTCTTTGACGAAGAAGTAGGCTCAGGACTTCCAATTTGGACGTCAAAGGGAACAATTTTGAGAAAAATAATTCAAGATTTTTTGTTTGAAGAGTTAAAAAAAGAAGGATACCAATGGGTGACTACCCCTCATATTGGAAATTTGAAGTTATGGAAAACATCTGGACACTGGGAGTTATACAGAGAAAATATGTATTCTCCAATTAAGATTGACGAGGAAGAGTACCTCATAAAACCAATGAATTGTCCTTTTCATACTAAAATTTACAAATCAAAAATTAGATCTTATAAAGATTTACCAATAAAATATGCCGAATTTGGAACTGTCTATCGCTACGAAAGGTCAGGCACCTTGCATGGTTTAACCCGCGTTCGGGGATTTACTCAAGACGACGCTCACATTTGGTGCACAATTGAACAACTTTCAGAAGAATTAGAAAGAATTTTAAAACATGCTTTAAAGATTTTAAAAACATTCGGCTTCAAAGATTATAATATATATTTAGCCACCCAACCAGAACACTTTGCAGGCACTCAACAAATGTGGAAAAAAGCAATGGCTGTTTTAAGATATATTTTAAAAAAAGAAAAATTAAAATATCAAATAGATTCTGGAGGAGGTGTTTTTTACGGACCCAAAATTGACATTAAAATTAAAGATGTTTTAGGCAGAGAGTGGCAATGTACAACAATTCAGGTAGATTTTAATTTACCAGAAAGGTTTGACTTAACTTATATTGATAAAAAGGGTAAGAGGAAAAGACCAATAATGATCCATCGAGCGTTTTTGGGCTCAATAGAAAGATTTATTGGAGTTTTGTTAGAAAACACTGGTGGTGCTTTGCCCTTTTGGTTGTCCCCTGAACAAATTTGGATAATTCCAGTTGGTTCAAAACACAAAAAATATGCTAATTTTGTTAACCAACAACTTAAAACTTTCAATCTCAGAACTAGACTCAAAGACGAAAATGAAACTGTTTCCAAAAAAATCAGAGAGGGTGAAATTCAAAAAATTCCTTATATGTTGGTTGTTGGAGACAAAGAAATGAAAGAAAAATCAGTGAGGGTAAGAGAAAGGGGTAAGGGAGATATTGGGGAGTTAAAATTGGAAAAATTTATTGAAAAAGTAAAATAAGGAAATATTTAAATTCTCTTACATAATTTTGCCATGGCAAAAATCTGTAAGAGAATGTTTAATGTCGACATTTTTAAACTAGGTCTGTTTTATTGGCTTACAACAAGTTGCATAGCAGGTGCGAAACCCATAAAAACAATCGCGACAAAAACAGACTCTAACCAGGTGAAGTTCCTCATCATACTCAAAAAAGGAGCTCCAGCCTTCCTTTGCCAAAAAAGGTATTAGAAAAAGAGCAACCACCGGATCTGCCCACCACCACTCAAACAAGATGTTAGCTCCCAATCCAAAAAGTATGGTCAAGTCATGTAAATCGCACATTAGACTTTGAATTGCTTCTGCTCTTAATGCCCGAGATTGCAAAAAGACAGCAAGTCGCATCTTAAGTACATAAAGAACGGTCATAACTAATGCGCTGACTATCACAATTATAATCCCTGATATAGTTGGTTTTGGCTCTGGCAACCATCCCAAAATGGAACCTCCAGAATGAAATAAAAGATAAACTATTAGCAAAAAGAAAGTAATGCCAATAAGCCTTTCTGCTTTCTTTTCAGCAACTTTTATTTCTAGCTGATCGCTTATCCCCTTTTTCAATCGCCATATCATAACAAAACCAGCAAAAAGTTCAATGATGCTTTTGAGCCCAAAAGCAATTAGGGCCGGACTATCAGCTAGTAATCCAGCAAAAAAAGCAACCAAAGCTTCCACTGGATTCCATAATAAACCTACCCCAACATAGACCAAGGCTTTACGATGTAAAGATTCAAGATTAAGATTGTGGTTTTTTTCATTCATTTTATTCTATCTTAGTAAACTTTTAAGGTTAGAAAATCACAATTTTAGATTGTATCTTCTCATTAAAAGGGAATTCAAAACAACGCTAATTGAAGAAAATGCCATAGCACCAACTGCAATAACTGGGTTTAATAAAAATCCAAAAAGAGGATATAAAATTTCAGCAGCAATAGGAAGAGGAGCTATGTTATAGAAAAATGCCCAAAAGAAATTTTGTTTAATTTTTCTGACATTATAAGAACTCAAATCAATCGAGGTTATCACATCTCTTAAATCATCTTTGATAAAAACAATATTAGCAGTTTTCATTGCGACATCCGTGCCAGAACCCAAAGCAATACCAATGTCTACTTTGGCTAAAGCCGGCGCATCATTAATACCATCACCGACCATTGCCACTAATTTGCCAGCTTCCTGAAGTTCTTTAACCTTTTTGGCTTTATCTTGAAGTAACACCTGCGCCATAACCATATCTTCATCAATACCAAGTTCTCGAGCAATGGCTTTTGCTGTTCTTTCATTATCTCCAGTAATTAACCAAACTTTTTTTGCTTTTTTCAATTTCTCGACTGCTTCTTTAGAAAACTCTTTTTTGGTGTCGGCCAAGGTAATAATCCCTTAACCTTTCCATCAACTGCCAGAATAACCACTGTTTTGCCATCATTTTCTAATTTTTGAAGGTCATTTTCCAGATTTTCAATCGAAATGTTATTTTCTTTCATTAAAATTCGACTGCCAACTAAGATTACTTTCCCAAGATATTCTGTTTTATTTCTTTGCCAGGAAACGTCTCACAAAGCTTAGCTTCTGGAATTTCTGTTTTTAATTCCTCAGCGTTTTTCAAAATTGCTTTTCCAATTGGATGCTCAGAACCTCTTTCTGCGATGGCGGCTAATTTTAAAATCTCATTTTGAGCCAATTCTTGGCAAACTATCACATCTGTCACTGCTGACTCGCCGCGAGTTAAAGTTCCAGTTTTATCAAAAACAATTGCCTGAGTTTATGAGCAATTTCTAAGGCTTCCACTTCTTTTATTAAAATGCCCCTTTCTGCTCCCAAGCCAGTGCCATCAAAATTGCAGTAGGAGTTGCCATCCCTAAGGAGCAGGGGCAGGCAATAATTAAAACAGCCACAAAATAAGAAGAAATTTTATCAACCAGTTTTTGAATTGGCACTGTCTGAGTTAAAGCTTTTTCAACAATAATTTGGAAAACTTGAGCAATTTTTTCTCTATCTTCCTTTTCTATTTGGAATATATGGTTTTCTTACTGAACTATGATTTTGCCAGTAGCTTTTAAAACATTAGAGAGAGGCCAAAAAGAGCTAAATTCAAATGATTCATCGACGATAAACTCAACTGTTGTTGAGCCCCCAGGTTTAATGCTTCCTGTCCTAAATTTTGAACTCCTAAAATCCAAACCACCATAGTAGACATTGTAATTTCTCACTAAAAAGGTGAGTTTAACTTTTGAGCCGCGTTTTACATTAAGGACTGAACTTGGATAAAAACCAAAATCATCAGCTTCCAATTTCAATTCAACATCCTCAGGAGTTGGTGCGACAGTAGTTGACTCTTTTTTCTCCCTTGGTGGATAAATTTCTTCTTTGCATTCACCATAATATGTAATATCCACTCGAGCCACTTTTGCATAGCAAGGATTTGGATAAGTTTTACCGTCTTTTCCACAAACAGGATTGTACTCTTGAGTGCAAACAATTTGGGGTTCTTCAACCTCTACAAGTTGCCATTTTCCATCTTTACATGCCCAATTTCCTGGAGCAGTAGGTGGTGGACCGCACTCTTTGATGTCTCTTAACTTCTTTTCGTAGGCTTCATCCTCAATGTCTTTTAGATCTTTTTCTTGAATAGGCAATGGTGGGGGCACAGGCGCGGGAGCTTGGGGCAAAGGAACAGGCTTTAACTCAATTATTTCTTCACAAAGCGCCAATTCTTTCATAACTGATTCTGACTTTAATTTATAATCAGCTTCGCTAATTTTTCCTGCTTTTAATAATTCCTCCAGCTCAACTAAAATCTTATTTAACTCAACACAACGAAAGACAGTTGGTATTTCTTTTTTGAAAACTGGTGGTTGCGGCTCGATTGGCTTTAACTCTAAAGGTTTAACTTCAATTGGTAGAGTACCCAAATCAGATATCAATCGCAAAGTGTTACGAGCTATTACCTCAGCAGCTCTTGCTTGACCAAAAGCTTCACCATATTTTCCTTCAGCAAACGATTCTTTGCCTTCTTCTAAATGATCTTTGGCTTCACTAAAAAGTTGTTGAATTACTTTTTGTGGAGTAATAACTAATTCTTTTAATTCAGATTCTAATTCATTGATTTTACTTTCAGCACGTTCAATTTGATCTTGAGCTTTTTGTTTAATATCTTTCTCTTGAATTGTGGCTTTTTCCAAACTCTCAGCAGCTTGTTTTAAGGTTTCTGCCACTTTACTTTCCGCTCTAACTCTAATTTCTTCAAGGATAACAGAACGCCGAATTTTATCCCCGGGTAATTTTTCAATTGCTTCTTTCACTTCTTCTGGCGTTGTATTCTCTAAAACAGATTTTAACTTTTCTTCAAGTTTTTTAGAAAATTCTTGACGCAAGACTTCTAAATGTTGTCTCAAAATCTCAGGTGCTTTCTCAGCAAATCTTTCAACAATTTCAACTGAACGCAAATGCTTAATTTCGCTTCCTTTTACTTCTTCTAAAGCTTTTTCAATTTTTTTGGCAAACCTTTCTGGCTCATCTTTTTGAGAAGCAACAGAAATTATCTCTTCAATTTTTGATTGAGTATCTTTAAATAAATCTTTAACTTCTGCTCTTTCTTCAAATTTCTTGGCAATTTCATCAAATAACTTTTCGTGTTTAACTGCTTGCTCAACTAACTGCTCCAAAAGTCGATCAACATTGGGATTTTCCGAAGTTTCTTTTAAGGTTTCCAATCTTAACTTCAGTCTTTCTTTTGCCTTCTGATAATTTTTTATAGCCTTCGTGATTGCTTCGAGATTTTCTGGACTCGTTTCTTTAATCTTTATAACTTCAGCCGCTTTTTCATTAGTAATTCTTAGTTCTAATTCTAACTTGGATATAAGATTAAAAGTAAAGAAGCGTTGTAAATTTTGTCCCCATTCTTTCAAAAAATAAAAAGGATGGGTTGGTAGCAAATCCACTCTTTTTAATCCCAAATCAGAAACTGTAATTGATTCTGTTTTTTCAACCTCAAGAATACTCAAGGCAAAAACCTGATTAGCGAATAATGTTAAACTCAAAAGAATAATAACTATTAAAGAAATTTTTTTCATTTTTCTGTTATTGTAAGTCATTTTTTTTCTTCTGTCAAATAAGTCACAGAAACTAAAATTGCCTTTTACTGTTGGAACTCCTTTTATTCACTTAGGAGTTCGATAAATCAGATTTGATTTTAAAAATTCAATTGCACCTTCAAGACTCATACCAAAATTTTACCTTTGAGATTGAAAACCATCCATTCGCCAAATTAAAAAAATTAAAAAAACAATTGCAGCAAAAAGAAAAAGCCAACTGTAAGTGCTCAAAATAATGTTTAAACCAATTGGCAAGAAAAAGGCAAAAGCTGGAGTGTAAGCAGGATAAGCTCAAGCTCAAAAAAAGAATTCCTCCTATTCCAGCTAAAATTCCAATTTTTTCATTTTTAATCTGGCAAACAGAGGACTTTTTCCTAGAATAAACAAAAAGGGCAGTATAAAAATTCCAATTAACAAAACCAAAATTGGATCTGTAAAATTGTTTTTGACATATTTAAACAAAAAAATCTTGGGGTCAAAGTTTTTTCCTGATTCTCAAGAAACCAAGCAAACTTGACTCTTGTGTTCTCTGACAAATTTGGCTGTCTGAAATTTCCTTAGAGTTTAAAGAAATTCTACTCAACAATTAGCCTACCTTCCATTCCAGCTTCTCTATGACCAGAAACTGAGCAGTAAAAAATATATGTTCCAGGTTGGGGAGCCTCAAATTCAATTGTATCTGTTTGACCTTCCCGAATGACTTTGGTTCTAATGCCTAAATTTTCGATAACAAAATCGTGAATCACCCTTCCCTCGTTTTTGAAAATTATTCTCACACGTTCTCCAGCAGAAACAGTGATCTCAGATGGATTGAAGCGAAATTCAGTACCAGAAACTGTAATTTCCTTGACTGGCTGTGTAGAAATACTTATTTCCTCTTCACTTGTAATTTCCTCTTCAGTCGTAATCTCCTCACCTGGTATTTCTGGAGTTGGCGCTTGATATCCGCCTCTCAAGAAAAAATATCCGCCAACAAGTACTAAGCCGATAACAATTATTATAATTAAGATTGCTTTATTCATGATCTTTTAAAATTAGATTGAGTTTTTCGACCTTTGAGATTAAAATTTTTTCATTAATCAAAAATTATCTCAATTTTATCTCCATCTTTCATCATATAATTTTCAAATTCATAATTTAATTCTCCATTAACAAACATTTTTAACTGACCCTCAGGACCTGAGCATTTATCAAAAATACAATTTTTATTAAATCGTTTTCCCCAAATTTCAAAGAACCTTCCTAAACGAAGGTCATCTTCTAAACACAAACCAGAAAACTCCATGTGAATAACGCCGTCTTAATCGTGAGTATGGATGGGTTGGTGGACAATGCCAATTCCAATGTTTGCCGGAATTTTTTGTTCTTTTCCTAAAATTTTAATGCTCAAGTGAGCATGCCAGTGAATTCCATTTATATTCCTTGAAGATGTTATTTTTGTATTTTAAAATGTTAGAGTATGCCAAAATACCATATTATCACCTTTGGTTGTCAAATGAATAAATCTGATTCAGAAAGAATTGCCACGCTCTTTGAACGTATTGGTTATCAAAAAACCTCCAATGAGAAGGAAGCAGATTTAATATTGGTAAATATGTGTTCGGTGAGACAATCTGCTGTCGATAGAATCTATGGCTTAACAAGAAAATTCGCAAAGATTAAAACTCAAAATAAGGTAAAAACCTTACTCACAGGATGTATTCCAAAAACAGATTTTGAAAAATTGAAAAATAATTTCGATTTCATTTTACCTATCAAAACGCTTCCTTCTTGGCCAAAATTCTTAACGAAAGAAAAATTACATCTCCAAAGTCCACCAAGAGAAAAAAGTTTGCAACAAAAAATAGATTATTTGAATTTCACACCCAATCACGAAAAAAAGTTTTCTGTCTTCATTCCTATATCATTTGGTTGTAATTACCTATGTAGTTATTGTATTGTTCCATTTGTCAGGGGAGGGTTAATATGTAGAAATTACAGAGAGATTATTGAAGAAGTAAAATTAGCAATTTCTCGAGGAGTAAAAGAAATTTGGCTTTTGGGCCAAATTGTCAACAATTATTTTTTTAAAGACGAAAACGGCCAGTTAATCGATTTTTCAAAACTTTTAGAAATGATCAATGAAATTCCGGGAAATTTTTGGCTTCGTTTCACCTCTCCCCATCCAAAATACTTTTCAGAAAAATTAATTGAAACTATTGCAAAATCTGAAACCATTACTCCTTACTTGAATTTACCCTTGCAATCTGGTGATGATGAAATACTAAGGTTGATGAGAAGAAATTACACTACAAAAGAATACGAAGAGTTAGTCAAAAAGATTAGAAAGTATTTTAGAAAATACAGAGAAGGATTAGAAAAGGAAGTGGCAATTTCTACAGATATTATCGTAGGATTTCCCGGAGAAACAGAAAAGAATTTTCAAAATACGGTCAAATTCTTTAAGAAAATAAAGTTTGATATGGCTTATATTGCACAATATTCTCCTCGCCCACACACTGAAGGAGAAAAAATGGAAAAAGAAGCAAAGGTGCTCAAAAAGGAAAAAGAAAAAAGATGGAAAATTTTAAATAATCTCTTGAAAAAAACAGCACTTAAAAGAAATAAAAAGTTCATTGGAAAAACAATTGAAGTATTAGTAGAAGAATACAAAAATGGATTTTTGATTGGAAAAAGCAGACATTACAAAACTGTAAAATTTGAAGGAGATGAAAGCCTAATAGGAAACTTTGTTAAGGTAAATGTAATTGAAGCATTGCCGTGGGGATTGAAAGGGAAACTCGTTTAAATAAAAAATTAATTGTCATTTTAGGACCTACTGCTTCTGGAAAAACAGAATTGGCGATTACATTGGCAAAGAAATTTAACGGAGAAATAATTAACGCAGACTCAAGGCAGATTTATAGGGAATTAGACATTGGAACAGCCAAGCCAACAAAAAAAGAAAGAAACATTGTCCCCTATCATCTTTTAGACATTGCTTCTCCTAAAAGAAAATTCACGATTTTTCAATATAGAAAGTTGGCTTTAAAAACGATTGAAAAAATTCAACAGAAAGGAAAAATTCCATTTTTAGTTGGTGGAACGTGGTTTTATATTAGAGCAATTGTGGATGGATTAGTAATTCCTGAGGTTCCACCACAGTGGAAATTGAGGAAAACATTAGAAAAAAAGAGTGCAAAAGAACTTTACAACATTTTAAAAAAACTAGACAAACAAAGGGCAAAAACAATTGAGAAAGAAAACAAAAGAAGGTTAATTAGAGCAATTGAAATTTGTCAAAAAATGGGAAAGGTTCCTCCTTTGAGGTTTAACCCTCTCCCCTATCCTGTTTTAATGATAGGAATAAAAAGGGAAAAAGAAGAGTTAATGAAAAGAATCAAAAGTAGGTTTTTTCAGTGGTTAAAAAGAGGGTTAATTGAAGAGGTAAAAAAATTGAGAAAGAAAGGAGTCTCTTTCAAAAGAATTGAAGAATTTGGAATGCACTATCGAGAGATCGTAAAATACTTACAAGGAAAAATTTCAAAAAAAGAGATGATTAAAAATTCAATAAAAGCAATTCAAAATTACGCCAAAAAACAAATAAGCTGGTTTAAAAAAGACCCTCGAATTTACTGGATAGAAAATAAAAAAGAGGCTGAAAAAATAAATTTAAAGTTCCTCCGAAATTCCCACAACAGTAAATTCACTCACCTTTTTTCCCTTCAAAAAAATAGCACGAGGGAAAATGTGGATTCTCCAGTCAATCATAAGGAGTTGGATAAATAATTTAATTCTTTCTTCCGTTAATTTACAATTCTCGATTAATACTTCACATTCTCTTAACCTCGCGTGTTTTTTGAATAACTTTATCGCGTCTTCTATATCATCAAAAAAATAAACTCCCCCATCTCCTATTCTTCCAATCACTATCATACCCTTTCACCTAAATATTATTTTATACTAACTCTTTTTTACAAGCAATCAGTCAAGTTTTTCTATTCTTCTTTTCAGTTCTTGTGGTGGTAATTCAATCTTAGTAAAAGAGTAATTTTTTATTACTTCTTCCAAAACATCTTCTGGCTTTTTATTTTTTACCGTCCCCATTTTGCGTTTAAAAATTTGCGTTATCTCTTTTGCCACCTCTTCATCTATTTTGAAATTTTTGATTTCCTTTAAGTAATAGTAAATTTGATGCCAACCACTCAAAGGTCCCAAAAGTAATTGTCTGCTTGTTACTCCAAATTTTTCCAAGGGATGCGCTTCGTATTTTTCTTTATTTTTCAAAATAGCATCTTGATGAACACCTGCAATGTGCGTTCTATTAGTAAGAGAAATAGGCTCTGTATAAGGAACTTGCATGTTCAAAATTGATCCCATCAAAACATTTAGCGGATAACAAAGTTCAATTTTATATTTCTTTTCGATATCCTTGTGAATGTAGTAGAGATTCAATAACACGCCCGTAATTGAAGAAATACCTGATCTCTCCCCCAGTCCCCAAATTGAAGAATCTAAATACTCAATACCCTCTTCAATGGCAGTCATAGCGTTAATCATAGAATATCCTCTATCATTGTGAAAATGGCATTCAACATTTAGCTTAGGGTATCTTTTTCTCAATAACCTTATCCTTTTCTTCACGTCTTTTGGAGTTGCTATGCCAGTCGTATCTGGCAACCCTAACGTATCAACGTATTTTGCTATCTGATCGTAAACAATAAAAATATCTTTCAAAGAGGTACGAAAACCATCTTCTATTGAAAATCTTAAATATACACTTTGAAACCTTTTTCTAACAAAGGTAATCGTATCCTTAATGAGGTTAATAATTTCTTTTTTGTTTTTTCCATAAACTTCTTGCGATGATTTTGAAATTCCCATGTATAAATTTAACCCGTCAAAACCATATTTAAGAGCTTCCAAGATATCATTGAGATTGCATCGACAATGGGCCAATAAAAAAATCTTCCTCGGAGAAATTGAACGAATATAATTTTTAAGACGTAAAAAATCACTTCTCTCAGTATCGCTGACGACAGGAGAAAAAAATTCAAAGTGGGAAATGCCCAACTCAATTAACGCCTTAAGAATCTGTTTTTTGTCGTTTAAACTAAAACGATATGTGAAAGTATCAAAAAGAAGTGGAGATTGTTGACCTTCTCTTAGGGTTACATCTATAAAATCTTTAAATTTGAGCATAATTTCTATTTTAAATTAAGCAAAAAAAATATCAAATTATATTTAAATATAGAAATAAAAAAAGGGGGGTAAACCCCCCCGAGTCAGATTCTCTCTGTGTTTTTTATTTTTGTGGCTCTTCAATCCTTAAATTAACTCTAGCATGATTTTTCAATCCAACTATCCTCACCAAATGTCTAATTGCTTTTACCGTTTGTCCCTGTTTTCCAATGATCTGTCCCATATCCTCTGCATGAACCTTCAGCGTAAGCAAAACTCCCATCTCGTCAACCTTTCTCTCAATTTTCACTGATTCTGGATGATTACAAAGAAATTTAACAATTGTCTCTAATAATTCTTGATCTGGCTTTTTTTCTGACATGTTTTTCTATCTTTCAACATTTTTTAACGTTTTTAACGACCTTTACCAGAATTCTCTAATAAAAATCTTGAGAATCTGGCTCTTTTTAGATAATTAATTCTATCTACTGGAAGCGGGGGTGATGGGATTTGAACCCACGATCTTCCGCGTGACAGGCGGATGTTCTAAACCGGACTGAACTACACCCCCTTATCCGCTCTGCACTCTATCAAATAAAATAATCCGCTGGGTAGTGGCTAAAAATTTTTCTTTAATCTATTTTGTCGAGGGTGGGAATCGAACCCACGTCTAGGCCTTATGAGAGCCCCGCTCTACCATTGAGCTACCCCGACGTTGCGGGGGCTGGATTTGCACCAGCGTTCTCCAGCTTATGGGGCTGGCGAGGTACTACTCCTCCACCCCGCGATGAATAATTTTTATTATAACAAAAAATTAAATAGCTTGTAAATCCCTCAAAGAGATTTCATATACTTTTAGGATCCTTTTCGCTTCCTCTTCTGTTAATTTATAACTAGGGTCAGCTACGATATCCTCTTTAACCTTTCTTACACTTTTTAAATCATTTAGGTTTGATATGATTTCCTCTGTTATTTGTTCAAGAATCTGGGTTAAGTTTCCATCTGAATAACCAACCTCTTTTATGGCTTCTTTCAAAATTTCATCTGCTTCCAAAACTGCTAACTTAAAATCGCTTTCATTCTTGCTTTTTATTCGTCTTTCAATTTTTTTCCATTGTGTTGCAAATTTTTTAACATAAAATGGTTTGTATGTCAAAATTTCTTTCAAATCAATTAAAATCGCTCTTTTTAGAAATGAGGTTTTAAAAATACCCCAAATATAAAACAAAGTAAACAAAATACCAAAAGCAACAAACAAATATTTCCAGAATAAAATCCAACCTGAAAATTGTGGATTTAAAATAACGTTGAATATTTCATTTATCGTCGTAGTACCGTTCATATAATTTTGCTAATTCAAACATCTTTGCTTCATCAAACCATTTCCCCATAATCTGCAAAGAGGCATAGAAATTATCAACCTTACCAACAGGAAAGGAAAGCGCAGGCAATCCTACTAAATTCGCAGACACAGTAAAAATATCTGAAAGATACATCTCCAAGGGGTCTTCTTCCTTTTCGCCAATTTTAAAAGGCAAATCTGGTGTCGTTGGCGTCAAGATGAAATCAACCTCATTAAAAGCTCTTTCAAAATCTTTTATCATCAAGGTTCTTATCTTGGCAGCTCTTAAATAGTAAGCGTCATAAAAACCAACAGAGAGAATAAAGGTGCCAAGCATTATTCTTCGCCTCACCTCCTTTCCAAAACCATTACCTCTAATTTTACAATAATAATCCCAAAAATTTTTCAACCCAGAACTTGAAGTTTCACTTAAACCGTACCTTATTCCATCGTATCTAGCTAAATTCGAACTTGCTTCTGCCCTAGAAATAAGGAAATAACAAGCCAAAGCGTACCTTGTATGGGGTAAAGAAATTTCTACAATTTTAGCGCCCATCTTCTCATAAAATCTTATAGCTTCTTTAATTCTAGACTCAATTTTGGTATTTATCCCATTTATAAAAAATTCTTTTGGCAACCCAATTCTTACATTTTTTATGTCAAAATTAGAGGGTTCAAAATCATCTTTTAGATCAACTGACGTGCTATCCTTTTCATCTTTACCTTTTATAATATCAAAAACAATTTTACAATCATTTATGTTTTTGGTTAAAGGCCCTATTTGATCTAAAGAGGAGGCAAAAGCTATTAAACCATATCTTGAAACTGTACCATACGTTGGTTTTAAACCAACTACACCACAAAAAGCAGCAGGTTGCCTAATGGAACCTCCTGTATCAGAACCTAAAGAAAAAATGGCAAAATTGGCACAAACAGCAGCAGCTGACCCACCAGAAGAACCGCCTGGCACTCTTTCCAAATCCAAAGGATTTTTTGTTTTAAAAAAGGCAGAATATTCAGTAGAACTACCCATAGCAAATTCATCTAGGTTTGTTTTTCCCAAAATTATTGCTCCTGATTCTTTCAATCTTTTAACCGCTGTTGCGTCATATGGAGCTATATAATTTTCTAAAATTTTAGAAGCAGCTGTACATTTTATTCCCTCTACTAAAATATTATCCTTGATGGCACAGGGAACGCCAGCTAGAGGTGGCAAATCTTCTTTTTTTTCTATTAATTCATCAATTTTTTTTGCTTGCTCTAAAGCCAAATCTTCACTTATCGTCAAAAAAGCCATTACTTTTTTATCTTCCCTTTCTATTTTTTTGAGGTAGTGCTTTGTAAGCTCAAGAGCAGAAAACTCTTTTTTTAATAAACCATTTCGGATGCGCTCAATTGTTAAAATTTCATTGTTCATAGAATTTTTTCAAATTTCACATATCTTCCAAACTTTTTAGGAACCAACTTTAATAATTTTTCTACCATTTTAAGCGACTCCTCTTTTGCTTCATCTTTTCTTTGAATATTGTGCGAATTTAAAGGATGAAAAGTAGGTAAAACATTTGAAATATCAACCTCTTTTATATTCTCAACATACTCTAAAATTCTTAAGAGATCATGTTTAATACTTTCAATTTCATCGTCTTTTAAATTTAACCTCGCCAATGTAATCAAATCTTCTATTTCTCTATTGTCTAATTTTATGCTCTTACCTTTTTTCATGTTGGTGGCTCAAGCTCCTTTGTTTCTACTAAAACCTCCCTTAATTCATCTAAATTTTCCAAAACAATACCCGCTCCTCTCACCACCGCTGTCATAGGATCATCAACAATCTTCGTTGGAATTTTTGTTTCTTTTTGAATTAAAATATCCAAGCCCCTCAATAACGCTCCTCCACCTGCCAGGTAAATACCATTTATCATTATATCGGCAATAAGCTCTGGAGGCGTTTCATCTAAAGTAGTTTTAATTTCGTTTATAATTTGCCCAACCGACTTTTCCATTGCCTTTCTAATCTCTTCATCCCCCACTATAATTTCCTCAGGAAGACCAGTTACTAAATTTCTTCCCCTTACCGGAAATTCTCTTTTCTCTTTTAATGGATAAGCTGAACCTATTGCTATTTTAACAGTTTCTGCCATCCTTTCTCCAATCAATAGATTATATTCTTCCTGGATATATCTAATAATATCTTCATTTAACCTATCACCTGCAATCCTTACACTTTTCCCCAAAACAATCCCTCCTAAAGAAATAACTGCTACCTCAGCTGTACCTCCACCAATATCTACTATAAAATTACCAACTGGCTCTTGAACGGGTAGTCTTGCGCCAATGGCTGAAGCCATAGGCTCTTCAATTAAAAAAACCTCTCGTGCCCCTGCAGATTTTGCAGCATCTAAAACTGCTTTCTTTTCTACTTCTGTTACTCCCCATGGAATACCTACAATTACGCGGGGACCAACAAATCTCTTTTTCCTCGCTTTTCCGATGAAATACTTTAACATTTGTTCAGTTGTTTCGAAATCAGAAATAACACCAGATCTCAAAGGTCTCACAGCAACGATATGAGAAGGTGTTCTACCTACCATTTTCTTTGCTTCAATTCCCACAGCCAAAATTTGACCCGTCTTTTTATTAATGGCAACGACTGACGGCTCTTGTATCACAATTCCTCTTCCTCTCACATATACCTCTGTATTTGCTGTACCCAAGTCTATGGCAATATCTTCTGACAAAAAACTTAAAAATTGATTAAGCATACAATTTTTTAACAAAATTTAGTAAATGTGGAATTTTAATAAAATTCACATCTTTTGAATTTCTTAACTTCAATTCTACGCAATCTTTTTTTAGTGTTTTTTCTGAAATTATTATTCTCAAAGGAATACCTATTAAATCACAATCAACCAATTTTACCCCAGGACTTTCTTTTCTATCATCATATAAAACCTCAATGTTTTCTTTAATTAATTTATTATAAATCTTTTCTGCCATTTCTATAATACGCCTATCTTTTCCTATTGAAATTAAATGAACCTGAAAGGGAGAAACCTCCTTTGGCCAACAAATTCCGATTTTATCGTGAAATAATTCAACAATGGTTCCCATTAACCTTCCCAAACCTATTCCATAACACCCCATTTGAACAAATTTTTTCTTTTTATCTCTATCCAAAAAGGTGAGATTAAAAGGTTTTGAAAATTTATCTCCCAATTGAAAAATGTTGCCTATTTCAATTGATTTTTTTTCAACAAAACCTTCATTTTTGCAATTTGGACATTGACTTATCTCCTTTTTTATTTCCTTGTTTATTGCCATCTGACATTTATCACAAATAAAAATTATATCCTCTCCTGCCTCACATTCTACTTGAAATTCGTGAGAAAACTTAGAGAAGGTTCCGCCAGAAGCAAGCGTTAAATAAACTTTTTCTCCCAAACCAACCCTTTTAAAAATTTTAAAATAGGCTTCTTTTACTTTTTCATAATAAAAATTTAAATCTTCGTTGCTTGAATGGAAAGAATACAAATCTTTCATTAAAAACTCCCTTTGTCTTAAAAGTCCTGACTTTACCCTTTTCTCATTTCTAAATTTAGTCTGAATTTGAAAAACAGCAACGGGTAAATCTCGATAACTTTGAATAAAATTTTTCATCAATGGCGTCACGATTTCTTCGTGTGTTGGACCTAAAATGAACTCTCTTTTCCTGCTTTCCAATTTAAAAATATCTTTCATTTCTTGAAATCTCCCCGTTATTTCCCAATTCTTTTTGGGATGCAAAGATGGCATCAAAATCTCTTGAGCGCCAAGGTTTTTCATCTCTTCTCTTATAATATTTTCTATCTTTTTCAAAACCAAAAAACCCAAAGGCAAGAAATTATAAAGACCTGCCCCTAATTTATCAATAAACGATGCTCTTAAAAGGTATTTTGAGTTAATGAAAAATTCTTCTTTAGGAAATTCTCTTTGAGTTTTTATCAAAAATAAAGATTGTCTCATTACTCGAAAATTTTCATTACGTCTTTAAAAGTAACCAAAATAGCCAATATTATTAAAATCAAAAAAGAAAGGGCAGTTATTTTATACTCAATAACAGGGTTAATCGGTTTCTTTCTTATCCCTTCTATCACTAAAAACAAAAATTTACCACCATCTAATGCAGGTATTGGTAAAAGATTAAAAATTGCTAAATGAATTGAAATGATGGCCAAAAGATTTAAAAAATAATTTAGGCCAATTTGTGATGTTTGATAAAGAATATTCACAATCCCTACTGGACCCATTAATTCAACCTGGGAAGAGGCTCCCTTTGTAATGTTTTTGATAACAAAAATATAACCCTTTATAACCTCTAAGGTCCAATTCCCTGTAGTTTTTAAACCTTCAAAAATGGCTTGCAAAAAAGAGTATTTTTTAACCTCCGTCCTTACAATATAAACACCAACCGGCCCTTCGTTAGGAGGAGTTTGAATCCTCGGAACAATTTCAGCATCAAAAACGTTTTTATTCCTTTCTATGCTCAAAATTACTTTTTCGCCCTTAAATTTTTGAATAGCATCTTGAAAATCTTTAACCTTAGATATGATAAATTCACCCTCTTTCGTTTTCACCTTTAAAATTACATCACCTACCTTCAAATTAGCCATTTGAGCTGGAGAATTTTTGGCAACATCCACAATCATAACCTTCGCTTCCCTTGAAAACTCCTCGTCTGAAATTGAAGCTGGTATACCCATCAAAAAAACAAAGGAAAAAATAACCCATGCTATTATCCAAAAGGAAATCACGCCGGCTAACACGATAATCATTCTTTTAAATAAAGGCAATGAACTAAAACCACCTTCTCCTATCTCTCCTGGTAATTTCACAAAAGCGCCTAGGGGAATAAGATTAAGAGAATAAACGGTCCCACCAAATTTCCTCGCAAAAAGACGAGGAGGATAACCAATACCAAATTCTTCAACCTGTAAACCTGATTTTTTGGCGGCTATAAAATGGGAAAGCTCGTGCAAAATAATTAAAAAAATTAGAGATAAAAAAACTAAAAAAATGTAAAACATAAATTTTATCCTAAAATTTCTCTTTCTTTTCTTTTTGACATTTCTTCGATTTTTTCATTAAAATCCTCTACCAAATCTTGAAGCTCATCTTTTCCCTTATATTTTTGATCCTCAGAAATTTTACCCAATCTAGAAAAATGTTGAAGTTCATCCCATGCTTTCGTTCTTGCTTCTCTTATTTTCTTTTTTGCAACTTCTTTCTTTTGTGATAAAACTTTCAACAAATTCTTTTTAAATTCTTCAGTGATAGGAGGCAAATTAATTTTAATTGAAGTACCGTCTACAATAGGAGAAAGACCAATGCCGGATTTTTCAATGGACTTTATGATAGGTTCAACATAAGAAGAATCCCAGGGAGAAATAACAATTTGTCTTGGTTCTGGAATTGAAATTTGGGCTAGTTGACGTAAGGGAAAACGTTGTCCAAAACAATCTACTAATAAATCTTCAATTAAACCAAAAGAAGCTCTTGAAGCTCTAAGAGTTTTTAGGTCTTCTTCAAACTCTTTCGCTGCTTTTTCCATTATGGGTTTCACCTTTTCAATAATTTTACGATAATCTACTTTTTCCTTTTTTTCTTTCATATTTTCAAAAAAATTGTTTCCAAAGCTAACCTTTTATCTAAATGTGAAGTTTTTGCAAAAAAATAGACCTTTTGAATAAAATCCAAAATTTCCCTCGACTCTTTATAAAAAATTCTTTCTCTAAAAAACAACGCTACAACCTCCAGTATCTCAAAGATGTCTAAATTATCAAGCAGCTCTTTGGTTTTTTGAAATTTTAAATAAATGCTTGTATTTTTTATTTTTAACAAAAATTCCTCTAATTTTTCAAATTGCTCCAATTTTTGAGGATGTTCCAATAATTCTATAGCCAACCCCGGTTTTCCATTAACAAACCTTAAAACCCTCTTAACCTTTTTTTCATCTTTTTCTCTTTCCTTCAAAAAAATTTCTATTTTTTCTTTTGGTACGGGAAAAAATTTAATTTTTTGACACCTTGATATAATAGTTTCTAACAAAAAGTGTTCGCTTTCAGCTATGAGAATAATTACTGCTTTACCTTTGGGTTCTTCTAAGGTTTTTAATAAACAATGTTGAGCATCTAATGTCATTCTATCGGCACGATCTATAATTGCTACCTTAAATTTCGCCACAGAGGAAGTTAAAGAAATAAAACCTATTAAATTTCTTATTTCCTCTATTTTGATTTTATTGTTTTGTGGTTCTAAATAAAAAAAATCTGGGTGGGAAAATGGGCTTGCATTTAAAATAAAAGAGGCAAACTCAATAGCAACCTTCTTTTTTCCCAACTTTTCGTTGCCACAAAACAAAAAAGTATGCGACAATTTCTTTGAATTAAAGAGGGATTTTAACAATTGAATTTGTTTTTCGTGCCCTACAATCATTTTTTTCTCATCAAAACCCTTTTATATAGGTCTAAACTTTCTAAAATTTTGCCTGTGCCTTTGGCAACACAAAGTAATGGCTCTTCAGCCAACATCACTGGAACCCCCAAAGACCTTTCAAAAAGTTCTGGTAGATTCCTTAACAAAGACCCTCCTCCTGTCAACACCAAACCTTTATCCATAATATCAGCAGATAATTCAGGAGGAGTTTCTCTTAGCGTTATTTTTATTAACTGGATAATCTCCAATAAAATGTCAGATATTGCTTCGCAAATTTCGTTAGAATTAATTCTAATATTCTTTGGTAAACCAGAAATTAAATCCCTTCCTTTAATGTCTAATTCTAAAGGTTCTTTTTCGAAAACTGCTGTTCCTATTTTAATTTTTATATCTTCAGCAGTTTGTTCTCCAATAGCCAAATTATATTTTTTCTTTATATATTCTGAAATGGCCAAATCTATCTTGTCTCCCCCTACTCTTATAGATTTTGAAGTAACAATTCCGCCAAGAGAAATCACTGCCACCTCTGTAGTACCACCACCTATATCAACGACCATATTTCCAGAGTAAGACCCAATTTCAATACCTGCACCTAATGCAGCCAAAATGGGTTCTTTTACTAAAAAAACCTCCTTAGCTCCTGCCGCCAATCCTGCTTCAATTAAAGCTCTCCTTTCAGTAGAGGTGGCACCAGCTGGCACCCCTATTAAGACATCTGGTTTCAAAAATGAAAACGGCCCTAATGTTTTTTTTAAAAAATATCTAATCATTGCTAAAGTAACCCTGAAATCCGCAATAACCCCATCCTTGAGCGGTTGATAAATCCTAATAGTTTCTGGCGTTTTTCCCAACATTTCTTTAGCAGCACGTCCTACTGCCAAAATTTTATTATCTGGAATGGAAACTGCCACTACTGAAGGCTCTTGAAAAATAACTCCCTTTTTGGGAAGAAAAACGAGAGTATTGCACGTTCCCAGGTCTATTCCAATTTTTCTGACAAGCATAGATTCATTTTAAGATATTAAATATTTTTTTCAATCTTTTAAAATTGGTAGAATAAGCCATGGATCCCATAAAAAGGAAAATTATTTTCTTTTCTTTTATTGTCATATTTTTTGCGGCAGTTCCCGTTTTGATTTTAGATTCAATGGGATACAAATTTGATGTTGAAAAAAGAAAAGTAGTAAAAACAGGAGGAATTTTTATTAAAGCCCTGCCAAAGGCATTAACCGTGTCAATAGACGGTAAGATAAAAGGGGAAACTGATACCTTTTTTGGTTCAATCTTAATTGAAAATTTAGTACCCAAAAAATATAAAATCACATTGGCAAAGGAAGGATATTTAACGTGGGAAAAAGAGGTAGAGGTAGAAGAAGGAAGCGTAACAGATATTAAACACATAATTTTATTTCCTCAACATTTAAATTTCAAACAAATTGCAGAAAATGTAGAAACATTTTGGATAGCGCCAGATGGTAAAGGGTTGATTTTGAAAGAAAAAGAAAACAATTACTGGACTTTAAAAACATTTTCTTTAGATAAAAAATTAAGGTCATATCTTAAAGGTGAATTAGATTTTCAAAAGGGAAGCGAACTTTTAAATGTGAAGGTTGACCATTTAACAGAAGACATAAAACTTACTTTAAAAATAAAAGATAGAATTAAAAAATTTAATTTAAAACTTAAAAGGCCTGAATATCAACTTGAAGAAATAAAAGACAGAGAAAATATATTATGCAAAAAAGACAACATGTACTTTGACGTGGAAGGATTTTTGTTTGGAAATATTGAGAAATTAAATATTGAACCTCTTCTCAATATTAAAGAGTGTGAGTTATTTTTGGTTGATGGTTCTATTTTTTTAGTAAGTGAAGGAAACGTGTACTTTTTAAATGATGATATTTTTGAAAAGAAATTAGATAATGTAACATCAATAGTTATTTCTCCAGACGCAAAAAAAGTATTATTTCATTCTGAAAATGAAATGTGGCTCTTTGAAAAAGGTGCTTTTGAATTTTTAACCAGATTTTCAAATAAAATTAAAAATGCTGCATGGATAAGTGAAAATTATATAATGTTTCTAATAGGACAAGAACTACGCATTTTTGAGGTAGATAAAAAAGACAAATGGCAAATTTATAATTTATCGCTGCCCCCTGTTGATGAGTTTTCTTTTAATAGAATTAACAAAAAGATTTACTTTAAACAAAATGATAAAATATTTGAAAGCGAACCAATTTATTAAGAAAATCTTTCTAATTTTTGAATTTCCTCTTTTAGTTTTTCCCAAAGAATTTCTTTCTCTCCTGCAATTTTACAAATCTCAAAAAATTCGCAATTTTTACATTGCCAATTATCTGGCCAATCAGATAATCTTATAGGTACTACGTTTAACTCTATTTTTTCCTTTAATTTTGAAAACCACTCTAAAATTTTCTCAACAAGGTTTTTGTCATATTCCAATATAAATTCGTGAATTTCTTGAGTGTCTTTATTTAAATAAAGCAAAATACCCTTTTTGATTTTAAAGTAGTGGAGGTAAAGTTGTAATTGATTTATATGCTCTGGAATAGGTAATCTCTTAGAATTAATTTTCCCAGAAATACTCTTTATTTCCAAAACATAAGGAATGCCTACCTCCACATCTCCTTCTTTTGTAATACCCAATTCTGAAAGATTTTTTTCAGTAAAAGAAATAACAGCATCTGCTCTTCCTGAAATCAATTCATGAGGTGGTATTTCAATTTCAGTTGCCCTTACTATTCCTAAAGAAAATAAATGCCTCAAAATTCTTTGTTGAATAATTTCTCCTTCTTCAAAAATTCTTAATCTTTCTGGTTCAATTTCTTCAGCAGGAACACTTTTGAATTTAAAAAATATATTTCTCGGACATTTTCCTGCTTCGCTAATGAAAAATCTTATTCTCTCTTTACCTTTTTTTCTTCTATTCATCTCTCTTTCCAAGTATATTTTATCTATCAATTCCCTGAGCATCTTTTAAATTTTAAGTTTTATAATTTACCTCTTTTGCCACTGTGGCGCTCTTCTTGCTCTTTTTAAACCAGGCTTTTTCCTTTCTTTTTCTCTAGGATCTCTTTTTAAAAACCCTAATTTTTTCAACTTTTTTCTAAATTCTTCATTAAAAGAAACAAGCGCTCTTGCCAAACCTAATCTTATTGCTTCAGCTTGAGAGGAAACTCCCCCACCTCTTACCAATGCCACAACATCAAATGTATCTCTTTTGTTTAAAACATCGAGCGGTTCCCTTACTATCTTTTGTAAATAGATCTCTTTAAAATACTCCTCTAATTTCTTTCCATTAACCAAAAAGTTATTTCCTTTACCCTGAAAAATTTTAACAACGCTACGTGCTGTCTTTCTCCTTCCTATCCCCTTCCAATATTGTTTTTTACTCTCCTCTTTCATTATTATTTTCTATTCGAATTTTAACCTTTTAATGATTTTCTTCCTTAATTTGTTTTTTGGAAGCATACCATTTACTGCTTTTCTTAAAAGAAATTCTGGCCTTTCCTCAAAGATTTTCTTTAGAGGAATTTCTTTTAAACCTCCAAGATAACCAGAGTGCCTATAGTATACCAACTTCTCCAGTTTTTTACCTGTAAATTTCACGTGTTTTACATTCTTCACAATTACAAAATCTCCCATATCTTTTGATGGGTCATAATTTGGTTTGTGTTTTCCCCGCAACAAGACAGCGATTTCGCTTGCCAGCCTACCTAACGATTTACCTGTAGCGTCTATTATATGCGTTTCCCTTTTCATATTTTAAATTTATTTTACCAACTCAATGATAGCCATTTCCGCCCCATCTGATCTTCTAGGACCTAATTTTAAAATTCTGGTATATCCTCCTTTTCTTTCTTTATATCTGGGTCCAATGTCGTCAAACAGTTTTTTCAAAACATCTTTCCCAAAAAATCTTGCGAGGTATCTAATATTCGACAACTTTTTCTCTTTAGCTCTTTCAATAAACCTTTCCACAAAACTTCTTAGCTCCTTAGCCTTTGCTTTCGTGGTAATGATCCTTTCTTTCAAAAAAAATTCTCTTGATAAAGATTTTATCAAAGCTCTTCTTTGATCCCTCTTTCTACTTAGTTTTCTTCTTTTGTGTCTCTTGCGCATGTTTTTCTAAACTCTCTTTCAAAAAGGAAATTTGGTTTATCAATATTTCCAAGGATCTTAAAAAAGCTTCTCTTGGAGAAATCGTCCCGTCTGTTTCAATCGTGAGTAAAAGTTTATCAAAATCTGTTCTCTCCCCCACCCTCATGTTTTCTGTTTCAATGGCTACTCTCTTAACGGGACTAAAAATAGCATCTACTGGGATCGTACCAATCTCAAGTTTTTCTTTCCTTTGCTTTTCCCTCGGCAAATACCCAACTCCTTTTTCTACCAAAATTTCCATTTCCAAGCTTGCATCTTTTGATGTTAAAGTAGCAATGTGGCAATCTGGATTTACCAACTCCAATTGAGAAGGTAATTCAAAATCTGAACCCTTTATTTCTTTTTCCCCTTTTACCTTTAAAACTGCTTTCTGTGGTTCTGTTCCTGTCATCTTAAACCTTAATTGTTTCACGTTAAGCATAATTGAAATTACATCTTCTAAAATACCATCAATGGTAGAAAATTCGTGAGCAACTCCCTTAATTTTCATTTGAGTGACAGCAGCTCCTTCCAAAGAAGAAAGTAAAACCCTTCGCAAAGCATTTCCTATCGTTACTCCATAACCAGGATAAAATGCTTCAATTTCGAACTTGGCTATATTCTTTTCTTCTTCTATTATTTTTGGTGGTTTAGGTAGTGGAATCATCTTGAATAAAATTCAAAAATTGCTGATACCTCAAATGGAGGCGAGATTTCTTCAACCTTTGGTTCACTAATAATTTTACCTTCTAACGTCTCATTATTAAACGATAACCAAGAAGGTATTTTTTGCTTTTTCAATTTCTCTTTTAAATCTTTAAACAAATTCTTTTTTAATTTATGTGGTTTCAACGAAATTACATCTCCGACCTTTACTTTAAAAGAAGGAATGCTTACTGATTTACCGTTAACCAAAAAAAACTTATGGGAAACAAGTTGCCTGGCATGATCTCTGGAATTAGCAAAACCTAGATTATAAACGACATTATCTAATCTCTTCTCTAAATTTTGAATTAACACATTTGAAGCATTTTCTACCTTGCCTCTCATTTGTAAAATTTCTCGTACTTCTTTCTTTAATTGTCTCTCATTCAAACCATACCAGTGTTTCAATTTTTGTTTTTCTATCAATTCTCTCTTGAACTCAGAAAATGACACCACCTTTCTTTTCCCAACTTGACCAGGAGGATAGGGCCTTCTTACCATTGGACATTTTGGCGAAAAACATTTTTCCCCTTTCAAAAATAATTTTATACCCAACCTCCTGCAAATTCTACATTTTGCCTCTCTTATTCTCATAAATTATTATTTAAACCCTTCTTACCTTTGGTGGCCTTGGACCATCGTGGGGTACAGGAGTGACATCTTGTATTGAAACAATATTAACACCTCTTGCTGCCAACGTCCTTAAAGCAGATTCCCTACCTCCTCCAATACCTTTAATTAACACATCAATTTTTTCAATTCCCATTTGAGTTAATACTTCAGACATAAGCTCAGCCGCTTTTGCAGCTGCATATGGTGTTCCCTTTTTTGTGCCAGAAAAACCAACTCTTCCAGCCGATGTCCAATATAAAACATTCCCCTTACTATCAGTCAAGGTTAATATAGTATTATTATAAGAAGAAAAAATATAAACCTTTCCCTCTTTTAGAGGAGATGAGGTTTTTATTTTTATCTCTTTTTTCTTTCCTAACCTCTCAGCTTCCTTTATTAATTCTTCTTTACTTTTGATTGCAACCCTTTTTTTCCCCATAAATTTTTACTATGTTGGTTGTGGAGGAGGTTTTCTTCCAGAACCGACTGTTTTTCTCACATTGCCTCTCACCGTTCTCGTATTTGTTCTTGTTCTCTGTCCCCTTGTTGGCAAACCTTTAATGTGTCTTAAACCTCTCCAACATCCAATATCTTTTAATCTTTTAATATTCATCAATTTTTCCCTTTTTAAATCGCCCTCTATTTTATACTCTTTCTCAATCACCTCTTTTAATCTATTAACCTCTTCTGGTTTCAATTCCTTTGCTCTCAACTCAGGATTTATCTTTGTCTCTCTTAAAATTTTCCAACTCAAAGACCTTCCTATTCCATAAATATAGGTTAAAGCAATCCATATTTTTTTATTTTCTGGTATTTCCACCCCTCCTATTCTTGGCATACTTTAAAATTTATCAATTAAATAAAAAACTTATCCTTGTTTTTGTTTATGTTTTGGATTTTCACAAATAACATACACGCGTCCTTTTCGTTTGACGATTTTACATTTACTACAAATTTTTTTAACAGAGGCTCTTACCTTCATTATTTCCGTCTAATGATTCGTCCCCTTCCTTCATCATAAGGGGAGATTTCGACCTCTACCTCATCTCCTGGTAAAATCTTTATTTTGTACATTCTCAGCTTTCCTGCTGTATGACATAAAATTTCCCTTCCATCATCTAATAAAACTTTAAAGTTTGCGTTTGGCAAACTTTCTATCACCTTACCAAATTTTAATTTCTTTTTGTTTTCTTTAATCATTTAATTTAACAAATGATAAACACTTAGTCAATAACAGGATATACTAATTTAATTCTATTTATATCATTTGGAACCTTTTTTATCCAAAAGGGGAATATCTCAATTTTGACCTTACTTATATCCTTCTCGTTCAAAAGTAAAAATTTTGCTTCTTCAATCGTCCTTCCAGCAATTGCCTTTTTAAGAGAAAGCATTTCTAATTTTGGATATGTTTTTACTGACAGGGACATTCTAAAACTACCTTTTCCCAACTCAAAATTTTTTACTTCATTTTTTAAATCAAAAGTTATAGAATCAAAATATACATTTTGATCTTCTTTAATTTTAGTATTTAAGTAATCATTTACAAAGTTATAAAAAAACTCTTTGTATAAAACAATCGCTTTAATGTTAACTTTTATTTTAAATTCAAATCTCTCTTTTTCTTCATCCTCTTTGGCAGAGGAATTTTTCTCTAAAATATAAATTTCAAAACCATTCTTTGGAATTATAAAATCCTCTCCGATGTTTTGCGATAAAATATCCTCTGCTTTCGATTCTGCTAATTTTATCAATTCTTTCTCTGCTTTTTCTAAATCCTCTTTACTTACTACCGAAAATTCACCTCCTCCTTGCATAGGAGAAAATGATTTTCCATAGTATTTAAAATATCGCGGAGTTCCCTTAAACGCAATAATAGAAAATTCAGAAGGACCAATGTTATACTCAGCACCTCCTTCAAAAGCAATGACTGGCACATCCACAAACGAAGGTTCCAATTTTCCATTTTTCACCTTTGCGCCAGGCACCAAAATTTTATCTTTAGATTTAAAAATTTTTCCATCTGCTGAAACAAATCTTGTCCCTTCCTTCCAAACCTCGTCTTTAGTCGTATATGAGTTAAAAACCCTAATCGTTCCTTCTGCTCTCTTGAGAATCTTACCCGTTGAAGGAAAGGTTTGAGAAAATTCCTCTTCTATTTCAAAAAATTTTCCAGGAATTATTCTCTTTTGTATGTTAATGTCCAAAGCCCTCGTATCTCCTATTATGGTTTCAACTAAACTAAGTTCTTCCGTGTTAGGAAAAATGTAAACCTCCACTTTTGAGAAAGAAAAAGAAAATAAAAGAGAAGAAACAAAACCTACAATTAAAATAAAAAATAAAATTTTACCAAAAAGGGATTTTGAGATATTAAATTTAAAACCGTGAGTAACATTTTCCTTTTCTTCTAAATTCCTTTTAGAAATTTTCTCTTGCAAAATTGTTTTCTTTTCTGAAATTATATCTTTTTCTTTGGGTGGTACAATATCAATTATTCTTCTTTTCATAATTTTTCTTATTCTAACGTAGCATAAATTCTCCTTATGCCTTTACCCGCTGATTCTTCTTTCTTGATCTTAAAGCCACCAACCTCTTTTGTCTCTTTTACATGAGGACCTGCGCAAATTTCTTTTGAAAAATCTCCAATTGAATAAACTGTTACCCTTTCTGGATATTTTTCCTTAAAAAAAGCCAAAGCGCCAGATTCCAAAGCCTCTTTTAAGCTCATTTCTTCTCTTTTCACTCGTAAATTTTCTTTAATTTTCTGTCTTACCAAACTCTCAATTTTTTCTATTTCTTCTTTCGTTAATTTTCTATCAAAAGAAAAGTCAAACCTTAATCTCTCAACTGTAATATCAGAACCCATTTGCTGAACCTTGGTACCCAAAATCTCTCTTAAAGCAGCATGCAACAAATGGGTAGCAGTATGTAATCTTACGGCACTATAATTTTTAAATATATCTTCCTCTTTTATTAACCCATGACCTCCGAATTTTGCTTTAGCACCTACCCTCGAAATTTCTTGATGTTTTTTAAATCGCAATTGAAAATCTCCTTCGTCAACAGCCAAACCTTCACTCCTCACTATTTCTTTTGTAATTTCTAAAGGAAAACCATAGCTTTGAAAAAGATCAAAAACAAACTCTCCTGGTAAAAATCTTTCTTTCTTTGCCTTACAATCGTTTATTTTCTTTTTTAACATATTAATACCCAACTCTAACGTCTTTTCAAATTTTTCTATTTCATTTTCAATAACTGTTAAAATATCACTCTGCTTTGATATAAGTTCACTATAAGTGCCTTTATATATTTCAATAACGTTTTTGGCAACCTCTATTAAAACGTTTTTGTCTAAATTATTAATTTTTGAATGTAAAATAGCCCTTCTTAAAATTCTCCTTAAAACATAACCCCTTTCGACATTAGAAGGTAAAACACCGTCTGAAATCAAAAACACAGCACCTTTAATGTGGTCTGAAATAATTCTTTGACTTTTAACATTTTTTGTTGGTATTTTTTCAATGAGTGGTAAAAACACATCTGTTTCAAACACGTTCTTTTTTTGTTGAACAATCATTGCTAATCTTTCCAACCCCATTCCTGTATCAACACCCTTTTGTTTCAAAAAAGTAAATTTACCCTCCCTATCTTTATAATATTCGTTAAAAACCAAATTCCAAATTTCAATTCCGTTAATGTGAATCTCAACAGTAGGACCGCACGGACCTTCCAAACCGGTGGGACCCCAAAAGTTATCTTCTCTTCCCATACCTACTATCTTATCTTTTTGAACGTTTAGTTTCGATAAAATTTTTTTTGATTCAGTATCTTCTGGTATCTCTTTGTCGCCCTTAAAATAGGTAAATTTCATTTTCTCAAACGATAAATTACATTCTTTAATCAAAAATTCAAGCGCCATTTTTATAGCGTCTTCTTTAAAATATCCCCCAAAAGAGAAATTCCCAAGCATCTCAAAGAACGTCAAATGTCTCTCATCGCCCACCTCATCAATATCTGTCGTTCTAAAGCATTTTTGGCAAGAAGCCACATTTTTACCAAAAGGAGAAGGTTTCCCCAAATAATAATCTTTGAATTGTTGCATTCCAGCTGTCGTCAATAGCACTGAAGGGTCAGTTGGAAGCAAAGATGAAGAAGGCACAATCATGTGGTCCTTTCTCTTAAAAAAGTCTAAAAATTTTTGTCTTAATGTATCTGACTTCATTGTTTAAATTAATTTTACTAAAAACAAAAACCCTTAAAAATATATAAAAAATTAAGGGTTGAGGGATCTTACATTCTTTAAAAGCCGCCTACTCAGTATTGCTACAAATAATAACATCACCGTTAAACCTAAAAGTATATATTTAAAGAACGTCTGTTTGACCTCAAAGGAACTTTCCAGCACATATAGTAATAGGCACCCAAGTACAATAAAAATAGCTATTTCTTTCATCTGATTAATTATAATCAACCCTGAAATCATCATCAAGAGTATCTATCAGCAACAACCGTTGCAGCAAAAGATTGAGGTTTTATTTTTGGTTCAAAACCATTTCCTCTAATTAAACCGATCACCTCTCTAATCATATCTTTTGTGGCACCGTTTTCTCCAATATCAGCATGAATGTAACGAAGTTGATAATTATAGCACTTACCTTCAATTTTTTTATTTAATGTTTCTCTTAAGGTTAAAGCCAATTGGCAGGAAAGAAAAACCTCTTCTAAAATTCTCTGTTTCAAGGTATAAAATTTTCTGTTTCTGTAACGAACTCTTTGTAGAAAAAATCTTCCACCATTCCCTGTTCGTAAAACTACTATTGCTAACGGAAAATTTGGCTCCTCGCCAGAAGAAGAGTCGCAACCCACGATTATATCGTAAAACTTCTCTGGCTTCTCAGAGATATAAGATATTATTTCGTCAACAACTTGTCGAAATTTTAAATTTCCCTTTGTAGGATTATAAAATTTTCCTCGCAAAATATCTAACATAATATTTAATGATATTAACTAATTCAAGAAAATAAATCAACCTTTAACACTATTTTTCACAATCTTCACAAATTCCTTTTTATCTAAAGAAGCTCCGCCTACCAAAAGACCGTCAAAACCGCTATCAATATAATCTTTAGCATTTTTTGAATTAACGCTACCACCATATAAATATAAAATTTTAGAGGTTGAAGATTTTGTTAATTCATTCACAACATTTCTTAAAAAAGTTAAAATCTCTTTAGCTTCTTCTGGCAAACAAGCATTACCGCTACCAATCGCCCATACAGGTTCGTAGGCTATTATTAAATGGGGAATTAAAGATATTTGAAATTGATAAAAAGCTTTCATCAATTGCATCCTTAAAACATCAAACGTTTTCCCTTCTTTTTTTTCTTCAATAGTTTCTCCAATACATAAAATAGGCTTTAATTTAAATTTTACTGCTAATTTTAGCTTTTTATTTATCATTTCATCGCTTTCTTTTAAAATTCTCCTTCTTTCTGAATGCCCAATGATAACATATTCACATCCAACATTTTTTAACATAGCTGGTGAAATCTCGCCTGTAAAAGCTCCTCTTTCTTCCCAAAAAACATTTTGAGAACCAAGGGCAATTTTTAAATTAGCATTTTTATTTTTTAGCAATTTAAAAAGAGATTCCAAATAAACAAAAGGGGGGCAAATCACTATTATACAGTCATTTAAAATATCCACATTTTTCTTTGTCCAATTTTTAATAAAATTAAAAAGTACACTTGCCTCTCTCAAGGTTAAAGGGTTCATTTTCCAATTGGCAACAATCAATTTTTTCATAATAACTCAAAAATTAATACTTCTTAAATATTCTGCTGCCTTTTCAGGTTCAATAGCCGAAATTTCCATCCTTGTACCCAACTCAAATCCTGCCATCGATTGCGTTTTGGGCAAAATGGTAAAGTGCCAATGATAATAATGAGATTTTTCTTTGACGGGAGAAGTATGCAAATAGAAGTTATAGGGAGGGTTCCCCAACGCCTTTGATATTTTAACCATTACAACCTTAAATGCCTCTGCCAACTTCCATTTATCATTTTCTTCAATTCTCTCAAAATTTGAAGAATGAAACTTTGGAGAAATAATCACTTCAAAAGCCGATTTTGAAGCAAAAGGACAAAGAGCAATAAATCTTTCATTTTCAAAAACTATTCTTTTTTTCATTTTCAACTCCCAATTATTCATCTCACAATATATACATTTTTTGTGTTTTTCAAAGTATTTTTTCGCATTAGAAAGAGCTTTTTTTAAATCAAGGTCTATCAATGGTGTAGTAATAATTTGAGAGTGGGGATGGGGTTGACTCGCGCCTGCTTCCACCCCATGATTGTGAAAAATTGAAATATAAGATACAAAAGACTTTTTCATCAAACTCAGATATCTAATTTGATAACAATCTAACACCTCTTTAATTTGCCAAATATCAAGATGAGCAAAATGTTTTTTGTGGTCTCTTGTAATAACTAATTCACAATAACCCACGCCCGTCATTTTTCGATAAAACCTTCCCTCCTTTTCTATCTTCACCTCTTTTGTTGGCAATAAAGCGGGATATTTATTGAGAATAACGATCGTTGTCCAATCTTTTGGAATTTCATTTTTAAATGGGAATATTTTTCCTTTGACAAAAATTAACAAAGGTTTTTCTTGAGAAATAATATTACAAAAAGGACATTCTTTCTCTGAAATCTTAATAATTTTCTTTTTTTTGATTTTAAAGGAATTTGGTTTTTTTGCTCTGCCTGTGGCGATTATAACCCAGTCTCTTGAAATGGTATCAAAACGAAATTCAGATGGAAATTTCTTAGCCATATTTTTTCCTCAAAAGGTTAATCCTTATTCTAATAAGGTCAACCAACATCTCAAGCATTGATTTAAACTTTACTTTACTGCCTAAATCGTTTTTCCAATAAATTGGCACTTCCTTGATTTTAAATCCCATTTTTTTAGCGATTAATAAAATTTCAGGGTCAAAGGAAAATTTTTCTATTACTGCTTTTGAAAAAATCTTCTCTACTATTTCTCCTTTAAAACACTTAAAACCGCATTGAGTATCTTCAATGTCCCACATTCCTACTATTAACTTTCTTAAATATTTGAACACCTCACCGACAAATCTTCTAAAAAGAGGTTGAGGAGGTTCCAAAATTGCTCCTTTTAAATCTCTTGAACCTATTACAACATCTGCGCCTTTTTCAAATTCTGTCCAAAACTTTTCAATTTCTGAAATGGGAGTGGAATTATCAGCATCAGTAAAAAGACGATATTCACCCATTGCCTTGAGCATACCTACCTTAACGCCGTATCCCTTGCCCCTGTTTATCTTCTCACAAATTAAGTTTAAATTTTTAATTTCTGATTTTAAATGTTCCACCACCTCACACGTTCTATCTGTAGAACCATCTGAGACGACAATAATTTCTGAGATAAAAGGTTGCTTTTTTAAATAGTTATCAATTTCTTTCAATGTATTGACTATTCTTTTTTCTTCATTAAAAACAGGAATGATAACTGAGAGATGTATTTTTTGCATTAACTCATTTTAATAAAAAAATAGGAATTTGGAAATTCCTGAAAATATTATGAGTGCTTAATCCTGTTGAAATTCTTATCTTACTCTCGCGTAACCATTGGTTATCTCAAATACTAGCCACCCCCTTCCACCTCTATTTATTTTAAACTTGTCAATATCTCATAACCTGTTTTGGTTACCGCAATGGTATGTTCAAAATGGGCGGTTAAAGAGCCATCAACAGTTTGATAACCAAAACCATCCTCGGTTCTTTTTAAATGCCAATCGCCTATCATTACCATAGGCTCAACACAAATGACCATTCCCTCTCTTAATTTTTCTCCTGTTCTCCTTTTTCCATAATTTAAAATTTGAGGTTCTTCGTGTAGTTCCCTGCCAATTCCATGTCCGCAAAGCTCTCTTGCCACATTAAAACCTTGACTTTCAACAAATCTTTGAATTGTATTTCCAATATCACCTGTGGTGTTTCCAGGTCTTATTTTAGAAAGGGCCAATTTTAATGCTTTCTTTGTTATCCTAATTAATCGCTGAGCTTCAAAAGAAACCTTTCCTACAGATACCGTGATAGCCATATCAGTATGAAAACCTTTATAGAGCATACCAATATCAATCTTTAAAACATCTCCTTCTTTTAAAATTCTCTCAGAAGGTGGAGTATGAACAATCTGTTCGTTAATTGAAGTACAAATACAAAACGGATAAGTTCTTATCGTTTCTCCATTTTTACTTTTGTATCCCTTAAAGGAACATTGACCTCCTGCTTTTTCAATCAAGGTTTGTGCCAACCTTTCCAAATATAAAGTATTAATCCCGGGTTTCACTTTAGACCTTAACTCTTCCATTATTCCAGCCAAAATTTTACCGCCCTCTCTCATTATTTCAATTTCTTCTTTTGTTTTAATATCAATCATCTTAATTTTTTAAGAATGTTTTCAAAAACTATAGCAGGAGGGGGTGAACCGTTTATTATTTCAACTTTTATTTTTCTTTTCTTTAAATACTCAATAACAGGCAGTGTCCTTTCTTTGTATTCCTTTAACCTTACTTTTATAGTCTCTGGATCGTCTAATTTTCCTCTTTTAACAAGTTTTGAACCATCTATCGGACATCTCTTTAATTTCTCATTTTCCTTAAAATACAAAATGGAATGTCGCATCAATTCACAAATCCTGCGATGAGAATTTCTAAAAATCGTTTCTTTGGGAGAAATATTTAAAAGAAAGCATTTAATGTTTTTTTTGCCATAAAGTTCTTCCAAAAGCGGAATTATCTTCTCTGATTCAAATAAGGTCCTTGGAGAACCAGATAAAACTAAATTGTAATCTAACTTTTTTAATTCTTTTATTTTTTCACTTACCAAATATACTACAAATGGAGGAGAACACACCTTTCCTTCTTCCCACAATTTTTTTTCCTTTGAAAAACTATAGCGCTTATTTTCAATTATTAAGGAACCTTTAATATTTTCTGAGAATTTTTCCTCCAATATTTTACTTGTTTCTAAATGAAAAAGATTCAATTTTTCAGCCAAAAGATTAGCCTGCATCCCCTTTCCAGAACCAGGAGGACCAATTAAAATAATCACTAATTTCTTAAATTTCAACATACATTAAATTATTCTCTCATTTCAATTTCTGCCTTTATCTTTTCAAACGTATGCAACACAACAGAAACCAAAATTAAAACTGACGTACCACCAATTAAAAAGTCAAATGTTTGAACGTTGGTAATTGAGGTAATGATAAAAGGTAAAATGGCAACTGAACCCAAAAACAGAGAACCAAACACTAAAATCCTATTTAAGATTGAAGAAAGATATAAAGAAGTATTCTCTCCCGGCCTAATACCAGGTATAAATCCCCCCATTTTTTGTAAATTTTCAGCCACCTTTTTGGGATCAAAAATTATAGCAGTGTAGAAAAAAGTAAAAACGATAACAAGTAAAAAATACAAGGTCCCATAAAATATCTCATTGTTAAAAGTCTCATTTAACCTTAAAGCAATTTCTCCAATCCTATTAGGTGATGCTTGTAAAAAACTAAAAATCATCGAAGGAAGAGTTAAAATAGACAACGCAAAAATAATTGGCATCACGCCCGCAGGGTTTATAGAGAAAGGCAAATAACTTGTAGCGCCACCATACATCTTAAAACCCCTTATCCTCTTTGCATAAGAAACAGGTATAATTCTTTTAGCTTCTGTTACGAAAACAACAAAGAAAATAATTAAAAACGCTAAAAGAAAGAATAAAATATAGGAAAAAATTTTATTTATATCAAAATTCACAACAAAGGAAAGAACGCTATTTGGAATGGCTGCTACAATACCAGCAAAGATTAAAAGAGAAATACCTTCTCCTATTTTCTTTTCAGAGATTAATTCTCCCAACCACATTAAAAACACCGTTCCAGCCGTAATTACAAAAATAGAAGAAATTTTAGAAAGTAAAGATGTTTCGGTAATTATTCCCTGTGAAGAAAAAAAAGCAAGCATACCAAAAGCTTGAATAGCAGCCAAAATAGGCGTTAAAAGCCTTCCGTATTGTTCAAACTTCTTTCTACCCTCCTCCCCTTCTTCCTTATAAAGTCTTTCTAGGGCAGGAATAATCATGGTTAAGAGTTGCAAAATCACCATTGCTATCACATAAGGACCCAAACCTAACATGGCTATAGAAAACCTTTCTAATGTTCCTCCTGTAAAAATATTTAATAACCCGAGCGTTGCAAATTGTTGGAACAATTCAGATAATCTTTGAACATCAACCCCAGGTATTGGAATATTTGCTAAAATTCTAAAAATAGCAAAAATTAAAAAAATAAATAAAACTTTTTTTCTTAAATCTTTAATTTTAAAAATGTTAATGAGATATTGATACCACATAAAATGCTATTTTATCACGCCTTGCGTTTTTTCTATTTTTTCTTTAGCCTTCTTTGAGATTATGCAATTTTCAAAAATTAACTTCTTCGTTAAATTGCCCCTGCCCAAAACCTTAACCTTTGGTATTTTTCCTTGAATTTTTCTTATTAATTTTCTTTCAAACAATGTTTGAGGAGAAACCACTTCTCCCTCTTGAAATTTTTTTTCTATGGTGTCTAAATTAACTATCTCGTAATCTTTTTTAGCCTTAAATTTATATCCCCTCAGTTTTGGATATTTTTTGAGAATATCTCTAATGATAGGTTTTAATTTCCTACCAGCCCTCGATTTTTGTCCTTTAATTCCTCTTCCTGAATATTTTCCTTTTTTACCTCCCCTTCCTACCCTTTTTTCTTCTTTCCTTTTTGTTTTGGGTTTTAATTGGTGAATTTGCATACTGTGTTATATTTTCTTTAAAAATTATTTTCTCGTTGTCCTTTTTCAATCTTTAATTTTTTTAAAGCTTCAATGGTTGCCTGCGCTACGTTCATTTTGTTTGTCGTTCTACCCAGGTTTTTAGAAGAAATGTTTTTAATACCAGCTAAAATACAAATAACCCTCACCGTTCCCCCTGCTACTAAACCCCTTCCCCTTCTTTGAGGTTTTAATAAAATCTTGGCAGGTCCAAATTTCGCATACACTTCGTGGGGAATTGTTTCGTTCACTATTGGAACCTCAATCATTTTCTTTTTAGCTTGAAACGTGGCTTTTTCAATAGCTTGGGAAACGTCTAATCCAGAAGCAACACCCACTCCCACCTTTCCGTTTTTATTTCCTGCGACAATAACTGCTCTAAATCGTAATTTTTTACCACCTGCCCTCGTATGAGAAACCCTTTTCAAATCTAAAAGTTTGGTTTCAATTTTTTCCTCCTTTTCTTTTATTTCATCTATGTTTTGTTGTGTTTTTATTTCTACCATCTTAATTTAAAATTTTAAACCACCCTCTCTTGCTCCCTCTGCAAGAGCTTTTACTCTACCGTGATATTTATAACCTGATCTATCAAAACAAACCTTTTCAATATTTTTCTCTTTAGCCTTTTTAGCTATTAGCTTTCCCACCTCTCTCGCTATTTCCACCTTCTTTAAACCTTCTTTATTATTTAATTCCAAATCTGAAGCAAAAGATAATACCTTCCCCTCAGTATCATCTACAATTTGAGCATAAATGTGTTTTAATGACTTCACAACACAAAGTCTCGGTCTTTCTTTTGTACCTTTAACCTTCTTTCTTACCCTTTTTCTTCTCTGTTCTCTTTTTTTTCTTTTTTCTTTAATATCCATTATTTTGTAGCAGCAACCTTCTTTCCGACCTTTCTCCTAATCTTCTCTCCCAAATACTTTATCCCCTTTCCTTTGTAGGGTTCAGCCTCCTTTACTTTCTTAATATTCGCTGCTACCTGACCCACCAATTCCTTATCAATGCCAAAAACTGTAATGATATTATTGTTCACGCTAATCTTTATTCCTCGTGGTGGCTTAACAACCACTGGATGAGAAAAACCTACTCTTAACACTAAATTCTCTCCTTCCATGCTTGCTTTATAACCTATACCTTCAATCTCTAATTTTTTTTCAAATCCTTTTACAACCCCTTCTATCATATTAAACAATATTTGTCTGTATGTCCCCCACAATGCTTTCGTCATTTTAGACTCTATTTTGGGAATCACAAATATCTTTTTATCTTTAATGTCAAAACCAATCTCCTTTCGAAATTTTTTTGAAATCTCTCCTTTTGGTCCCTTCACCGTTACTTTCTCTCCCTCAATCTTTATTTCCACTCCCTCTGGTATCTCAATTTGTTTTTTGCCTATTCTAGACATATTTTTTACCACACCTCACATATTACCTCTCCACCTAACCTCCTTTTTCTGGCTTCTTTATCACTCATTATTCCTTTTGAGGTAGAAATAATAGAAAAACCATATCCGCCTTTAACCTTCTTTAACCTTCTGTACGATAAATAAATTCTTTGGCCTGGTTTTGAAATCATTCTCACTCCAGAAATTGCTCCTTTTTTATTTTCATTATCATACTTTAAATATATTCTTAAAAATGGTTTTGGACTTTTATTTCCTTTTTGAACTTTCTTTTTTATCTTTTCTAATTTTTGAACAAAACCTTCATTTTCTAAAACCTTTGCAATTTCAAATTTTACTTTTGAAAAAGGAACATCTACCGTTTCTTTGAAAACGGCTTGAGCATTTTTAATTGAAGAAAACATATCGGAAATTGTATCAACTGACATATATTTACCAAGAAGCTTTTCTTACGCCTGGAATTAAACCTTTCCTTGCCATGTCTCTAAAACAAATGCGACATAACTTAAATTTTCTCAAAAATCCCTTTTTTCTTCCACATCTAAAACATCTTCTTTCTATTCTACTTTTATATTTTGGCTCTTTTTGCGCTTTTATGATCTTGGCTTTTGTCGGCATATTATTTATTTTTTAATGGGAAAACCAAAAAGTTTTATTAACTCTATCGCGTGCTCTCTTTTCTTTGCATTAGTAACAATAGTCGCTTGAAATCCAAAAATAAATTTTGTTTCCTCAGGTGAAATTTCAGGAAAAGAAATTTGTTCTTTTATTCCCACATTCAAATTTCCCTTTTCATCAAACCACTTAATATCTATTCCCTTGAAATCCCTTGACCTTGGTAATGCTATATGTAGCAATTTTTCTAAAAAATCATACATTCGTTGTCTTCTCAATGTAACCTTTGCGCCAATTTCATCTCCTTTTTTTATTTTAAAAGCAGAAATTGATTCTTTCGCTTTGGTTAAAATTGGTTTTTGACCAGTAATCATTGAAAGGTCATGAATTATAACTTTTACGATATTTTCTCTTTCTTTGCCTGCTTTATCAGCAACCAATTTTCCAAATCCGCAATTTACTACAATCTTCTCTATTTTAGGAACCTCCATCTTATTTTTAAATCCAAAAATCTCCATCATCTTTGGAACTATCTCTTTTTCATATTTTTCCTTCAATCTCATCATATTTTTGCATTACACTTTTTACAGATTCTAAATTTTTTACCATCTTCAACTTTATAACCTAACCTCGTAGCTTTTTTACAAGAAGAGCAAATTAGTTTCACCTTTGAAACATCAATGGGTTTTGGTACTTCAACAATCTGTCCCTTTTCTCGCTCACTCCTCGGTCTTTGATGTTTCTTCACGATATTTACACCTTCTACTAAAACCTTTAACTCTTTGGGAAAAGCTTTTAAAACCTTCCCTGTTTTCCCTCTCCATTTACCAGAAATGACTAAAACTGTGTCTCCTGTTTTTATTTTCATACTATTTCTTCTGCTATTGCAGCCACCTTTTCAAAACCTTTGTCTTTTACTTCTCTTGCAATAGGTCCTATTACCCTTGTTCCCTTAGGATCCTTTGTTTTTGGGTCTACTATAACGCAAGCGTTATCGTCAAATCTAATATAGCTCCCATCCTTTCTTCTTACCTCTTTCTTTACCCTCACAATTACTGCCCTTACCACTTGATGCTCTTTTATCTCTTTTCTGGGTTCTGCTTCCTTTACCACTACAACAATTAAATCTCCTAACGTCGCGTATTTTTTCTTTGAACGACCCAAGATATTAATACATTGAACCAATTTTACGCCAGTATTATCTGCTACCTTTAATTTTGTTTTCATTTGAATCATAATTTTAAAATTTTATAATTTTTTTATCACCTTCCACGTCTTTGTTTTTGAAATAGGTTTTGATTCTTCAATTAAAACCGTATCGCCCACTTTACATCCAAAAACGTCGTGAGCGTGATATTTTTTGTGAACCTTGAAGGATTTTTTATAAATTGGGTGGCGCTTTATCTTTTCGACCACAACCACCACTGTCTTTTGCATTTTGTCTGAAATTACTTTTCCGATAAATCTTCTTTTTGGCATGTTTTTTGTTTCAAAATTGTTAAAATCCTCGCTATATCTTTTTTTATTTCCCTAATTTCTCTTATATTTTTTAAATTACCTTTAATTAAATCAAATTTTAAGTGTGTTAATTTCTCCCTTTTCTCTTTCAACATTTTTTCAAGCTCTTCTATTTTCTTTTTTATTAATTCTTTTGCTTTCATCATTTTACATTTTTCTTTATAAATTGCGTCTTTAAAGGAAGTTTAAAAGCAACCTGCTTTAATGCCTCCGTAGCCTCTTTTTCTTCAATCCCGTCTATTTCAACGATAATTCTTCCTTTTTTAACAGGTGCCACATAACCTACAACATCACCTTTTCCACCGCCCATTGAAAACTCAACACCTTTTGAGGTAAAAGGCTTTTGAGGAAAAACTCTAAACCAAAATTTACCTCCTTTTTTAAGATAATATAAAATAACCTTTCTGGCAGCTTCTAAATGTTTCTCGTGAAGCCACTTTGATTCCAAAGCCTTCAATCCAAAAGAGCCAAAAGCAAGCTCTGTAACTCTACTTTCCTTTCCTTTAAATCCTCTATCCCTTTGTTCTTTCCTATATTTTGTTTTAGATGGTCTAAAAGGCATTAATCAAATTTTTCACCTTTATAAATCCAAACCTTAACGCCCACTGTACCATAAGTACAGAAGGCAGTCGCTTGGGCAAAATCAATATCTGCTCTTATTGTTTGTCTTGGTAATCTACCTTCTTTTAACCATTCAGTTCTCGCAATTTCCACACCATCCAATCTTCCAGCAACCTGCACCCTCGCGCCTTTCACTTCTTTGTTAGACATAATCCTAGCTAAAGCTGCTTTCAAAACCTTTCTATAACCAACCCTTTTTTCTATTTGATTTGCCATCCATTTAGCCACTAACGTTGCTGACATCCAAGGTTTTTTTACTTCTTTCACTTCTATTCTTAACTCACCTTTTCTTTTCAAAATATTATTTTCAATATCATTTTTTATTTTCTCAACTCCTCCTCCCCCTCTACCAATGATTAAACCTGGTCTTGAGGTATTAATTATTACATTTATTTTACCCGGAAACCTTTCAATCTCAACGCGTTCCAACCCATCTCCACAAACCTTCTCCAAGTAATTTCTAATTTTAAAATCTTCTTCCAACTTTTGCGAGAAATCCTTGCCGTAAAAACCTCTCGTTTCCCAATCTTCCATTTTTCTTAACCTTAAACCTTTTGGATGGGCTTTAAATGACATAATTTTATCTTTCTTTTAAAACCAACGTTATATGACTGGTTTTCTTTTGAATAATATCTGCTCTTCCTCTTGCTCTGGGAAATATTTTTTTCATTTTGGGACCTTCATCAACTGTAATTTTTGAAATATAAAGTTTGTTTTCATCTAATTTAAAATTATGCTTGGCGTTACTAATAGCTGATTTTAAGAGTTTCAAAATGGGAAGAGCCGCCCTCTTTCGTGTAAAATTCAAAATACTCTCCGCTTCCTTCACTGATTTACCCCTGATTAAATCTGATACTAATCTTACCTTTCTTGGAGCAATTCTCAAATATTTCAAAGATGATTTTACTTCTTTCATGGTTTTCCTGTTTCACCTTTTTGAACGTTACTCTGTTGTTGTAATTGTTGAGCCTCTTTTGCAGCTGCTTTTTTCTCTAATTCTCTTTGCATCTTCCCGCCGTGTCTTATAAATTTCGTGGTAGGAGCAAACTCCCCCAACCTGTGTCCTACCATCTCCTCTCTCACCTTCACTGGTACAAAATTTCTGCCATCATGAACCAAAAAAGTAAATCCTACAAATTCTGGCACGATCGTGCAATCTCTAGCCCACGTCTTAATAGGGGTTTCTTTTTTTTCCTGTTTTAATTTCAAAACCTTCTTTAACAATTTTTGGTCAATATAGGGTCCCTTTTTTAAACTCCTTGGCATATTTATTTTCTTCTTTGAATTATTAAAGCATCAGTAAATTTTTTCTTTCTTGTTTTTACACCCTTGGCAATCTTACCCCATGGCGTTTTTGGGTAAGGAAGTCCAATGGGCGCTTTTCCCTTTCCTCCTCCATGAGGATGTTCTACTGGCCGCATAGCCTTGCCTCTCACTGTTGGCCTCCAACCTTTTAATCTATTGCGTCCTGCTTTTTTAATGTCTTCAAAAATATGTTCTGGATTAGAAACCCTACCAATTGTTGCAAAACACTCTGATAAAAATTTCCTTCTTTCTTTTGACGGTAATTCCAAAATCGTATAATTTTCTTCATAACCTAAAACCTTAGCTGCTGTTCCAGCTCCCCTCACTATTTTTCCTCCTCTGCCTGGCATTAACTCAATATTAAAAACCTCTGTACCAATAGGAATGTTTTTTAATTTCATTCTATTTCCAATTTTAACCTCTGTCTTTTCATCGCAAATTATTTCGTCTCCAATTTTTATTCCATGAGGAGCTAAGATATATCTTTTCTCTCCATCTTGATATTCTATCAAAGCCAAATATGCCGTTCTATTGGGATCGTATTCGATAGCAATTACTTTGCCAGGAATTTGAAATTTACTTTGTCCAAAATCAACAATACGATATAACCTTTTTACTCCCCCACCCCTATGCCTTACGGTAATTTGCCCTGTCTGAGTGGACCTTCCTGCTTTTTTCTTTTTGGTAAGCAACAATTTTTTTTCTGGTTCTTTTTTTGTTAATACTGACTTTGTCATTATTTAAAGGCTTCTATTTTTTGACCCTTTTTTAATTTTACTATTGCTTTTTTTATTCCTTTCGTTTTGCCTTTAATTCTCGCCCATCTTTTTTCTTTTTGTGGTAAATTTACAATTTTTACTTTATCTACATTTACTTTAAACATTTTTTCTATAGCTTTTTTAACTTCCATTTTATTTGCCTTTTTTGAAATCTCAAAAACATACTCTCCCTTCTCTGAAAGTAAATGAAACTTTTCTGTTAAAATGGGTCTAATGATAATCTGATTTTCGTTCATTGTTTTAAAAATATTTCTTTCATTTTTTCAATTGATGATTTTGGCATCAACAAAAACTTATAATTTAACAAATCTAAACAATTTAAGTTCCTAACCTCTAAAACTCCAACGCGCGGTATATTTCTGGCAGACAAAAATAAATTTTTATCACTTTCTGGTGGTGATATTAAAATTGAACCTCTTTTCATATTTTCAATGTTTTTTTTCAAATCAGCAATTATATTTGCCATAATTTTCGTTTTATGACTTTCAAGGTCCAAACGATCTAACACGATTAATTCTCCATCCCTGGCTTTCTGTGATAAAACCATAAACAAAGCCTTTCTTTTCATTTTCTTTGGAATTTTCACTTTAAATATTTTTTCATTTCTAGGTCCATGAGCCACGCCGCCATGTCTAAAAATGGGCGCTCTAATATCTCCATGGCGTGCCCTTCCCATATGTTTTTGAGGCCAAATCTTTCTTGAACTTCCAGATACCTCTTCCCTCGTTTTGGTATGAGCTATATTTTTTCTCCTATTTGACATTTGAGAAACTGTCACTTGATGCACCAAATCAGAATTAAATTCAATGTCAAAAATTTCTGATGGTAACTCAGTTTCTCCTATTACCTCTCCTTTTGTATTATAAACCTTTACCTTCATTTTTCTGATTTAATCTCTATTAAACTTCCCCTCGAACCTGGGATGGCACCTTTGATATAAATTAAGTTTTTTTCTGGTTCTATCTTTACAATTTTTAGATTTTTAATTGTAATTCTTTCTCCTCCTGTTCTCCCTGGCATTTTTCTACCTTTTACTACCCTTGAAGGAGTTGAAGAACCGACAGAACCAATTGTTCTTTCTTCGTGTTTTGTGCCGTGGGTAGAAGGTCTACCAGAGAAACCCCATCTTTTTACTCCTCCTTGAAATCCTTTTCCTTTTGAAATACCAGAAACGGTAATTATATCACCTTCTTTAAACATTGAAACGTCCAACTTTTGTCCTATCTGATAATTTTGTATATTATCTTTAAACTCTCTTAAATATCTAAACGGTTTTTTCACTTTTGATTTTGTAATTTTTCGCTCTTTTAGCTTTTCAAAGCCTATCTGAACAGCTTCGTAACCATCCTTTTCTTTCTCTTTTAATTGAGTAATATAGCAAGGTCCTGCTTCAACCAACGTGACAGGAATCACATTTCCTTCAGCATCAAATATTTGCGACATTTTAACTTTTTTTCCTAAAATGAATTTCATAATTTAAAAAGTCGGGGAAACCCGACGTTCGGCATTTTTTCCCTTTACATTAATGAAAAATTTTTATCTCATTTTATACATTAACTATATTTTAATTTCAATTTCAACTCCTGCTGGCAAATTCAAATTCTGCAAAGCATCAATCACCCTCGGATTCAAATCATAAACCTCTATAAGTCTTTTATGAATTCTAATCTCAAATTGCTCCCTGCTATCTTTATGGACAAACACATCTCTATTTACTGTATAAAGATGTCTTTCCACAGGTAAAGGAATGGGACCTACCATTTTCACACCGTATCTTGATAACACCTCTATAATCTGTCGTGTCGATGAATCAATTATTTTATTATCGTATGACTTTAATTTTATTTTAATTTTTTGAACAGGACTTTCTTCTTTTTGGTTTGCCATTATTTAATAATCTTTGTAACCACTCCTGCTCCTACCGTTTTTCCCCCTTCCCTTATAGCAAATCTTTGTTTTTCTTCCATCGCAATTGGGTAAATCAACTTAATCTTCAAATTTACTGTATCGCCTGGCATTACCATTTCGGTTCCTTCTGGCAACATTACTTCTCCTGTGACATCAGCCGTTCTAAAGTAAAACTGAGGTTTGTATCCAGCAAAAAACGGCGTGTGCCTGCCTCCTTCCTCTTTGGTTAAAACGTAAACCTGCGCCTCAAATTCAGAATGAGGAGTTACGCTTCCTGGTTTTGCTAACACCTGTCCTCTTACTACATCTTCTTTCTTTAAACCTCTTAACAAAACTCCCACATTATCTCCTGCCCTACCTTCGTCCAAAATTTTCCTAAACATTTCAATGGATACCACTACTGTTTTTGTTACTGGTTTAATACCTACAATCTCTACCTCATCGTTTACCTTAACTATTCCTCTTTCTATTCTTCCTGTCGCGACAGTACCCCTCCCGGCGATTGAAAATACATCCTCAATTGCCATCAAAAACGGTTTATCTACTTCTCTTTGCGGTTCTGGAATATAAGAGTCCACTGCCGCCATTAAATCTAAAATTGGTTTTACGTGAGGATCATCCAATGATTTTGCCTCTAATGCTTTCAAAGATGAACCTCTTATCACAGGCACCTCATCGCCTGGAAACTCATATTTCTTTAAAAGTTCTCTTACCTCACTTTCTACCAAATCAATTAATTCTTTATCGGCCACAGCATCACATTTGTTAATATATACAACCATTGCTGGCAAACCCACCTGTTTTGCCAAAAGCACATGTTCTCTTGTTTGAGGCATAATTCCATCTACTGCTGAAACGACTAAAATCGCTCCGTCCAATTGAGCTGCTCCTGTAATCATATTTTTCACATAATCTGCGTGCCCGGGACAATCAATATGGGCATAATGTCTCTTTTCAGTTTCGTATTCCACGTGGGAAAGAGTAATTGTCAATCCTCTCGCTTTTTCTTCCGGAGCAGCATTCAAATTATCTACTGTCACTGGATTTTTGCACAAACCTTTCATTGCCAATACATGAGTAATGGCTGCGGTAGTTGTAGATTTTCCATGAGCAACATGGCCAATTGTTCCCACATTAACGTGGGGTTTCGCTCTTACAAATTTTTCTTTTTCTGGCATATGTTTTTATTTTATTAATTTTCTTTTGACCTTTAATTTTAATCTCAAAAGCTTTTTATTATCTTACTTTTCCCTCAATGATTTCCTTTTGAATGTTTGGGGGAACCTCTTCGTAATGATCAAATTCCATATTAAAGGAACCTCTACCTTTTGTCAAGGATCTTAAATCTGTAGCATAGCCAAACATTTCTGCGAGCGGAACCTTTGCTTTAATAACTTTCGTTTTTACCTTATCAATCGTTTCTTCCACCTTTCCTCTTCTAGCAGACAAATCACCGATTACTTCTCCAAAATATTCTTCCGGAACAACAACCTCCACTCTCATTATCGGCTCCAACAAAGTAAGACCACCTTTTTTTACTGCCTCTCTTAAAGCAATTTCTCCCGCTATTTTAAAAGCAAACTCTGAAGAATCAACCTCATGAAAAGAACCGTCAAAAAGAGTAACTTTTAAATCTACCAATGGATAACCTGCCAACACACCTTTTTCCATTGCAGCCTCTATCCCCTTTTTTACAGCCGGAATAAACTCTTGAGGAATAACGCCGCCTTTAATTGCATCAACGAATTCAAAACCCTTTCCTCTCTCTGTAGGATCCACTTTAATTATCACATGACCGTACTGCCCCCTTCCCCCAGATTGTCTTATATACTTTCCTTCAGCCTCTGCGCTCGCTTTTATTGTTTCTTTATAAGCTACCTGAGGTTTTCCCACCATTCCTTCAACTCGAAATTCTCTCTTTAATCTATCCACGATTATTTCCAAATGCAATTCTCCCATGCCAGAAATAATTGTTTCTCCTGTTTCTGGATCAAATCTCGTTTTAAATGTGGGATCTTCTTCGGCAAGCTTTTTTAATGCATTAGTTAATTTATCCTGATCTGCTTTAGTCTTGGTTTCAATTTTAACAGAAATGACAGGCTCTGGAAAGGATGGCTTTTCTAAAACTATAGGGCTGTTTTCATCGCAAAGAGTGTGCCCTGTTAATGTATTTTTCAAACCAACGGTGGCTAAAATATCTCCAGCGCAAGCCTCTTCCACCTCTTCTCTATCTGCAGCGTGCATTCTTAAAATTCTTCCGATTCTTTCTTTTTCACCAGAATTGATGTTTAAGACATAAGATCCCTTCTTTAAGATTCCTGAATACACTCTAAAATATGTTAAGGTACCCACAAAAGGATCTGCTTGAATTTTAAAAGCCAGGGCGCAAAATGGTTCATCGTCTTTAGCTTTCCTTTCAATAATTTCACCCGTTTTGGGATCTGTACCCTTTACTGGAGGAAGGTCCAAGGGGCTGGGCAAATAATAAATTATGCCATCTAAAAGTGGCAACACCCCTATTCTTTTGTAAAGAGAACCAAAAAAGACTGGGAAAATTTTACCCTTGAGAGTAGCTCTTCTAATAGCATCCCTTAAATCCTTTGTAGAGATCTCTTCTTTTTTTAAAAGATATTTTTCTAATAATATCTCATCTTCTCCGGCTACCTTTTCAATTAATCTTTCTCGCCATTCTAAAGCCAAATTTTTCATTTCAGAAGGAACTTCAAATTCTTTTTTTACAGAACCCTCTTCTCCTTCAAATCTCATTGCTTTAAATTCAACCAAATCAATCAAACCAGAAAATTCGTTTTCTGCGCCAATTGGTAATTGAACAGGAATTGCTCCTTCAGATAATCTTTCCCAAATAGATTTCAAATTACTTTCAAAGTTGGCGCCAACCTTATCCATTTTATTCACAAAACAAATTCTTGGAACTGAAAAATTATCTGCTTGACGCCAAACAGTTTCAGATTGAGGTTGCACGCCAGCTGAACCATCAAAAACAACAACCGCACCATCCAAAACCCTCAAGGACCTTTGAACCTCTGCCGTGAAATCAATGTGTCCTGGCGTATCAATAATGTTTATTTCATACTCTTTCCCCTCAACATTCCAATAACAAGAGGTGGCTGCTGCCATAATAGTCATTGCTCTTTCTCTTTCTTGAACCATCCAATCTAAAGGCGTTGTTCCCTTTTCCAATGTCCCAATTTTATGAACCCTTCCTGTATAATACAAAACGCAGGTTGTCGTTGTCGTTTTGCCTGCTGAAATGTGGGCGATAAACCCAATATTTCTCACATTTTCTATGGGATACTTTCTTGCCATGTTATTAAAAAGCGAAATGAGCAAAGGCTTTATTGGCTTCTGCCATTTTATGTAAATCTTCTTTCTTCTTTACTGAAAATCCCTCCCCTTTTGAAGCAGCAATTATTTCTTCTGCTAACCTTTCTTTCATTGCTTTTCCCTTCTTGCTTTTTGCTCCCAAAATAATCCATTTCATTGCCAAGGTAATCCTTCTATAATCTGGCACCTCCACAGGCACTTGATAAGTAGCGCCACCAATTCTCCGCGGTCTCAACTCCAATTGAGGGCTACAGTTTTGGATGGCTTTTTGAAAAACCTCTAAGGGATCTTTTTTTGTTTTTTCTTTAATAATCTCAAAAGCGCCATAAACAATTTTCCTTGCTATGGACTTTTTTCCCCTTCTCATTACATAGTTTATGAATTGAGAGACAATCTCGCTATTATAAACCATATCTGGAGGATATTGTCTTTCTATTCTATGTTTTCTTTTGCTCATTGTTTGTCTTGAGTTTTTTCCTTTTTGGTTCCATATTTTGACCTTGATCTTTTTCTTCCTTCCACCCCTGCTGCATCATAAGCACCTCTCACTATATGATATCTAATCCCCGGCAAATCCTTTACCCTCCCTCCTCTTATTAAAACAATTGAGTGCTCTTGAAGGTTGTGGCCAATACCTGGAATGTAAGCCGTTACCTCTTTATTGTTTGTTAATCTCACCTTCGCCACCTTTCTTAATCCAGAATTGGGCTTTTTGGGAGTGGTTGTAAAAACCTTAACGCATATTCCCCTCTTAAAGGGCGAGGGAAAATAGACAAATTTATTTTTGATCGTATTGAAAGAAAATTTCAACACTGGAGAATTTATTTTTTTTATTTTCTTTTTTCTTCCTTTTTTGACTAATTGATTAATTGTTGGCATAATTTTCCATTTTAAAAAAAAATCTAAAACAAGTCAATAAATATTTCTTTTGTTCACCTTCTCTTGGATCCTCGTTATTTCCTTCAATTAAACTTTAAATTTCCAACTCTTTTACATAATTTTGCCATGGCAAAAATATGTAAGAGTTAAAGTTTTAAAATTAAACTCTTCTTCATTCACCTTCCCCTACATTATCGTTATTTTCATCTGAATTAGCATTATCCTCTGTAGTATTATCGTTTTCACCTTCACTACCACCACTTTCTTCTGTATTCTCATCATCTGAATTATTATTTTCTTCTATATTCTCATCATCTGAATTGTTATTATCTCCTGAATTGTTATTCTCTCCTGAATTGTTATTACTTGCTGAATTATTACTACTTATTACTTCATCGCACTCTCCTCTTTCTTTTTTCATCTCTCCATTTTCAATCCAAACACAATAAATTTCGCCAGTAGTTTTATCAACTAACTGGATTTCTTTTGTTAAAAGTCGCTCAGTCTGTATTTGTTTTGTAACAACGATTTCAGCAGTAAGTTTTTCAGTAATTATTTCTTTAACTTTGGCAATTCCGTTTTCAATGAAAATGCCAAAACCAGTCAAAACCTGCTTTACTTTCTCTTCAAAAATTTGCAGAAAGCTATCACCTGTATTTTCTGTTGATTCTTGGCTAATCAACCCTAAAGAACTCAGTTGAAGTTTCAATTCCTCAATCTGTTTTTGTTGTTCTTTAATAGCTCCGACAATAAAAGGCGTAAAACCGATATAATTCAGACTTTTTGAACCGTCAGGGTTAGTAAAGACAAGTTCTGGAATAATTTTTTCAACTT